>OBJT01000143.1_pt1 | contig 18181 bp, 14 predicted proteins | sample 1519861 | NCBI WGS metagenome assembly OBJT01 (sample SAMN02401118, study PRJEB22541) | soil metagenome, isolate JX
CTGATATCAATCCTGCGAGTGCCCACACAGATTGTCTGATAAATTGTTAAAGAGCGGTGCAATCAGCGCGTTAGCTTGCTGTTGCGAGGTGGCGTATATTACGCTTTCCTCCTTCAGAGTCAAACACTTTTTTCAGCATTTTTTCTCCGGCGGGATGAATCACTTCACTCCCTGCTGAGCCGTCTGCGTTGCCGCTTTGCCGTCTCAGTGGTGGCGCATTATAGGGAGTTATTCGGAGCTGACAAGGGTTTATTGCAAAAAATTGACTGGGAGCTACTTTTTTAACCGAACAGGCTAAAAACAGACATTTCTCGATCAATAATCAGTCAAAAGCACCCGTTTAGCGGCACAAATCAGCGTCACGCATATAAGCACCAATGCTATTCTGTTACTCCAACGCCGTTTTCTTTGTTGCAGACTGAACAATTATTAAAGAAGGATTTTCAATGATTCGCTCCGCGCGCAGTATGGCCGGCCTGCCCTGGATCGCCGCAATGGCATTTTTCATGCAAGCCCTCGATGCCACTATCCTCAATACTGCGCTCCCTGCTATCGCCACCAGCCTTGAACGTTCCCCCCTCGCCATGCAATCTGCCGTTATCAGCTACACGCTTACCGTGGCGATGTTGATCCCTGTCAGTGGCTGGCTGGCCGATCGCTTTGGCACGCGCAAGGTCTTCATTATTGCCGTTTCGCTGTTTACGCTGGGTTCTCTAGCTTGTGCGCTGTCGGGTTCGCTGAGCATGCTGGTTGTCTCGCGCATTATTCAGGGCGTTGGCGGCGCGATGATGATGCCGGTCGCGCGTCTGGCATTGTTGCGTGCTTATCCACGCAGTGAATTGCTGCCGGTACTTAACTTTGTGACCATGCCGGGATTAGTCGGACCGATTCTGGGACCGATGCTCGGTGGGCTGCTAGTCACCTACGCCAGCTGGCACTGGATATTCCTGATCAACATTCCAATCGGCATCGCTGGCATCTTCTATGCACGTAAATTTATGCCGGACTTCACCACGCCTAAGCGTCGCTTTGATTTTGGCGGTTTCATTCTGTTTGGTTTAGGTCTGGTGCTGATATCCGTCGGTATCGAACTTTTTGGCGAACGCATTGTGTCACCCTGGCAGGCAGTGCTGGTGCTGCTGGCCGGTGTCGCGTTGTTGCTTCTTTATATAGTGCATGCGCGTCGTCATCCGGCACCGCTGATTAGCTTACCGATGTTTAAGACCCGCACCTTCTCGGTTGGCATCATCGGTAACATCGCGGCACGTCTGGGTACCGGCTGTATTCCGTTCCTGATGCCATTGATGTTACAGGTAGGCTTCGGCTATCCCGCATTGATTGCCGGATGCATGATGGGACCGACGGCGATTGGCTCGCTATTGGCCAAATCAACCGTGACACAGGTGCTTCGTCGCTTCGGTTATCGCAAAACGCTAGTGGGTATCACCATCATCATCGGTATTCTGGTCGCCAGCTTCTCGCTGCAAACACCGGGTGAAAGCGTATTGATGTTACTAGCCGCACTATTTGTATTAGGGATGGCGATGTCAACGCAGTTCACCGCAATGAATACCATCACACTGGCAGATTTGAATGATGAGAACGCCAGCGGCGGAAATAGCGTGCTCGCAGTGACACAGCAGGTATCGATTAGTTTTGGTGTGGCCGTCAGTGCCGCGGTGCTGCGCTTCTGGCAGGATATTGAAAGCACCACCGTGCAACAATTCCACGCCACCTTTATGACGATGGGTGTCATTACCGTGCTCTCAGCGTTTGCTTTCTTGATGTTACGTCCAGGTGATGGCCGTAATCTGATCGCTAATCGCGAGAAAAAGAAAAAAACAGCTTAAACCGAACCGCGTTCCACCAGCTCCGGCGTCAGCACCAGCGTTTGCTGGCTGGCGTCAGGATCGCTCATACGATGGATCAGCGTATCAATCGCCAGTTCGCCCAGCTCATCTTTGGGTTGATGGATAGTGCTGAGCGGCGGTGTGAGGTAACGCGACAGTTCTATATTGTCATAGCCCATTACTGCAATATCTTGCGGCACGCTTAACCCCGCCTGGAATAGCGCGTGATAAACGCCCACTGCCATCGCATCATTGCTGGTGAAAACCGCTTCAGGCAATAACTCTAACGTCAGCAGTTGGTTCATCGCGTTGAAGCCACCCTGAAATTCGAAATCACCGTCGACCACATAACCGGGCAATACCGGCAATCCACTGCTGGCCATGGCTTTACGGAATCCATCCAGGCGCAGACGCGCAGGAGTTTTGTCCTGCGGCCCGGCAATGCAGGCAATGCGCGTGTAGCCACGATCGATAAGATGCTGCGTCGCCAGTTCGCCGCCCAGCAGCGCGTTATCCTGAATAATATCGCCACGCCCCTCAAACGGCGCCCAGTCCATCATCACCATAGGTACGGACGGATAACGATTGAGGATCTCCGCAGAGGGAAGGTGCGTTTCAGTACACATCATCAGTAACCCATCGACACGCTTTTGCATCAGCGTTTCGAGGCTGCGATTCATGCGTTCTTCATCGCCTTCGGTGTTACACAAAATGAGGCTGTAGCCGCGTTCGTAGCAGCTATTCTCCACGCCACGCACCACTTCAGAATAGAACGGGTTACTGCTGGCCGTCAGCAGCATACCGATGGTACGCGTCTGATTGATCTTCAAACTGCGCGCCAATGCGGAAGGCGCGTAGTTCAGCTCACGAATCGCTTGCTCAACCTTTTCCCGCACCTGCTCGCTAACAAAGCGATTGTTATTGATGACGTGGGAAACGGTCGATGTTGAGACGCCCGCCAGGCGGGCGACATCTTTCATGGTCGCCAAAGGCTTAACCCTGTTGCTGCAGGAATGTGTCGATCTCAGCGCGCCACGGCACTGAGGGCTGAGCGCCAGGACGCGTCACCGCAATCGCAGCGGCGGCATGAGCAAAACGGACCGCATCATGCATTGCGACACCTTCTAAACGCGCAGTAATAAAAGCACCATTGAAGGTATCACCTGCCGCAATCGTATCGATAGCCTGAACGCTGAAGCCTGGAATGCGAACACCTGTGCCTTGCTCACTCAGCCATACACCACGACGCCCTAAGGTGATCAGTACCGTGTGAATGCCTTTTTCATGTAACGCCTGTGCTGCACGCGCTGCGTCTTCATCACTTTTCACCGCAATGCCGGTTAAAATTTCGGCTTCGGTTTCATTCGGCGTGATGATATCAATTAAAGCCAGCAACGCGTCAGAGAGCTGGGTCGCAGGAGCAGGGTTCAGGATCACTTGGGTCGCATTGGCACGAGCAATCTTTGCAGCAGCCAATACGCTTTCCAGCGGCGACTCCAGTTGCATCAGCAGTGCGTCCGCCTGAGCAATCACCTGCTGATGACGCGCCACGCAAGCTGGCGTCAGTGCCGCGTTAGCACCGGAATAGATGCCGATATTATTCTCACCTTCGCCGTTAACGAAGATCATCGCCACACCGGTGGCTTCATCCGCCACGGTTTCCACCGGAGCGGTATCAATACGGTCCTGCTGTAATTGCTGGCGGATGCGCTCGCCAATGTCATCAGCACCGACACAGGCAATAAAAGCGATGTCGGCACCGGCACGCCCCGCAGCCACAGCCTGATTAGCCCCTTTGCCACCAAAAGCAATCTGATACTGTTTTCCGATCACCGTTTCACCCGGACGTGGAAAGTGGGTGAGGTTAAGGATGTGATCGGCATTAATGCTGCCGAGTACCGCCAGTTTTGCACTTGTGTTCATAGGGTTTGATCCAGAAAGTTGCGCCACCGGGAAGGTGGCGCGTTGCCATGCTTTTCTTTGTTTTTTATTTGGTAACCAGCTTCAGATCAACCGGGTTAACCGCCTGCACTTTTTCGCCTTTCAGCACTTTATCTGCAGTATCAACACCAATCACGCCAATTTTATCGGGCATCTGCGCGACAGTAGCGGTCAGTTTACCGGATTCTACTGCTTTCACACCGTCTGCCGTGCCGTCGAAACCGACCACCAGCACATCAGTTTTACCCGCAGTCTGCAGCGCACGCAGTGCACCCAGCGCCATTTCGTCGTTCTGTGCAAAAACAGCCTGCACATCTGGATGTGCCTGCAACAGGTTCTGCATCACGTTCAGACCTTTGGTACGGTCGAAATCTGCTGGCTGGCTCGCCAGAATATTAAATTTGTGTGCATCGGCTGCCTGTTTGAACCCTTCGCCACGCTCACGCGCTGCAGAAGTCCCGGCAATGCCCTGCAGTTCAATAATTTTCGCGCCATCGCCCAGTTTCTTCGCAATGAAGTCACCGGCCATTTTTCCGCCAAAGCGGTTGTCAGAGGCAACGTGACTCACCACGGTACCCTGCGCAGCAACGCGGTCCAAAGTAATCACTGGAATGTTTGCCTGGTTGGCCATTTTCACAGCGTTGCCCACGGCATCAGAATCTGTTGGGTTGATCAGCATCAGCTTGGTGCCGCGCACAGTCAGATCCTGTACGTTTGCCAGCTCTTTCGCCGGGTTGTTCTGAGAATCCAACACCACCAGGTTATAACCCAGTTTGTCAGCTTCTTTCTGTGCGCCATCTTTCAGTGACACAAAGAACGGATTATTCAGAGTCGATACAACCAGCGCAATGGTGTCCTTTGCCATCGCGCCAGCACTGAGGGTGGCGCCAAGGATGACGGCCAATGCAGTTAACTTTTTCATTTATATAATCCTGTGTGAAGGTCAGAGTTATTTACTGCTTTTGTTATCCACCAGCACTGCCAGCAGAATGACGACGGCTTTAACAATCATTTGGTAGTAAGAAGACACGCCCATCAGATTCAGGCCGTTGTTCAGGAAACCAAGAATCAGTGCACCAATCAGCGTGCCCATGATGCGACCTTTACCGCCTGCCAAGCTGGTTCCGCCCAGCACCACCGCTGCGATAGCATCCAGTTCATAACCGGTGCCCGCTGTAGGTTGCGCAGAGGAGAGACGTGCCACTTCAATGGTGCCCGCCAGCGCTGCCAGCAGACCACACAATGAATAGACGATGATTTTGACGCGGTTAACGTTGATGCCTGACAGTCGAGTCGCCGCTTCATTACCGCCCAGCGCATAGATATAGCGACCCAAACGCGTGTGGTGGAGCATGTACCAAGCCAGCGCAAACACGACTGCCATCAGCCATACCGGCGTTGGAATACCCAGCGGACGGCCAATACCGAACCAGCCGAACAGATCGGCGTTATCACTGAAACCGGTATTGATCGGGCTACCGTTGGTGTACACCATGGTGACACCACGCAGCAGCAGCATCATCACCAGGGTGGCGATAAAGGCCTGCACTTTGCCGCGCGCCACAATCACGCCGGTGATGCCGCCAATGGCCGCGCCAAGTGCCAATGAAGCGGCGACCGCCACCAGCGCATTCACTTCAAGGCCTACAATCGATGCCGCGACGGCACCCGTTAGCGCCAGCAACGATCCCACGGACAGATCAATACCCGAGGTGAGAATCACCAGCGTCATCCCCACGGCCATAATGGCGTTGACCGAGGTCTGCTGCAGGATGTTGAACATGTTGGCGACGGTGAAGAAGTTCGGGCTTTGGCTTGCTACCACGGCGATCAGCACAATCAGCGCAATCAGCGACTTCTGCTCCAGCAGCCAGGCTTTGCTGAACCAGCGACGGCTGGCGGGTAAGGTTTGGGTGCTCATACAACTAACTCCTCGCTGTGTTGCTTACCGACTGCTGCTGCCATCAGGGATTCCTGGGTAGCCTGCTCACGGGAAAATTCGCCACTCAGATGGCCTTCATGCATCACCAGGATGCGATCGCTCATGCCTAACACTTCCGGCATTTCAGACGACACCAAAATGATGCTCAGCCCTTCGGCTTTAAATTGGTTAATTAACTGATAAATTTCTTTTTTTGCACCTACGTCTACGCCACGTGTCGGTTCATCAAGAATCAACACATCTGGGCGCGTCATTAGGCCACGCGCAATCGCCACTTTCTGCTGGTTACCGCCAGACAGCAGGCCAATCGGCTGCTCCATAGAAGGGGTTTTAACGTTGAACAGGCGGATAAAATCACCCACCGCTAGCTGCTCTTCACTGTGCTTGAGATTACCCGCCGCGCGGCTGAAGTAACGCAGCGCGGTGAGCGACATGTTCTCTTTCACCGACATGCCGAGCACCAGCCCATCGCGCTTACGGTCTTCGGATATGTAGACGATGCCGTTCGCCAGACCATCCTGAGGAGAGCGAATCATGATTTCGCGGCCGTTAAGCGTCACGGTGCCCTTACTGCGCGGCAATGCGCCGTACAGCACTTTCATCAGTTCGGTGCGGCCCGCGCCCATCAACCCGGAAATACCGAGGATCTCACCCTTACGTAAGGTGAAACTAACGTCATCCACGCCTGGGCCGCTGAGGTGTTCGACTTTCAAACGAATGTCGCCAGGCTGTTGATCAATGTGCGGATATTGATCCTCCAGCTTACGGCCAACCATCATCTCGATCAGGCTCTCTTCACTGAGATCGCTCACCGCACGCTCGGCAATAAACTGGCCGTCACGGAATACGGTGACGTCATCGCAAATCTCGAAGATCTCTTTCATGCGGTGCGAGATATAAACGATACCGCAGCCCTGCGCTTTCAGTTCATTAATCACGCGGAACAGCGACAGGGTTTCGGTATCGGTCAGCGCATCGGTCGGTTCATCCATAATGATGACCTGCGACTCGAAGCTGAGCACTTTCGCAATCTCGACCATTTGCTGATCGCCAATGGATAAATCGCCCACCAGCTTATGGCTGTTGAAACGTAAGTTCAGGCGATGTAATAAAGCATCCGCCTCGGCATACATCCGTTTCCATTCAATGCGGCCAAAGCGGTTAACAAATTCACGACCCAGAAATATATTCTCCGCGACGGTCAGTTGCGGAATCAGGTTGAGTTCCTGATGGATGATACCAATGCCCGCTTCCTGCGACGCTTTCGGTCCAGAAAAAGCCACATCCTTGCCGAGCCACTGCAGCGAACCGGCATCCATGCTGTAAATGCCAGTCAGCACTTTCATCATGGTGGACTTGCCCGCGCCATTTTCACCGACCAGCGCCATCACGCGGCCCGGATAAACAGCAAGCGAAGCGCCGTTCAGCGCCTTGACGCCGGGAAACGACTTTTCAATCCCTTTGAGTTGCAATAACGGTTGCATAATGGCCTCAGAAGGTCACGCCAGCGCTCAGGATGACATTCGCATACGGAGAACACTCTCCGCTGCGAATGACCGCCTGACTACGCTGTGTTTCTTGTTTGAACTGTTCATGGCTGGTGTAACTGATGGTGATGATATTCCCCTGGTGCCGTTGCAAGGCATCGAGCACGGCGAGCAGTGCGCTGTGAAGCTGCGGATTAAGCTGTTTGATCTCTTCCGCCATCAGGGCGCTTTCGACTTGCATCTCCTGAGTGACAACATCAACCACCTGTAAAAATTCGGGCGTTCCCGGCGTCAACGCCAGATCGATACGCTGTGGACCGGCCGGAATCGGCAAGCCTGCATCAGCAATCGTCAGCGTGTCGGTGTGGCCCAGGCGGGCAATCACATGAGAGATTTCAGCGTTTAACAAGCGACCTTTTTTCATTTCTTCCACTCCACAGCGAAACGTTTCGCTGCTAGGGAGTTTATAAAATGTGCATGGCAACTCAATGACCGCATCACGGAAATGTGATCGCCATCGAAACGTTTCGCTTGCGCTGGGGTAAATTTGAGTTTGGTGGGAGATGAGAGCCGCTTAAGCGGCTCTGAAGGGGATTAAGGCAATTTGCGGACTTGCTTAACGTCCAACTCGATGGAATTAAAGTCCTTATCCAGCTCACCGGTCAGTTCAACCTGATCCTTCGGCGTGATGGTTTGTCCATGCCAGCGCTTATGGTCGATTTCCACTTTCATGTTGCCACTGCCGTCACGGAACAGGTAATCCTCATCGCCGATTTGCTTATCCAGATAACCGCGCACGGTGATCCAGCTGTCATCTTTCATCTCTTCGGCCTGCTTCACCGTCACGACGCTGGTGTTATCGGCCTGGAACCCGCCTGCGTGTACCTGAGCCTTTGGCGCACTCGGGTCAACAAAACCACCTTGTTGCGCGGCCAGAACTGGCGTCGATGCCAACATCACAATCGCGATTAACGCTGCACTCTTTTTCATTTTTCACCTCTGTTCCATGAATGTGTGGGATACGGAAGCCATTACAGCACAGGGTTCTTAACAGGATCTTAAGGGGTAAAAAAACACGAAAAATAGCCAAAATGCGGCGATTGACGCTATACAAGCCGGTTTTGGCTTCGTATAACGACTCCTGCACTTAAGGAGAAACGCATGCGCATATTATTGATTGAGGACGACACGCTGATTGGCGATGGCTTGAAAGTCGGGCTAACGAAATTCGGCTTCAGCGTTGACTGGTTTGTGTCTGGCGAAGCGGGATTCCAGGCTCTGACGGCCGCGCCATGGGATGCCGTGGTACTGGATCTTTCGCTACCCGAGCGCGATGGGCTGGAGATCCTGCGTCAATGGCGTGAGCAGGGCACAGATGTACCCGTGCTGATCCTCACCGCACGTGATGCGCTCGATCAACGTGTGCAAGGATTACAGCTGGGTGCTGACGACTATCTGTGCAAGCCATTCGCACTCGCCGAAGTTGCCGCGCGTTTACAGGCGCTGATTCGCCGTCGCCACGGACAACTGCAGCCCGAGTTAAAACATGGCAAGGTCGTCATGTCGCCCTCCAGCCACAACGTCTGGATTGACGGTGAAGCCATCAGTTTAAAGAGTCGTGAGCTGGCGCTGCTGGAGCTGTTTCTGCGCAATCCTGGTCGTGTGCTAACCCGCAGCCAGCTGGAAGAAAAACTCTACAGCTGGGATGACGATGTCTCCAGCAACGCAGTAGAAGTGCATATTCATCATCTGCGCAAAAAGCTTGGTACGGCCTTTATTCGTACCGTACACGGCGTGGGTTACACACTAGGTGCGGCTGAATGAGCCTGTTTCTGCGACTCGCCATCGGCTTCGTGCTGCTGATTGCCCTATGCGGCGGGGTGGCCAGCTACAGCGCCTGGCATCAAACCCGCGATACCGTGAATGAGCTGTTCGATACCCAGCAAATGCTGTTTGCTAAACGCCTGCTGTCACTCGATCCCACCCGCTTGCACGCTGCCTCACTGCCAAAAACCAAATCCATTTTGCGCCATCATCGCGGCGATCAGGATGATGATGCGCTCGCCTTTGCCATTTTCCGTGCGGACGGCCAGCCGTTGCTTAACGATGGCGAGAACGGGCGTGATATGCAGTTTGACGATAAGCGTGATGGCTTTCGCGATGATCGTCTACGCGGTGACGATGACAGCTGGCGGCTGCTGTGGCTGACTTCTGCGGATAAACAGTATCGTGTGGTGGTGGGCCAGGAGTGGGAATATCGCGACGACATGACGCGCGATTTGGCGCTGGCGAGTTTGATGCCGTGGCTTTACGCCATGCCCTTTATGCTGCTGATGCTGCTGTCATTGGTGTGGTTCGAATTACGCCCATTGAAACGCCTGACGGCATCACTCCAGTTGCGGGCACCCGATGACGCCACACCGCTCAATGAAACGCGCTTGCCCAAGGAGGTGAAGCCGTTAGTGTCGGCATTAAACGGGCTTTTTAGCCGCATGGCGCAACTGGTGCAGCGCGAACGCCGCTTTACCTCTGATGCCGCCCACGAATTGCGCAGTCCGTTAGCCGCGCTGCGTGTGCAGAGTGAAGTGATTCAGCTGGCCGATGATGACGAAGCGATGCGCAAACGGGCATTACAACAGCTCGATAGCGGCATTCAGCGCGCTACCCGGCTGGTGGATCAACTCTTAACGCTCTCAAGAGTGGAAGCGGACGATCTACGCAGCGAATTCCAACCCGTTCAGCTGGCCCCGCTGCTGCAAAATCTGCTCGTCGAGCATTTCCCTCAGGCAGAAGCACAGAACATGGATTTGCAACTGCATGCGCAGGCCGAACCGGTGATGAACGGTCATCCGCTGCTGCTGGGTTTGTTGATGCGCAATCTACTGGATAACGCGCTGCGCTATGCGCCACCGGGCAGTCAGATTCAGTTCAGGTTAAATGCGCGGAACATCGTTCTTGAGGATAACGGGGCGGGTGTTAGCGATGAACAGCTTGCTCGTTTAGGGGAACGTTTCTGGCGACCACCGGGACAAACGCAAACGGGCAGCGGATTGGGATTATCGATTGTGAAGAATATTGCGCAGCTACACGGCATTCGCATCGCATTCAGCCATGCTCAACCACAAGGTTTGCGCGTCACCTTAAGCTGGTGACGCGCTTGATCCCTAGATCTCGACCTGAGTACCCAGTTCGATCACACGGTTAGGCGGGATTTCAAACTGATCCGGCGCGCGTAGCGCATTACGTTGCAGCGCAAGGAATAGCTTGCCGCGCAGGCGCAGATACCACGGACGATCGCCGATAATCAGCGATTCATGCGACATGAAGAACGAGGTTTCCATCATGCGGCAGTTGAGGCCTTCCAATCCGCAGCGGTGGAAAATCTCTTCCACGTTCGGGGTTTCACGCCAGCCATAGCTCGCTACCACACGCCAGAACGTCGGTGATAGCTGCTCGATGGTAACGCGACGCACATTGTGCACGTAAGGCGCATCTTCGGTACGCAATGTCAGCAATACCACACGCTCATGCAACACTTTGTTGTGTTTGAGGTTATGCAGCATGGCAAACGGAATCACGTTCAAGGCACGCGACATATACACCGCGGTGCCCGGAACACGCACCGGTGGCGATTTTTCCAGCGAGGCGATCATCGCTTCAAGGGAGTTACCGTGCTCATGCATACGACGCAACAAGCGGAAGCGCTCACTTTTCCACGTGGTCATGACGATAAACATCATCAGCGCCAGGGTCAGCGGCAGCCAGCCACCGGAGAACACTTTGACCAGGTTAGCCGAGAACAGAGAAACATCGATACACAGCATGCCAATCAGGATCAGAATCACCAGATAACGGTTCCAGTGCCAGTTTTGAATCGCCACCGTAGAGCAGAGAATGGCGGTCAGCACCATGGTGCCGGTGACTGCGATGCCGTAAGCCGCGGCGAGGTTACTGGAGTGTTCAAAGCCCACGATGACGATAACCACAGAGAAGTAGAGCAGCCAGTTGATCACCGGAATGTAGATCTGACCAGATTCCTCTTCCGAGGTGTGCACAATGCGCATCGGCGGTAAATAGCCTAAACGCACCGCCTGGCGCGTCAACGAGAACACACCGGATATAACCGCTTGCGAAGCGATGACGGTCGCCAGCGTGGCCAGAATGAGCATCGGAATCAACATCCAGTCGGGCGCTAGCAAGAAGAAGGGGTTCTTGATCGCCTCTGGATTTTTCAGCAGCAGTGCACCTTGGCCAAAATAGTTGAGCACCAGCGAGGGCAGAACAACGATAAACCAAGCAAGGCGAATCGGGAATTTGCCGAAGTGGCCCATGTCCGCATACAGCGCTTCTACCCCGGTAATGGCCAAAACCACCGCACCCAGCGCGAAGAACGACACCGTTTTGTACTGAATAAAGAAATGCAGCGCCCAATACGGGTTCATTGCATGCAGGACGTCAGGATTGTTGATGATGCTGCGCGCACCCAACACCGCAAGAATGATAAACCACAGCAGCATCACCGGCGCGAAAAGCTTGCCGACGATACCTGTACCGTGTTTTTGAATCACAAACAGCAGCGTTAACACCGCAATAGCAAGGGGAACGATATAGGTATCGAGGCTGGGTGCAGCAATTTCCAGACCTTCAATGGCGGACAACACCGAAACCGCCGGCGTAATGACCACTTCGCCGTAAAAGAAACTGCCGCCAATCAACCCCATGATGACAAGAATTGCTGTGGCTCTGGCACCGGTATTACGGCCCGCCAGTGACATCAGGGTCAGGATACCGCCTTCGCCGGCGTTATCAGCACGCATCACGTAGCTGATGTACTTCAGCGACACGACGAGAATCAACAGCCAGAAGATCAGCGATAAAAAGCCAAAAACGGCTTCACGTTCCACCCCAAAGCCGAACTGGCCAGAGAGACATTCACGCAAAGTATAGAGCGGGCTGGTACCAATATCGCCATACACTACGCCAATCGCGGCGAGTGTGACTGCGCCAAGGGACTGCTTCTTATCCGAGCTCATAAGTTGTCTTTTGTTGGAGCCGATAAGGCATTTGCCTACCGCTCAAGCCATCAAAAAGCGCACAGTATGCACATATTCCCAAAAAAACCTACTCTTACAACATGTCACCATCACGTCAGCGACGCGGTTTTTCGCCGAAATTAGGCAAAAAAAACCGCCTGAAGCAGCGAGTTCTCTCGCCTCAACCTTCTGAAACAAAAAAGCTGACGGCTATCAACGCAATCAAGCATGATAACCAGTAGAGTATTGCGCTCGCCAGAATATGACGGCTCCAGGATCAGAAGGACAATGATGTGATTATGGCTCAACCCCATCTTTTGGCAGAAAGAATTTCTCGCCTGAGCAACGCCCTTGAGAAGGGGTTGTATGAACGGCATCATGCGATCCGCCTGTGCTTACTGGCTGCATTGAGTGGCGAGAGCGTATTTTTGCTGGGGCCGCCGGGCATTGCCAAAAGCTTAATTGCCCGTCGTTTGAAATACGCCTTCCAGCACGCCCGCGCCTTTGAATACCTGATGACCCGCTTTTCCACCCCCGAAGAAGTCTTTGGCCCATTATCGATTCAGGCATTGAAGGATGAAGGGCGCTATCAGCGATTGACCAAAGGCTACCTGCCAGATGCCGAAATCGTCTTCCTGGATGAAATCTGGAAAGCTGGCCCGGCGATTCTGAACACCTTACTGACCGCCATCAACGAACGCCGCTTCCGCAATGGCGACAGTGAAGAAAAGATCCCGATGCGCTTGCTGGTGACGGCTTCCAACGAATTACCAGAAGCCGACAGCGGGCTGGAAGCGCTGTATGACCGTATGCTGATCCGGCTGTGGCTGGATAACGTGCATGAGAAGCAGAACTTCCGCAGCATGCTCACCCACCAGCAAGATGAAAACGATAATCCGGTGACGGAAGCGCTGCGCATCAGTGATGAAGAGTATCACCAGTGGCAGAAAGGCATCAGTCAGGTGAGTTTGCCCGATCATGTGTTTGAGCTGATTTATCAGCTGCGGCAGCAGCTGGAAACACTGCCTGACGCGCCTTACATCTCCGATCGTCGCTGGAAAAAAGCCATACACCTGCTGCAAGCCAGCGCCTTTTACAGCGGTCGCGTGACCATTGCGCCCATCGATATCATCTTGTTGAAAGATTGCCTGTGGCACGACGTCGCCTCGATGAAGCTGTTAGATCGTGAAATCGATGTGCTGATGACGCAACACGCCTGGCAGCAGCAGCCACTGCTGCATAAGTTGCAGCAAATCAAAGCCCGTCGTCTGGCACTGCAACAGCAGCAGAGCGTGGCGCAAGCGCTGACTTTGGAAAAACACAGCGGCATGTTCAGCCGCAAACCGCATTACGAACTGCCTGCTGCCATCACCGACGAACAACTGACGCTGATGCTGCAACAGCCACTGACGCTGCACGATATGCAGGTGACACATGTGCTAATTGGCCATGAGGCGCTTGATCAGTGGTTGCTGAAAGGCGGTGAAATCCGCGGAAAGCTGAACGGCATCGGCTTCGGTCAAACACTCGATCTGCTGGTGGATGCGCATCACTGCCTGACATTGCGTGACGTGAGCCTGCAATCCACACGATTAACCTTACCGGGTGCCAGCAGCAGCAGCGAAATGCCGCAGGAAATCATGGATGAATACGACGCGCTGGATACCCAATTGCGCGCCCAACGCACGCTGTTCAGCCAACACCAGCGCTGTCTGTTTATTAGCGATGACTGGCTGGCACGTATTGAAACCAGCTTACAGGACGTGGCGGAACAGCTGAAACAGGCACGTAAATGATCTCGCTGGAGACGCTGAGCACGCTGCTATCGATTGGCGAGACTGAGTTAATCGAAGAGTTGATTCTGGCATTGCTCGCGTCGCCACAGCTGGCGCTGTTTTTTGAAAAGTTTCCGCGCATGAAACAAGCTTTGATGCGCGATTTACCTCGCTGGCGTACCGAGATCGCTGAACAGATGAAAACCACCCCGGTGCCGGACGCGCTGGCGCAGGAGTTTCAACTGTTTCAGCAGATGCAGTTACTCAGCACGCAGGATTTCACCCACCAGCTTCCCCACATCATGTCGCAGCTGAAAAGCCTGCCCTCGCCGTTTATCGAAGAGGCCAGCAAGCTTTTGCTGCACAACGAAACTGAACAACTGAGTAATGCGCAACACACGCTATTTTTGCAACGCTGGCGACTGAGCCTGACGCTGCAGACTCTTACGCTGAATGAAACCCTCCTGGAAGAACAACGCGAGCGTCTGATGGCCGAGCTGCAACAGCGGATGGCAATCAGCGGGCAGTTGGCGCCGATTCTCACCGACGATGATGAAGCCGCAGCGGGCCGCCTGTGGGATATGAGCAAAGCCTCGTTACAGCACGGCGATTATGAACTGATCGTGCAATATGGCGATTTTCTCGCTCAGCAGCCGGAACTGATGAAACTGGCGCAGCAGCTGGGCCGCAGCCGAGAAGCCAAGTCGGTTCCGTCGCAGGATGCGCCGCTGGAAGAATTTCACCAACTGGTGCGCGAGCCCGATCATGTGCCGGAAGAGGTCAGCGGCATTCATCAGAGCGATGATGTGTTGCGCTTGCTGCCGCCCGAACTGGCTGCCTTAAGTATTAGCGAACTGGAGCTGGAATTTTATCGTCGCCTGGTGGAAAAACGCCTGCTGACATATCAATTGCAAGGTGATGCATGGCATGAAAAAGTCACGCTGCGCCCCGTTAGCCACCAGCAGCATGAAGCGCAGCCGCGCGGTCCCTTTATTGTTTGTGTCGATACATCAGGCTCGATGGGCGGATTTAACGAGCGCTGCGCCAAGGCCTTCTGCCTTGCGTTATTGAAAGTGGCCTTAGCCGATAAGCGCCGCTGCTACATCATGCTGTTCGCTCACGAAGTGATTGGCTACGAACTCACCGCCGATAGCGGCATTGAGCAGGCTATCCGTTTTCTCAGCCAACGTTTTCGTGGTGGCACCGACCTGGCGGCTTGCCTTGCTGCAGTCGTAAAACGCATGGAAGGCAGTATCTGGGATGAAGCCGATGCGGTGATCGTGTCGGATTTTATCGCCCAGCGTTTACCGGATGACACCATCAACGCTATCAAGCAACGCCAGCGCCAGCATCAACAGCGTTTTCACGCCGTGGCGATGTCGCTTCATGGCAAACCAGGCATTCTGCGCATCTTCGATCACATCTGGCGCTTCGATACCGGGCTGAAAAGCCGCCTGCTGCGCCGCTGGAAGCGCTAATTCATCTGACGGAAATGCTTATTTGCTATAGTGATAAGTTCGCACACTGAGCATCTGGAGCATCTTGTGACTACCGCCCAACTTCCTGCACCTACCCGCACCTTGCAGCTCTCCGGCCAAAACGCCGAACAAAAACGGAACGAGCTGCTGGCCTATTTCACCCAAACCTGGGAGCTGTACGAAAGCCTGTTTGATTGCCTTGCCGATGAACGCGCTTATTTCAACAAAGCGATCTCGTTGCGCCATCCGCTGATCTTCTACTTTGGCCACACCGCCACTTTCTATATGAATAAGCTGATGGCAGGCCGCTATCTGGATGACCGTGTGGACGATCGCATTGAAGCGATGATGGCGATCGGCGTGGATGAGATGAGCTGGGACGATCTCAATGACAGCCATTACGCCTGGCCAACGGTGGAAGAGGTGCGTGACTATCGCGGCAAAGTTAAAAACCTGGTGAGCGAGTTTATCCGCACCATGCCGCTCGAACTGCCGATTACGTGGGAAAGCCCGGCCTGGGTGGTGCTGATGGGCATTGAACACGAGCGTATCCATCTGGAAACCTCTAGCGTGCTGATCCGTCAGCTACCGATCGAATGGGTAAATCCGCAGGCGCATTGGCCGGTTTGTCCGCAGGCACGCCACGATCGCGCATCGGTTCCGGAGAACTCGCTGATAGCGATGCCTGGCGGCCGCGTGCAGCAAGGCAAAACGGATGATACTTACGGCTGGGATAACGAATACGGCAGTCAGGTAACGGAGCTCAAACCCTTTAAGGCCAGTAAAATGCTGGTCAGCAACGCCGAGTTTTATCGCTTTATCGCCGCTAACGGCTATCTGGATCAGCGCTGGTGGGATGATGAAGGCTGGGGCTGGCGTGAATTCTCTGGCGCGCAGATGCCCACCTTCTGGGTGGGCGACATATCGCAACCCGATCAGCTTAAACTGCGTTTAATGGCTGAAGAAGTGGCGATGCCGTGGGACTGGCCGGCGGAAGTGAATCAGCTTGAAGCTGCCGCGTTCTGCCGCTGGATGGCCGAAGAAACCGGCAAATCAATACAGCTACCTTGTGAAGCCGAATGGGTGCAGCTGCGTGAGCAAGTCAGCGGCGATCAGCCTGACTGGGTCGATGCGCCCGGCAATATCAATCTGGCTTACTGGGCTTCATCCAGCCCGGTGGATCGCTTTGCGCAGGGCGAGTTTTTCGACATCGTCGGCAATGTCTGGCAGTGGACCACCACGCCAACCAACGGTTTCGAAGGTTTCAAAGTTCATCCGCTGTATGACGATTTCTCAACGCCGACCTTTGATGGCAAACACGCGCTGATCAAAGGCGGCAGCTGGATTTCCACCGGCAACGAGGCGTTGAAATCGGCTCGCTATGCTTTCCGCCGTCATTTCTTCCAACATGCCGGTTTCCGTTATGTGGTCTCGTCACACGAAGAGACCATGGCACTGAATCCGTACGAAACCGATAGCATGGTGTCGCAGTATCTCGATTTTCAATATGGGCCAAGCTATTACGACGTCCCTAATTACGCCGCTGCGCTGGTGGAAAAAGTGCTGCCGCACTGTCATGCGCACAGCGCGGCACTGGACATCGGCTGCGCCACCGGTCGCGCCAGCTTTGAGCTGGCTCGCTATTTCGATGCGGTGACCGGAATGGATTACTCTGCGCGTTTCATTGATGTGGCCTTACAGCTGACTTCCGGTGAAGACTTCCGCTATGTGGTACCGGAAGAGGGTGAGCTGGTGGAGTATCGCCAGGTGCGGTTGAAGGATTTTGATCTCAGCGATGAGCAGGCAAAACGCATTCAATTTTTGCAAGGTGATGCCTGTAATCTCAAACCGCAGCCGGATCGCTACGATCTGGTACTGGCTTCCAACTTGATCGATCGCCTGCGTCAGCCGCAGCGTTTCCTGCAAGACATCACGCCGATGATCAAATCCGGCGGATTGCTGGTGCTTTCTTCGCCTTATACCTGGCTGGAAGAGTTCACGCCAAAAGAGAACTGGCTGGGCGGCGTGCGCGAGAACGGTGAAGCACTGACCACTTACCAGGCATTGCAGCGTTTACTGCGTGAGGATTTCGAAGAAGTCGCCGCACCGCAGGATGTGCCCTTTGTGATCCGCGAGACGGCACGCAAGTTTCAGCATACCCAAGCACAGCTCACACTCTGGCGTAAGCGTTAAAAAAGCGTGCAGACTGCGGCACCCGCGCAGTCTGCACCTTGCCTGCAATGCTAATTTGCTGCACATTCTCCACTGTTCATAGAAGAAGAACCTTAAGAGGATGGATGATGGCGGAACAACTGCAACTGGATAACCTTGATCGCGGCATTCTCAATGCTCTACTTGAGAATGCGCGAACCGCTTATGCCGAACTCGCTAAACAGTTCAACGTCAGCCCCGGCACCATTCATGTGCGTGTCGAAAAGATGAGGCAGGCAGGCATTATTCTAGGCACGCGCGTAGAAATCGATCCCCGCCAGCTTGGCTTTGATGTGTGCTGCTTTATCGGCATTATCCTGAAAAGTGCGCGCGACTATCCCGCCGCCCTCAGCAAACTCGAAGCGCTGGATGAAGTGGTCGAAGCCTGGTACACCACCGGCCACTACAGCATCTTTATTAAGGTGATGTGTCGATCCATCGATGCACTGCAGCAGGTGCTGATC
>OBJT01000145.1_pt1 | contig 18090 bp, 5 predicted proteins | sample 1519861 | NCBI WGS metagenome assembly OBJT01 (sample SAMN02401118, study PRJEB22541) | soil metagenome, isolate JX
ATTAATTGAAAATAGAAAGAGTGCGAAAGCATGAAATCAACAGGCACAAAAAAACCTTGCCCGACTACCAATCAAACGCAAGGTCTAGTTGCCATCACAAAGGATGAATACCTATGAACAATATAACCCAATTCACCCAAGACAAGCAAGTTCAGGTCAGTGAACAGCAATTACGGAGTTTGCTTGAATTTGTGCGTATCGCAAATAATCGTTTTGATGAAATTTCAGCATTAACAACTGTAATTGCCGAAAAGTCAGAACAATCTCCAATAATTAAAACTTTGGCACATTTAGCTTCATCAATAGCAAATAACTTTCAAGATATTTGTGTTGAAGAATTTGATAATTTCAAAGAATGCTCACCTGACTTGGTAAAGTTTTTTGCAGAGGAGTTGGCAGCATGAATGCAATTGCTCCTGTACAAATTCAAATGATGACAAGCTTAGAAATTGCTGAACTTGTTGAAAAACGCCATGACAATGTTAAGCGCACTATTGAAATGCTTGTAAACACTAGCGTTATTGTTCAACCTCAAATTGAGGATGAACAATCTACTGATAAAATGGGTCGTACTCGTACTACTCAAGTTTATGTATTCACAGGTGAACAAGGTAAGCGTGATTCTATTATTGTGGTTGCCCAACTTTGCCCAGAATTTACAGCTCGCTTGGTAGATCGTTGGCAAGAACTTGAAGCTCAAGTTGCTCAACCAGTATTTGATATTTCAAATCCTTATCACCTACTGCAAGCAATTGAAACTCAGGCAAAACAAAATATCGAACTCACCCAAAAAATTGAAAAACTTGAACCTAAAGCTCAAGCACTCGATACCATTGCTGAAACAGTACATACCTACTGTATCCGTGAATGTGCCAAAACAATTGGAATAAAAGAAAAGGATCTCATTAATCTTTTACTTCAAAAAAAATGGTGTTATCGAGATGCTGAAAAGAAATTACAACCACATGCACAGTATGTGTTGAATGGTGTTTTTACCAATAAAGCATCACCAGTAATCAAAAATCAAAATGATGGTCAAGAGCGTGTATTTTTACACATGCGAGTGACAGCATTTGGCTTGACTAGGATTACAGGTTTAGTAAATAAGGAAAAACTCAAATAAAATCCAATAAAGAAGCCACCGCAAGGTGGCTTTTCCCTTTAACGATTAAACGCAAACCCACCTTGCTCCTCAGCACCTTTCTGCCGTTTAGTAAGGTATACACCTCCATCACCAGTTTCTTTTGCTTTACGCTCAGTAGCTTTATAGCTTTGCATAAGGTTCATGCGACTAATTCGCATCTTTGGATTTTTCTCGGCAGTTTTTGCATTAAATTCCAAAATTTCAGTCCATACTTTATTCATGCCATCACTGTCATCTTCTTGTCGAGCCACCACCCACTTGCGCATCAACTCATGTCGATGATCTTCCAGCTTAGTTCTATATTGGAAAATCGCAGACCGCCCCTCGTATGAGGTTCTTACCGATGCAGGTGAAAAACCAATGGCTTGAGAAAACAACTCAACCCCTGTCACATCCTCAGGGTGAATCACATCCTTATTTTTAGTTAATACACCTTCATCAGCATAACGGAAAGATTTTCTTATATTTTTAAGAAAAATCGGCAGCATGGTTTCTATGCCTCGCCAATAATCCCCCTCCTGAATTTGTTGCAAGCCTTTTACTGTACTTGTGCTAATCCCCACAACAGGCCCAAGTAATGCCGACTGCATTGCCGTTGCCCAGTCCGCACCTTCAAGTCCTTCCTGTACGTCAGGAATAATTAGGTTATTCAAACCAACCCGTCCTGATAAATCCACAGGTGAGAATGCTCTTGGCACACCACCAAACACCAAATCAGCAAATGTAGGGTGAATATCTGCTAACCAGTTACGAATCACATTTTCCAGCTCATAAGGATCCTCGTCATCACCATCAGCAGCTCCAAAAAATGCAGCAAGTGCCGCTGCTCCAAATGCAGCAGCTCCAAGTTTGCTTTTCTTAGCAATCAATATAGATGCGGTCGCTAACATGCCTGTAATCGGCAGACCAATTGCACCAGCAGCCAGAGCATGCATACCCAATATACCAGCCAAAGCACGACGAGCCTCTTTTTGTTCCTTAGGGTCGAGCGCATAAATTGACTGATGGGCATTGCGTACCAAGGTATAAATCATATTCTGAGCATATTGTTTAAACAGTAAAAGAACTTTAGCAACAGGGCCTTGCATAAACCTTGCCCGATTCCCTGCCGAGTAATCAAAATGACCTTTATATACTGCATCCATCGCCTGCTCAAAAGCAGTATCGTGATTTGCACCAGCTTGAGTCGCCAAACGATAGGCAGCGATAAAAGTGACTTCACGGTTAAACCGCTCTGCATGATGAAACATGCCACTTGCCAAACGCATAGCTGGTCGGAAATACCACATCACCTTACTATCTTCACCTTGAGCAATACCAGCAAGGTCATGTGCTTGTGTCACATCAATTACACCACGAGATACCGCCTTATTGTAGGCATCCAACTCAAGTCCTTTAATAACTTTATCAATATTTGGACTATAAACATCACCGATACTATTTTTAAAATTTTCCAAACTTGAAAAATCTGGCACATTAAATTCTACACCTTTAGCAAAATCACTTGATGCCTTTAACAACTCTTTACCTGCTTTATCAAACCCCCATTTAGCCCCCATAATCGGGTAAGCAACCAATGCTGTTTGAGATAAGTTAACGATGGCAGCTGCAGGTGATAAACCCATGTAATACATGAAACCAACACTTGTGAGAAAACTTGATAATGGATTACCTTTAGGATTCATTAAAAGCTCATGTCTTTTTTCCATTTCATCAATGACACTTCGAGCTGAACGTTGATCATATCCAACACCCTTATTGAACTGTTCCTTAGAATATTTTTTCATTTCATCAAGCTGCTGTGCTAACTGATCTCCATAACGCAACTTACCAAGATAATTCGCACCACTAAACATATGTTGTGCAAATGCCCGACGTGCATCATTGCTAAAGCCTGCTGTACCCTTACGGTGAATCCCATGTTTAGCCCAACTTAAATCAGGCATAGAGGATAAATAAAGCTGGCTTAGGGTATCTTCAAATTCAGCTTGTGCTTTTGCATCCAAACCCAAATTGCCCACCTCATCAAAAAGATCAGACATAAATCCACGACCAACACTGTCACGGCTCGCATTAAACTCTGCATCTTGTTCAACATCATCAGCCTTAAACTGCGGATATTTCAGCATAAGTTCAGAACGTATAGACTTAGCTTCACTATAAGTTTCAGCACGACTAACAACCTCAGCCTCACCATTTTGGTTACGCAGTACCACCACGTATTTACCAAAACGAGCTAAAGGAAAATAAACACCTTTAATTTGACCAAAAGAACCCTCTATTTTCTGCAATAAATCTGCTTTTTTCTGGCTGCTTAAAGCTGATCGCAAAATGCGTTCTCTAATCGCTTCACGAACTTTGGCATAATGCCCACTATAGGCATTTCGAGCCTTTTTATACATTGCCTGTGCTTCAGGGGATAAATTATTATACGCATGGAGTAATTGTTGATATTTAACTTTATTATCGCCCTGTTGGTATGGTTTAGCAGGGTCAATTTGAGCTAAAGTTGCATCATGCATTACATTTGCTAAAGCTTCTTCATCCTTTAATTTAGACCACTCACGTACAATATTATCCGCTTCAGCAGCAATATCATTCTTATCAGCATCCATTTGAGCTGCAAGTTCATTATATTTATTTAGTGGTGGTAATAATTTTCCATAAATCTCAGTTAAATGTCGGCGACTTAAAGCTTGTAAGCCGAATTTCAACCAATCGACACCTTTTTTATTAATCCAGTCACCTGTTTTGGGCAAATTTTTAAACCCATTAGCGATACGATTGGTAATATCATCATAGTTAGAACTACGACTATATAAAGGCTGTTCTTGATACTTGACTAAATCCTCATTTGTTTTTATATTGGCATTAGAAAGGTCAGCATCTGATTGTAATTCCAGTGGCAATTGAAGCCCAACGGTTTTCAGAAATAGCTGACCTTTTTCTTTATTCCAATACAATAAGTCATTATCTAAAGCACGCTGTAATTGTGCAGTTGAGCGTCCATAGACACTTGCAACATTCACAATCTCGATACCTGTATTAGATGCTTTCACATGCAATGCAACAACAACTGGCTTTGCCTTGCCAGATTTTGTATCTGTTTCACGCAATTCAGTTAAGACGATATAACCATTTTTTGATGCCGTATCGGCAGACTTAAAAATAGCGATGGGATTGTTAATTTGCTGTGGTAATTGACGTAATGTTTCAGGTGTCAGATTATGCAAATGGCTATGATTACCTTGCTCAATCCCTAAATACTCACCCATAACCTTCTCAATAGTCCGACCATGAATCGTTATTGGAGCATCAGGCATTCCAACCATTTTTAAAACATCTGGTGTTTTACCCATCTTAATAAACTGCTGCGGTGTATGACCATCCATAACACGGTCAATCGCCTTTTGGAATGGTGCATGGCTATTTTCATTTAAAGAATATTTAGCAACACCATGCTGATTGATTGCAGCATCTGAATGATATGAAAACTTCTCAATCATACGTTCTGACAATGCAAGCATATCATCAGGATTTAAATTAAGATTGACACCAAATCGATCAAACACCCAAGCCTTAACATAAGTTACAATATTTTGGATTAATCGTTGTAAAGCATTGCGTTGAATCACATTACGTTGTTGCATAGTGGATGAGAGTGTCAACAGATACGGCAAATACTCTAGATGTTGACGTTCAGAGCCTTGTTCACGTTCTGCAAGCATCTTTGCAGCTAAAGCAACAGGATTACCCTGCTCAACCAATTTATTAAATTGATTCATCAATTCGTTGTATTGTTTCTGGTTCATCATATTCTGAAAACCTGCATGACCACCCAACTCATGCAGGAATGTTGGTATGACACTTTGATCGGTTAGGTTTGATGCAACAAGTACCGCTTTGCCATTGTAATAATAGCCCTCAACACCTTCAACCTGATAATCCTGAATAATCTCAAGCTTACCTTGTCGTTCAAGCTCATCAATGGTCTCTTTACCAAAGCGATCAATCAACACACTCCTTACTTGCTGAACTGTAGAACCTGAATTACTTTTAGTGCGACGGCTATAAAGTGGAGTATCAGAATTGTTCTTAGATGAAAATTCTTGATTTTTATATTTACCAAAATAGCTTCGATCAACTACAGCCTTACGAGCTTCTGATAAAAACATCATTAAATCAGCATCATTGTAACGTGATAGGAACTGATCAAAACCACGATCACGGAACCATTGACGGATATATCCTATAACTTCTTTTAGCTTTTGACGCACAAAAGGACGTGACTTGGCATTTTGTGCAACAAAAGCAAATAATTCGCCGACTAAAGACTGCTGCACATCAGATTCAGTATAGATTTCATCTTTGACCGCCTGCATACGTGGATTAATATACACATCATTAAACTGCTGCATATCCACGCCATTATCTTTAGCTATTTTACGAATACCCTCCAGCCCACCAAGCGCATTAAACAATTGTTGTAACTTAGTTTTATATTCTCGACCAAATATCTGTTGTACACCAAAATGTCCAACTACCTCATGTAAAATCAATTCCTCATACATTTCAAAAGTGGTCTGCTGAGTGCTATTATTACCCTGAATATCACCTGCATTGATATAGAGTGAACCGTTATGCCATACGCCCAATACATCATATCGCTTGGTTTCACCATTCTCGCCCTGATAGCGATTATCTTCTTGTATCGCAGACGGCAAGCCATCAAACGACTCAACCACCTGAACCGTAAAGCTATGGCTATCCAAACCTTTGACTTTGTTGACCCCGACCCTTTGCCACCCAACAACAATCCGCCCCCGAACAGAGGCATCTATTTGTGTAGTAACTATTTTGAGATGCTCAAGAATAGAAAGGACTCTATGAGTAGCACTGACAACGGATAAGGGAGTAAAGGTCGTGTCTAATGGTGAAGCACCTCTACGCTCGTTATCAGGTTTTAATTTGTCACGACTGTAAAGTTTAATCCCTGTTTCTGTTTCTTCTGTTTTTAGGGTATCAACCAAATCAGAAAACTTTGCATTGATTGCTTTGCGTTCTGTACCAGTAGGAAATGGTCGCTTAAAACCCCATGGGGTAAAAATCGCAGCACTCTCAGGGCCAAAATTCAGAAACGGACTGTAGCCACTATTTTGAGAAATTTTATCTTCTACATACCCTTGGAATGCACGTGCTGTCATTTCAGGAGTAGTAATCCAATAATCTGTACCGCGTCCCTGATCTAACTCTTTTGCGTTCATAGCAAAATCCGTTGGTATCATTTTCGCTTTCTCTGTACCATTTTGAGCTTCTGCCAATAGTTTGAGGCGTTGGGCATAGGTATTCATGTATTGACGTAATCGGTCTAATACACCCTTTTGTTCAGCATTAAACCCTGATCTACCACGGACAGATTTATAAATCACACTCAATTTATCTAGGGCATCATTAGACCAACGTGCACCACTAAATATATTTCGACTATTCTTATTATTGTTGTGACGTATTTCCGTAGTAAGTGCCGTACCTGTAAGCAATAACTCAGCAACCGTATCAAACTCAGCCAGCTGTTCAGCTGAGGCAGCCTTGTTAAAGCGCTTGTAATATTTAGGATCAAGCTCACGATTAAGATCAGCACGTAACTTATCTAATTGATCTTTTAAGTTGTTTCTCGCAGAACTAACGAAGCTTTCAACCTTAACAGTATCTTCAATATAGTTTTCAGATTTTCTAAAAATTGTCTGTACCAATTGTTTATAGGCTTCTTGCACATCTTCACGAACATTTGATTTATAAGAGAATCCAGAAGTGACGCTCATATCTTCAAAGTGTTTTGCAATCTTTAATGATCGACTGCCATCCGCATTCGTTACCCATTCAGATGGGGCTTTGCCATCTTGTCGACCAAAATAGTGATCTAGTGCATGCCACCATTCATGAGCTAATGAACCTGCGCCATTCAATTTGGTCAAGTTAATCACAGCACGTTCAGGTTCATAGTGCGCTTTTGCACCACTTAATCCTTGCCCTCTAGCACCAAACGCTAAAGCGAGTTCCCCATTTAGGCTAATTGCTGCAGGTGGGATATTTAAAATCTCAGCCAAGTCCATGAGACCATCAAAGGCATCATTTAATAGCTCTTGGCGTTCTGCCTGATTATTCCAGTTCCCAAATTCAACACCACGGAAACCAAACACACGAATAAAATCGGCATCTTTAGCATCACCTTTACGGCGATCTAGTCCTTTTCTTACCGTATTTTCAGGTCGAGGAAGATCAATTTCCCCAAAAGTTGTATTGGTTTCTAGGATTTCAATCGCATGGATTGCCATATATTTCATAGCATCTTCACGTGTTTGAAATTCTTGTTCGACAACTTTAACGCGCTTCCGATCACTAATTTCACGATAGATAGAAAAGCTATCTTTTCCAGCAGCCCACACACGATGCTTTTGAGCTACAGCTAGAATTGGTAGTGCAAGTTCAGCATCTTTTTGGGAATCAAAAAATTGTTTGCCTAGTTGCTTGGCATTCCCCTTCCAATCCTTTTTTCTTGTATCCGTGATAATCCATTTACCAACTTCATTTGGATTACTTGAGGCAGCAATTTCAGTAATCTCAAATCGCTTGGCCCAAGTTGGACGATTGTCCTTTGTAGTAGTGCCAGAGGTTTTGGGGCCAGTCTTCACTGAAGTATCTTTACGAGCACCACCAATTTTTTCACCAAAATCTTGAATCGTTTCTTTTTCAGATGTTGGAGCTGTCTTCTTTAAGGCTTTTGTAGGCTCTGATTGTTCTTGCGCTGTTTCACTTCCTGCAATAGCTCCTCGTCCTGATCGTCCACCGCCAACTGTGCCAGGGTTTGTGTCATTAGCTCCTTGGCTAGAGAAGAAGTCTTGCTGCTTTTCGGCTTCACTTTGTCTGAGTTTTTCATGTACTTGTCCTAAAATTTGTTCATTGCTTAAAGGCGCATCACCGAAAAGATTTGGAGATGCTTTTGCAGTCATAGCCAATTGCGCATACGACTTTAATGCGTCTGCAACTTTCTGGCTGCTTCGTGCTTTGTTGAGTTTATCACCACTATAAAAAATACTAATAAAGTCTTTCGTAACCTGGTCAATGCTGCCGTCAAATATATCGTCCTGATTCAACATTTCAGATAAAGATAAGTTTTGCTGACGTGCCTTACGTACCAGGTGGACCGCTTCAACCAAATTGGCTTCGACGTTCACGCCTTCAACCAGAATGCCATCTTGCACACCTTTACGGACTTGCGCCCATTGTGGTGCAACTTCAATTAAGGCATTACCAATGGCTTTAATGTCGCTGTCTTTGGATTCAATCACCTGACTAATAATTTGAGCATCATTAAATGCGGCAGCAAGTAAGGCTGACTCAATGCGTCGGTATCCATCCTGAGTAAGTGACACACCATCTTTATCAAGCATAGTGCCACGTTCATTTTTAGATGCCACACCAGTTAAAAAGGCATTCACAAAATCCCGATTGGCTGTGTTATTAAAACTACCCCCTTGTACTAGGTGTAAAATATCCATCACCTTTGGCGCATCCGACATAGCTTGTTCACTTGGACTCATATCCAGTGTGTCACGCTCATTGGATTCTGTTGTGTAGGCGACACGCTCAGCCATGTTCATTGGCGTGATACGCTCACGCACCAATATCGGCTGCTGCATGTTGGCTACGTCATAACCCTGTTCAGCTAACCATGCTTTGTATGCGTCTGCTTTGCCTGTTTGGTAGGCTTTTCGAATCGCTAGTGTACGACCATTACCGCTTTCAACTTCATTGTCAGACGACACAATAGGAGCGCCATTGGTAGAGCTTGCACTATCACCCAATAATTTAGGGTTAAGCTTATTGGCAATATCATTGATCTGGGTAACGGATTTTAAAGTGGTGCGGTCACGTGGTTGTAATGCTTGTGGGTATTCAGTATTAACTGCACCACTGTCTAGGTTCGATGTGATTAAGTCATCTACTTCAACGACTTTGTGTTGCACCTCAAATTCACGACCTGACGGAGTAACAACTGTTTCGGTTTTGCCCTCTACTGCATTTGATTGTTGTTGTGAATTATCGAGTTTTGCCAATTCAGCGCGAACGGTTTCTGCACTATCCATGCCCTGAATATCCGAACCCATATCCTCCATCATGTCACGTGCGCCATTATACCAACTACGCAAGTATGGACGGATTTTCTCAACACTCACATCAAGATCATTCGCAATATTTTTGGCTAATGCTGCAAACTTACGTGCACCACGTTCAATATGGTAAACCGCGAGTTCCGCACCAATAGCCATGATTTCAGGATCAATACCACTATTGAGTTGTGATAGCTTGGCTTTTAGACGAGCGCGTAATTCTGCTGCACGATCATCAGATACCAGTCTGTTTTCTGATGCTTCGGCTTTTGGCTTTGGAGTAGCTTCGGTCTTAGTAGCTTCGGTCTTAGTAGCTTCGCCTTGCTTTGCCGCTTCATTTTGCTGTGGCTGCTTGCTCTGCTCACTAGTGCTTGCAATCCTCCCACGTGGCAACTTAACAGCAACACGTTTACCTTGAGCGCTGAACTTGGTTAAGTTCTTTACGTTTGAATCATTCAGTTCACTGGCAAGCACCATATGGGTCTCACCATCGGTTGTGGTGACACTTACTAAATCTTCAGTGTTTGGTGCGGCATTAGGTGGTGTTGTCTCTTGTGTAGAATCTGCTAAATTTTTAATGTCAGCTACAGGTTTATACTCTAAGTGATTAGCATAGGCACGCGGCACAACATCATAGTATTTGTTTTCACCATCACGATTAGACAACTGGATTGCCTGCTCTCTGGTCATTTTCGGAAGATCAACAAAACGACCACCATCCATAGCTAAGACATAATCATCTTCAATTTTTTGCCACTGTCCTTTTTTACCTTTTGTTTTTGGTAGGAAAATAGCACGCTCTTTATCGCTACCAACTCCAACCTTGTCTGCTGTTGGCAGGTATTTAAAATCAGTATCCAAGAAATTATCTTTCGGATCAGGTTGAATTGAAGCAATCTCACCTTCTGTAATTCCAAGCGATTTAATAACGTCCTCAACTTCTGAACGATTACCACTAAGAATCTGAGAAGATATGCCTTTTAAAGCCATTTTCTTAATTGGGTTAGTAGATTCTTCTATTTTTTTAAATCCGCCATTCAGGTTTTCTACAGTAGCCTTTTGTGGCTGATTCAAACTTACAGTGCTTTGCGCCTGTTCTGTCAAACCGTTTTGCAACTCTGTAATCTGTTTGCGTAGCTGTGCCTTTTTCGCTACACTTTTTTCATTTTTAAACTGTTTTTCAAGTTCAGTAAGCTGCAACGCACTTTGTACATTCTTCGGTGTGCCGTTATTTTCATCTTGTGACAAGTGCCAAATTGCTTGCTGTAGGACTTCATCCTTAGTTGGGCGTTTTGGCCACGGATCACCTGAAACAAAACTTGAATCACCTTTAAAACTTAGGCTTGAAAAATGCGTATTACCACGACGACCTGCCGATGTAATTTCAGCAGTTTTCGCAAGTTCTTCTGCTCGTTTATATAAATCAGGTAATTGCTGCTTTACCTTTTCATTTGAACGTGCCGATGCTGTGTTTCCTAAATTTGCAATGTATTTGCTGTCCTCTGCATTGTTGGCTTGAGCTTCTTTACGTGCCTGTAAATTTAAATCACGTACTTGAGCGCGCAACTTATTTTCATTGTACGGATTTGGAACATCATCCTGATTTGCACTTTCTGTTTTTGGTAAAGTATCTACATTTTGAGTTTGAGCAACTTGAGATTTTGGCTGAATCTCAAAACGCTTACCATCTTGAACTACCTGATAATCATTGCCTAAATCTTTCTTATCAATGAATGCTTGCGCTTTTTCCTGTGTGCCAAACCATTTGTTTTTACCATCTTGACCTAAGATTGGTTGAACAGTTTGCGCTGATGTTGTTTGCGCTGTATCTGTTTCAATTGCTCCACCCATATCGGCTTGTGTATTTCCTTGCTGTGCTGTTGCATCTTCAAGGTTTGCATTAAAAGACTGTCCATCGTTCTGACTTCCTAATAATGATTGATAGTTTGACGGCACAGCATCACTGATTGGCGTATTACTTTGCTCTTGCGTCTGTTGCTCTGGCGTGTATTCCAGTTGAGCTATCGGGGATGCGCCACTATCCACCGCCAAAGCTGCTGCGGATGACATAGGACCATCATTGGGATTAATCCCCATTTGCTGTGAAGGTGTTTGGTTGGCTGGTGGTACAGCATTCAATAAATCATCAAAGGCCGCTTCGCTGCCATAATCATCGTCAAAATAGTTGCCATTCGGTGCTGGTGGCGTATCTGGACTAGTTGGATTGCCATTTGCTGCACCGCCATAATCAAAGCCGTTATTGTTTAATAAATTATCAGCATCCATTGATGGCTGATCATAAACAAAAGCTGTGCGACCTTGATTGTCGCCCTGTGATGCATTTCCACGTGGAATATATTCGCCAGTCAAAGCACTATCTGGACTTGAGCCTAGTTGTGATGGTGCTGATGGTAGATTAGGTGAGCCTGATTGCTGTTGGTTATCTTGAGGTCCTGTGTCAGATCGACTATTCCACCAATCCCCCGCTTTACCCACACCACTGACTGTACCGCCCATTGCCATACCAGCCAAAGTACCCATGACGGCTGCATTTTCAACACCATCATGCCAAGGCTTATCTAATGCCAAGTTCTGTAAAATTTGTTCAGAAACGGATTGAGGTAATTCTTCTAAAAAGCCTTCTGAAATAGCACCTTTGATCACAGCAGTTGGAATTGCTCTCATCGGTGTCTTAGCAATTTCTTCACCTACTTGTTGCGTGGTTAAACGCCCTGTTTGCATGGCTGTATCAACATCTGATAAGCCCATTTTCTGAGCAAGACGACCACCAGCATAGCCAAACAAGCCACCCAATGCGCCCGTACCAACACTTGCTAAAGATTGATCTGCGGTTAAGCGTCCATCTACAGTTTCTTGACGAATTTGTTCAGCTTGGCTACCTGCCATAACTGCACCTTCACCAACAGCACCAGCCACAACAGGATTGGCTATACCAGAAGCACGACCTAATACGCCACCAGCTAACATTGAAGGAACAGATTCAACTACAGTATTCGCAATTAATGAGGGATTTGTTAAGGCAACTTTTGTTTTATCAACGACTTTATCTACCCAATTTCCATCTTTACCAGCATCAGCAAATTCTTGTTGTTGGGCTTTATATTGATCTGTATGTAAATCACCTAGAGCTTGTTTAGCTTCTTTAGGTCGAAAGCCAACAGTACCATCTTTATTCTCAAGTGTTTTACCAGTAGCACCATCAGACATGACATCCATGATACCAACGGCCAATTCAGGCACAGCAATCGCACCTTTTAAAGCAGATAAGCCAGTATCTTTTAAGTGCCCCATTACACCTTTTTTTTCACCATCAAGTGCACCTGTAAATGGTTTTAACGCTGGCTGTTGATTTGTATCAGTATTATCGTCTAGTTTACCAGTGAAAGGTTTTAGGGTAGGTTCGGACATGATGCACTCCTATTAGTATGTGCATAGCATGTATAAAGGGTTAAAAAAGGTCTAACCTTAGAGGGGGATGTTATAGTGCATGAATTTTTATATTAAAAAATAGCCACCCGAAAGTGGCTATCCTAATTAATCACCTATAAATCGATTACCTTGAGCATCCTCATAAACAGGCTTACCATTGCTTGTACCTACTTGACGTGTCATACCATTTGGTAGATTAGTCGATGATGTGGTTGGTGTATTAACGAACTGTTGAGTCTGAGTATCAAACAATTGCTGTGGTCGATTCACCATTGCCATAGCTTCATTGTTCCATTCCTGACCACCACCCACAGTCATATAGCGATCTTTACCAGATTCAGCTTTGCCTGCATATCGGTTAATTTTTTCTTGAATGGATTTACGATCTTCATCCGATTTCGCAGAATCATATTTTTCATACAATTTCTCTAATCGTGCTGAATTACGAATACCAAAACCTTTTTCAGTGGCATTAAGATTAAATTCTCGATTCGCTAAATCATTGGTTGCTTGGAATTTTTGTGCATCAAAGCCTAAATTTGCATTAAATCGGTTATTTGCCCCTTGCTCACCCAATTCAGCACGGTAGTTTTGACCAGTTTGCCCCATTGCTTCACGCTGTAAAGCTGCAGCATTGTTCGCATCTGTTTTATACACATCCAAAGCATTAGGATTATCGCTAGATAACTGAAGCAACATATTTGCCTGCTTTGCAGTAGGTCCACGTCTAGGATCAATAGCTGAATTAATCTGACGTGCTAAAGCATCTCGCTTACCCTTTTCCTCATCTGATAGTGTTGGGCGTTCAATCTCTCTAGGAATCCCTGCTCGCCCCTGCATACCAATATTCATTTCACGTTGAGCAATTGCATTTTGAATCTGTTGTTCAGTCGGTCCCATTTCTTGAGTATTGGCAAATAAATTTGCTACCCCACGAGGGTCATTCACTGGTCTTACTTTGAACCCTAGTCCTTCGCCTTCTCTAATACCATCTGCTCGTGCTTGAGCTGCTGCACTAGGATTAGCATAGCTAAAGCTGTTTCCTTTTTGCTGAATAGCATAAGGATCAGAATTTTGTACAGAGTTTGATTGAGTCTGGGCTTCAGGCTGTGTTTGTGTAGTAGATGGTGTTTTATTATTACCAAATGGATTGTTTACAACAGCATTTGGATTATTCTGTTTAGTATTAAATTCAGGTTGAGCTGCTTTTGCTTCACTTGCAATACGTTGTTTATCCGCATAAAAGCGTCCAGCTTGTCCAAAAGTTAAGGCATTACCCAAATCTGATGCATAACCTAATCCTCTGATACCGAAGTCTTTAGCAAACCCTTTTACAGTACCCAAATCTTCAGGTGACTGATCACCCAAACCAAAACGTTCACGATAGTCTTCACTTGGTGTGGCAGCGTTTGCAAACAAAGATGATGCAGCACCTAAATAACCAGTACCTTTTACAAGTTTACTGTTATTAACGGAATTTCTTACGCCTGCTCCAAAACCACCTCCTTGGGTTGGCGCTGGATTCGCTGGACTAGATGATGGTGTGGAGTTGGATGTCACGGTACTCGATGCAGTGTTATTAACATTCGTACTAGGCATAGGGCGATTAACATCGCGAGTAATGCCTGAAACATCACGCATTTGTGGTCCACCAACTCTATTTTGTTGTGCACGACGAATATCATCTGCACTTGGATAGGCACTTGGTACCAGTCCACCATTTGCAAAAAATAACTCAGGTTTATTTTGACCAGGTTTAAAACCCAATTGAGGTTGATCAACAGGCATGTGCGTCTGATCCTTCATGGCATCAAGTGTTTGCACACCAACCGAATGAACTTGGTCAGGCGAGAGTTGGAACTCACCGTTACTGAGATTAACTGGCGTGGGACTCCCCATATTTTTTAAATTATTGGTACCAATCTGCTGAGTAGAATCAGCAGGCATAATATAGCTACCTGCTGGAACATTTTTTTTAATATCATCAGAAGTGCCAGTACCTGCACCTTGAATTAGTCCATTTTCATCTTGCTTTGAACGTTTTTTTAAACCGTACATGACACTTATTCCAATCTAAATATCATGTATGGTTAATCAATCTAAGCTATAGGCGTTAGCCTTACAGGGTTAGCGGTCGTAGTTGTAGCTTTCACTCTTAGATTCAGATTCACTTGAGCTATAGCCAATTGAACTTGAACCAGTACCACTGATACTTGCAGATACATGCATAGCTGACATCGCACCTGCTGCAAGTTGTGAATTAAATTGAGCGATACCTTTTGTTGCTTCAATCGCAAGTTGAGCACGTTGAATCGCATTTTGCATCTCTGCTTCATATTTTTTAATTTGCATTTCAGCATAAGCAAGATTTGTACGCACATTCATATCGGCATATCTTGCCTGTGTCTCTGCATTGGCAATGTTTGTTCTGGATTGCAAATCAGCATAACGAGATTCTGTTTCAGCAAAAGCAATATTTGTTCTGGATTGCATGTCTGCATAACGTGCCTGCATTTCAGAGTTAGCAATTGCAACACGAGTACGTGATTCTATATATCTGTTATAAACATCTGCATTTGCAATCGTTGTGCGTAATGAGAGATCAGCATATCTTGAATGTGCTTCTGATACTGCTATTGCTGTACGTGAGCGCATATCAGCAAATCGGGCTAATGTTTCAGAATTACTAATACCCACTCGCATACGCATTTCAGCAAATTTAGCTTGAGCATCAGCAAAAGCAATTTTTGTACGTGAAGTTGACTCAATTACGTTGGCTTGGGTGCTCATACGAGAAGTTTCTACCTGTGCCTTCGCCTTAAAAGCTTCCACCATAGCCGTATAATTACTGGTATCGCTTTGGATTGCACGAGCTTTAGCATCAATTTGAGCCTTGTAAGCATCAACATTAGCATTATATTCAGCGATACGAACTCGAGCTGTTTCAAGCTTTAAATCTGCTTCTTTACTCTTAACATTTGCCTTTGCAGAAATTCCTTCAACAGTTGACGCATACATACGAGCAAGTGCTTCATACATAGTGGCTTTAGTAGATTCCGCTTTGACCTGAGAATCAAACATTTCCACTTTGATTTTTTCAGCTCCCACTTGTTCAGCATATGCCTGAACCTCTGTCTTATAGGCATCAAATTTAGTTCGTACCAAATCAGCTTTTGCTGTGGCTCCCTGAATTAAGGCTTTATAGACCTCAACATTTGAAAGAACCGCATCAATTTTTGCCTTAAATACTTCTACACGCTGTTGATTGATTTGACCAATAGCCAGTTGAGCATCTATCTGTGCCTTATATGCTGTAATTTTAGAAATTGTTGCTTCAATTTTTGTCTTATAGACAGTAATCATTGACTCAAAAGCTGTATTACGTGCATTAAACAAACTGATTTGTGCATTAAATATACTGATTTTACTTTCAACTTGGAATTTCGCAGACTCTAAGACATTGCTAACATAGCTTGTCCATAAGTCCTGTTTCATTTTTTCTAAAGCCATGCCTTGTTCAGTCATGAATCTAATATGTTCAAGTTGTTTATCAAATGACTGAATCAAAATGTCACGGTTTAAATCAGATGTCCGCAACTTTGATTGATCTCGAATTGCATCAATTTGTTTTTGCAACGCACCTTGCGGTAATGAAAATCCACGACTCGCCCACTGATCAACGACCTCTTGAACTTGTCGCTCTGTTTCAACACTATCACGCTCTCTAGCACGATTAAATAAAGCTGTTTCAACAGCAGCAGGCAAACCTAAACCGACATGATTACCAGCTAACCATTGTCTGATTTCAAGCACTAAAGGCTGAATAGCATTTTCTTTATTATATGTCTGATAATCTTCAGCAATTACTCTATTTGCATTATTTACAATACCGTCTAAGTCTGTAGGCAAAACTACATCCAATTCAGGTGGTGACTCATCAAATATTGGAAACTCATCTGCCTTGTATTCAGGAAGTACAATAGCTTCCAGAATATCCATCTCAGGCAAAATAAGTTCTGGTGAATTTGGAATTTCAATATCACTGTCAATTTCAGGTCTAACTGGTAGGTCTAACACTGCTATCGAAGGTGCATCAGGTAAGTTCAAAACTGGTGTTTCAGGTGTTTTTGGTAAATCCAAGTCGCTTAAATCTAAACCACTTAAAAGTCCATCTAAATTAATGGTCGTAGGTAAACCGCCTGTGTCCAGTCCAGTTAATGTAATTGGAGGTAGATCAGGTAAATTGATTGAGGTGTCAACAGTTGGTATATCTGCAGCATTAATAAAATCAGGTGTACTTAAATCTACATTTAATATTGGTGAGTCAGGTATCTCAATGCCGAGTCCAGAAAATACAGGCGCATCAGGCATTTTCGGTGGCTCAGAAATATCTATATCCAATAAAAATGGTTTAGGTACTTCTACTGAAAGATTTGGGGCATCTGGAGTCGTTATTGGAGAATAACCATCTGCGTTTGGTTTAGGTAAGTTATCAGGCGCTTCCACTCGATCAACAGTGATATTACTCATGTTATTCATTGCTTCACGCATATCACTTAACAGAGTAGATGTCCGCCCCTCAAAGTATTTCATCTTGTCATTGACTTGCTCGATGGCTTCATCGACAACATTAAGCGTTGGAATAATCATTTTAAACTCTCCGTTTTGTCGCAGAAACATCAATACTCAAATCATTGATATACCCATGTTTACCAGATATTTTTATTTCAAATGCAAAGTGCCGACCACGTAAGCCACGACCAAACAACACACGGCCATTGGTGAGCTCATCTGCTTTTTCCATTGGCAATAAGTAGTAATACGCTTGTTTAGTGCCACTTTGAGTTGTGACTACACCCACTTCCAACTTTCTGGAGTTTCCTGATAGTTCATATTCAAGGTAAGCACCCAAAGGATGAACTAAGGAACCATCTCCAATATCTAATTTAGGTGTAGTAATTTTTGCCGATACATCTTGCGCTCCTTCAACTAACTGATGAACGCCTGTATCACAAACAGCAAATAATTCACCGTTGATAATGGCTAATTGGGTATAGTTGAAGTCGTCATAACGACTCATATTCCAAACGTCACAACCCGATGTCCAAGCTGATCCTAAAAATAGTTCAGTAGGTATAACATCCTCAATAAACATGAGGTCATCAAATCGTTGAGTTGCTTTCAGTTTTCCTGATAATGCTCCTACTGCATTTGCCATTTCATTGATAGATTCATAAACTCGTCTACGTTCTAATAGTTCTGAACTTACTAAAATTTGCTCTGTAATCTGATCTTTATATTTTGGCTTAGTTGGAACACTATCAA
>OBJT01000147.1_pt1 | contig 18019 bp, 16 predicted proteins | sample 1519861 | NCBI WGS metagenome assembly OBJT01 (sample SAMN02401118, study PRJEB22541) | soil metagenome, isolate JX
GCAGTTGACTTTTAATCAATTGGTCGCAGGTTCGAATCCTGCACGACCCACCATCAAGTTTAAAGTTGTAAGCCGCTCCTCGAGCGGGTCGTTAGCTCAGTTGGTAGAGCAGTTGACTTTTAATCAATTGGTCGCAGGTTCGAATCCTGCACGACCCACCACTATGTAGAAAGGCGCCCTAAAGGCGCCTTTTTGCTTTTCTACGTTTACTAAATCTGCGTTTCTAAAAAAGTTAGCTGGGATTGCTGTGAGTCCATGCGTCAGCCCGTCAAGGCGGGACGGATCGCGAAGGAATCCCACATCCCTGTGGATCGGCCTCGCCATCCATGGCTCGGACGCTTCGCTCTTCCGCCTCCGCCTTGACTGGCTTAAGAGGTTTCATCATCGCTTCCCAAAAACGCACTATCAAGCTTTAACAGTAAGCTGAAACGCACTGACGTTGTTTTGCTAGCAGATGGAATGCACATCTAATGATTCCATTACCAAGAGCACTTTGAGTCATACTTTTTTCTCTTTCTCTGGCGTCAAACTCTTCCATATATGCAGCACCGCGTAGCTGCGCCATGGTCGCCATACCTGCGATAACTGTTCCGCCACTTTGGCACTTACCCCACCCAGATTATTGCGAATCGCAATGTCCTCTTTCGGGAACGCATCCGGCCAGCGTAGGGCGCGCATCGCAATATAACTCGCTGTCCATGGTCCCACGCCCTTTAATGCCAATAGTTGCTGCTGCACCACGTCAGGATTCACTGCGCCGTTGAAGCGCAGCGCCCCGGAGGCACACGCCTGCGCAAGCGCCTGAATCGCCTGCGAGCGAGCGCTCACAATACCGAGGCTGGCGATATCATCAATGGTTGCCGTGGCAAGAGATTCTGCGGTCGGTGGCAAGCGAGAGAGTTCTGACCATGGCGTAGCAAGAGGCTCGCCAAACCGTTGAGCCACACGACTACTCAAAGTAGTCGCAGCCTTAACCGTCACCTGTTGACCGAGAATCGCACGCACACCTAGCTCAAAGCCGTCAAACGCTCCAGGAACGCGTAACCCTGGATAGCGTGTCAGACTGTCAGCTAACAACGGATCCTGGCTTAGCTGCTCGCTGATGCGCTGTGGTTGGGCATCAAGATCGAACAGGTCGCGCAGGCGACGCAGCAGGGCAGGCAGAACCGGCGTTAACGTTGTGGTGAACTGGACTTTGAGTGCCTGCTTCTCAGGCAGATGGCTGACGCGCACCCAGCCCCGACAGTTGCCTAGCGCCACGGTGCGGTGATAAGCCCCTTCATTGACCCACTCCACCTCTTTCATCACACGCTGCTGCAGGAAATCGAGTATGGCCTCCCAGTCATAGGGCGGACGATAGCTGAGGCGTAGCTCAGCACTCTCTTGCACCGTTGCCATACTCTCGGGCTGACTTTGCTTACGCAGGCGCGAGGGCGTCATACGATAGCGTGCCTGAAACACATCATTAAAACGGCGCAGACTGCGAAATCCACTGGCATAGGCGATTTCAGTGACGGGCAGCGAGGTTTCGGTCAGTAACTGCTTCGCCAATAGCATGCGTCGCGTTTGCCGCAACTCGATTGGCGAGACGCCCAGCTCTTGCTGTACGACACGACGCAGTTGGCGCTCACTCAACGCAAACTCACTGGCGATATCGGCCAAGGTTTCCTGCTCTTCGAGCAAGCCCTCCTGAATGCGTCGAATCAGGCGATCGGCGATGCGGTGATGGCTGTCCACCGGCGCGAACCCTGGCGCTAACTCAGGGCGGCAACGCAGGCATGGACGGAAGTGCGCTTTCTCAGCGGCTTCAGCGCTGGTGAAAAACAGGCAGTTTTTCTGCATCGGGGCTTTCACCGGGCAAATCGGTCGGCAGTAGATGCCCGTTGAGGTCACGCCGACGAAGAACACGCCATCAAAGCGACTATCGCGCGAGGTCAGCGCCTGGTAAGCAATGTCAGGATCAAACATCATCATCTCCAGCAAATAAAACGCATCGTCGCGCAAGAGGCGCACTAAAACTCGCTGCTTTCGGACAGCTAACCAGTTTATGCTCATGACCGAAAACAGCCAGTCTATCGCGATAAAAGTGCGATAATGGCACTCTGATTTACGCCGGAGGTGCACTATGTATCATGCCAAAATCATCCCCACACCGGTGGGCGAACTGACACTGATTGCGACTGACAAAGGGTTGTCGGCGATTTTATGGGAGAACGAAGGCTCCCAGCGCGTCCCCTTGAAGCCGATAAGCCGCAACGACCAACACCCCATTTTGTGCGAGGCTGAGCGTCAGTTGCGGGAGTATTTTGCGGGTGAACGCCAGCAGTTTGATATGCCGTACGACACGGTAGGCACTGAATTCCAAAAACAAGTATGGGCTGCATTGCTCACTATCCCCTTTGGTGAAACCCGGAACTATCTGCAAATCGCGCAGCAGATCGGTAACCCCAAGGCGGTGCGTGCGGTAGGGGCGGCGAACGGTAAAAATCCCTTGTCGATTATGGCGCCGTGTCATCGAGTTATCGGCAGCAACGGCAAACTCACTGGTTTTGCTGGCGGTCTGGAAGTGAAAGCCTTCCTGCTCGAGCTGGAAAGCCCACAAAAAACGTTAGGCGGCTTGTAAACCGCATAAAAAAGAGACGACACTCTCGCGCATTTCCGCTATCGTGTTTAGCATATAAAACACGATGGCGGTTTTGATGCCGCATCATCGCTGTAACAGGCGATTTTGTTAAATTGAGAAAACGAGAGCCGTGTCATGAGCCTGATGTTTGATCCTGAAAGCGCGATTTACCCTTTCCCGCCCAAACCGGCGCGTCTCAGTCAGGATGAAAAATCCCATTACCTATCTGAAATCAAACGCTTACTTAAAGAGCGTGATGCAGTATTGGTTGCGCACTACTACACCGATCCTGAAATTCAGGCGCTGGCGGAAGAGACCGGCGGTTGTGTCTCGGACTCACTGGAAATGGCACGCTTCGGCAGCACCCATCCGGCGAAAACACTGCTGGTGGCCGGGGTGCGTTTTATGGGCGAAACCGCGAAGATCCTCAGTCCGGAAAAAACCGTGCTGATGCCGACCTTACAAGCCGAATGTTCTCTGGATCTCGGTTGCCCGATTGAAGAGTTTAATCGTTTCTGCGACGAGCATCCGGATCGTACCGTCGTGGTATACGCGAATACCTCCGCTGCCGTCAAAGCGCGGGCTGATTGGGTGGTGACTTCCAGCATTGCGGTGGAGCTGATCGAACATCTCGACAGCCTCGGAGAGAAAATCATCTGGGCACCCGATCGCCATCTGGGCCGTTACGTCACCCAGCAGACCAAAGCGGATGTGCTGTGCTGGCAGGGCGCCTGCATCGTACATGACGAGTTCAAAACGCAGGCGTTGCAGCGAATGAAAACGCTCTATCCTGAGGCCGCCGTCTTGGTCCATCCTGAGTCACCGCAGGCGATTGTCGACCTTGCCGATGCAGTGGGTTCCACCAGTCAGCTGATTCAAGCAGCGAAAAGCTTGCCGCATCCACAAATGATCGTGGCGACCGACCGCGGCATCTTCTACAAAATGCAGCAGGCAGTGCCCGATAAAGAGCTGCTGGAAGCGCCAACAGCGGGCGAGGGCGCCACCTGTCGTACCTGTGCGCACTGCCCGTGGATGGCGATGAATGGCCTGCAAGCCATCGCTGAAGGCCTGCAGAACGGTGGCAGTGAACATGAAATTCACGTCGATAGCGCGCTGCGAGAAGCCGCGTTGATACCGCTCAACCGCATGCTAGACTTTGCAGCACAACTCAAACTCAAGGTGAAAGGGAACGCGTAAGCGGCTTCCATACAGGTGCAGATCATGGACTTCTTCAGCACACAAAATATTCTGGTTCACATTCCCATTGGCGTCGGCGGCTACGACCTGTCGTGGATAGAAGCTGTGGGTACGATTGCGGGGTTGCTGTGCATCTGGCTCGCCAGCCTGGAAAAGATCATCAACTACTTCTTCGGGCTGATTAACGTCACGCTGTTTGCGGTGATCTTCTTCCAGATTCAGCTGTATGCCAGTTTATTGCTGCAGCTGTTCTTCTTTGTCGCCAACGTCTACGGCTGGTACGCGTGGAGCCGACAAAACACTGCCAATGAGGCCGCACTGAAGATTCGCTGGCTGCCGTTGCCAAAAGCGCTCGGCTGGGGCGCGGCGTGCGTCATCGCCATTGCGCTGATGACGCTGTACATCGACCCGGTGTTCGCGTTTCTGAGCAAAACTGCCGTCGGTATCATGCAGAGTCTCGGCCTGAACGTGACGATGCCACAATTGCAGCCCGATGCGTTCCCGTTCTGGGATTCCTGCATGATGGTGTTGTCGATTGTGGCGATGATCTTGATGACACGAAAATATGTTGAGAACTGGCTGCTGTGGGTGGTGATCAACGTGATTAGCGTAATGATCTTTGCACGCCAGGGCGTGTACGCGATGTCGTTGGAGTACGTGATTCTCACCTTGATTGCGCTTAACGGTTCGCGTCTGTGGATGCAAAGCGCGCGTGAACACGGGTCACGCGCACTGTCGAATTAATGATGGTGGTGAGCGTGGCCTTCCAGCGCAGCATGTTCATGGTGATCGTGCTGCGCTGAGCTGTTCACAGCACAGAGTTCGCAATCAGGTCCTACACAGGGCTGATACTCCATCTGCACTGTGGCGTGGGCAATTTGATAATGCTGATGCAGATACTTGTGAATGCTGCGCAGCAACCCGTCATGATCGTATGGCGGAATCACCTGCACATGCAGCGTCAGCACCGGCTTCTCACCCACTTGCCAGACATGCACGTGATGCACATTGCGCACTTCCGCAATGTTGCGTGTCAACTCGCGCGCCAGCTTATCGACGTTAATGTGGCTCGGTGCGCCTTCCAGCAGTTCGTGCAAACTTTCGCGCAGCAGTGACCATGCACTGCGTACCACCAACAAAGACACCAGCAAGGACAGAATCGGGTCAATCGGCGTCCAGCCAGTCAGCATAATGATCACTGCGGCGACAATCGCGCCCACGGAGCCAAGCAGATCGCCCAACACATGCAAAGCGGCCGCGCGCACGTTGAGGTTCTTCTCTTCGCTGCCACGATGCAGTAGCCAGAACGACAGCAGATTGGCCAGTAAACCGGCAATGGCGATGCCCAGCATCAGACCGCCAGCAATCGGCTGCGGTTGATAGAAGCGGCGTAGGGCTTCCCAGACGATGAGCACAGTGATCACCAGCAGTGCGATGGCATTAACGAAGGCCGCTAGCGTGGTGAGTCTCAGCAGGCCAAAGGTATGGCGGGCATTCGGCTTGCGCTGGGCAAATTGTACCGCCAGCAGCGCCATCAGTAGCGCTGCGGCATCGGTCAGCATATGCCCGGCATCGGCCAGCAGCGCCAGCGATCCTGACACCACGCCGCCAATCACTTCGGCCACCATAAACACCGCCGTGACGCCAAATGCCGCCGCCAGGCGCGTGCGGTTACCGTTATGCTCGCTGTGAGAATGAGTGTGTGCCATAACTTTCCAGTAGTTTTAATAGCCTGTTCGTTAATGATATCAGTAAATTGAGCGCATCAGCGTCCACCTGCTGCTGTTTAGCACGCTCGGTCAGTTGCTGACACTGATCAGCAATGTGATCCATGCCCAGTAGTAGCCAACTGCCTTTCATACGATGCGCGGCACTCTCCAGTGCCGACCAGTCACGGTTCGCGCTGGCATCAAGCAGCGCATCGCGATCCTGCTGTAATGTCCGTTGTAACGTCTGGCAGATGCGGGGAATAAAGGCGTCATTGTGCTGTGCCAGAATCTGGAGGCTTTCCGGCAAGCGACTGAGGGGATCGGCCACCGCCCGTGCCAGCAGTGGTGCCAGGTCGGTCAGCGTAATCGGTTTCAACAATAAAGCCTCATGCTCCTGCAGCGTAAACTTCAGCAGTTGCACATCAGCCGAACAGAGTATGCGCAATGCGGGGCTGGCACGATGTCGCTGACGACGACGCAATATACGCAGCAGTGATAAGCCATCCGGTCGCGGCATCATCTGATCGATCAGCAGCACATCAAAGGGCTGGTGCGCATCGGCGCGCAACAAACTGCGTCCTTCCTCAAACAACTCAGCGGTAATACCAAAACGGGCTAATTGCTGCTGCATCACCAACAGATTGGTGGGATGGTCATCAACAATCGCCACACGGAGATGGGGGTAATGTGGCCAGCTGTCGGGCTGATCGGCGGGGACGCTTTCGCACACCTCTAGCGGCAGCTGAACGTTCACCTGCGTGCCTTTTCCGGGTTCTGAGGTGAGTGCCAGGCTTCCACCCATACGCTGCACAATCTCGCGACAGATAAATAAGCCTAACCCGCTGCCCTGCACCGCATGGCTTCTGCCTGAAGGTGCCTGATACCAAGGTTCAAACAGCTGCGCCTGCTCATTCAGCGGTATCCCACTGCCGCTATCGGCGATGGTGAAGTGAATGTGGTCATTCACCTGCAGTGTTAACCGCACTTCACCGCTACGCGTAAATTTGAGTGCGTTCGCCACCAGATTGTTGACCACCTGCTGTAAACGATCGCCATCCAACATCACCCAAGTGGGCAGCGGTGTTAACGCTTCAACAATCAGCACCGGTCCTGCGTCACGCATCAGTGGATGGTAGAGCTGTTGCTGCTGTTGCAGCCAATGCGCCAGATTGAGCGGGCGCGGTGTCAGGCGGAAACTCTGATTCTCAATGCGCGCGTGATCTTGCAGATCGTTGAGCAGGGCCATCAGTGAGCGCGCGCTGCTGTGCATCAATGTTAGCCGTTCGCTGGGATGTTGCTGTTGCTCCAGCTCCAGCAGGCCCAAAATGGCCTGCATGGGGGTGCGCAGCTCATGGCTGGCGGTGGCAAGGAATTGGCTTTTGGCCGCGTTGGCGCGTTCGGCTTGTTCACGCTGTAGCCGATCCCGACGCTGTTGCAGGTAACGGCGTAGCAACAGAAACAGCAGCAGCAGGATAATCAGGCCAGAGGCGATCAGGATCATCAGCGGGATATTGCGCATCGTCATACTGGTGCCGGGCTGTGGCGGCTGCGACCAACTGATGCGCATCTGATTTAGCGTATCCGGTGGAATTTGCTGTAGGGCATGATCCAACAGCGCGCGCAGTTGCGGCTGATCGCCACTGACTTGGGGGGCGAGCGGCCACGCAATATCACTGGCGGCAAAGGCCAGATGTACGCGATTGTCGGTGTGGCTGGCCATACGCCAGCGCGCCGACAGCACGTTATCCACCAGCGCATCGATTTGGCCACTGTTGAGGGCTTGCCACAATTGTGCACGATCATCGAACAGCTGTGGCGTCAGGCTCGCAGGCAATAAGCGCTGGGCTAGATCACCTCGTAACATGCCCACCCGCCCACTCTGCAAAGATTGCCATCCCATGGGTTGCTGAGTATTCAGGGTATAAATCCCCCAGATGGCACGCCAAACGGGCAGGGTGTTGCTACTGGCATCATCGCCATACAGCGGTTGCAAAAGATTGAGCATCACCTGATGTTGCTTTAACAGCACCTCAGCCTGTTGCGGACTACTCACCCAGCGTGGCGTAAAGCGCAGGCCTGTGCTTTGGCTCAAGGCATTAAGTAAATCGATACCGAAACCGCGTGCGTTGCCGCTGCTATCCCGATAGCTCCAGGGCGCGTTATCCGCTTCAACCGCGTAGGGAATCTCCTGCTGCTGGGCCAGCCACTGTTTTTCGTCGCGGGTTAGCATCAGCGTTTGCGTATCCTGGTAACGCAACAGCGGTGGACTCCAGCGTTGTTGCACGCGATTGCTGAATTCAGCTGGCAGCAGTCGAAGTTGCGTGTTGAGCCAGTGAATCAAAGTGGGATCGCGTGCCAGCGCGCGCAAGGAGAGTTCACCGGCGCCGGGATCGGCGGTGATTTGGTAAATCTGCCCCTGTTGTAACTGACTCAACAGAAAACCCGCACTGGTTTCATCGGCAACCAAATAATCACTCTGCTGGTTGAGCAGGGCATACATGGCCTGCAAATCGCCCGGCAGGCGGTGCCATTGATGGCTGCGCACAAAGGTATCGGGCAACTGTGCCAGTGTTGCCTCGGCAATGGTGAGTCGCGCGTTATCACTGTTGAACATTACGGCGCGCTGGTTATCACGGTTGCGATAGATGCGAACAGGGCTGTTGTACCAGCTGTCGCTTAACAGGAGGTCGTCAGGGAGTTGAGCGTGTTCATTACTCAATACGAAATCCACGTTACCTTGCCTGAGTGCAGCCAGCTGCTGAGTGCGATCGGGATAGCTTTGCAGGATAAAATGGGTGCCTGTCAGTTGGCTTAATGCACTGAGGTAATCGGCATCAATGCCCCAGATGCGATCGCCGATGCGCATCGCCCAGGGCGCACTGTTTTGTGCTGGCACGGCAACCCGCAGCGTCGGGGATGGCCAAGGTTCTGCGTGTGGGGCTGGCATCATCGCGGGGAGCATCACGCTGCTGGCGGGCTGTAACTCGGCACGTGCAGCGACGCTCAACAGCAGCACGCACAGCAGCATGATGACTCTCACTGTTGTGCTTTCCACAGTTCAGCCAGTTCAACCACCGACTGCACACCGGTTTTCTCCAGAATGTTTTTCTTGTGGGTGCTGACGGTTTTATTGCTGATATGCAGCTGTTCGCCAATCTGCAAATTCGACAATCCACGCACCAGCAGGGCGACAATTTGCTGTTCTTTTTCGGTGAGTGGCAGTTCGATAGGTCCCGGCAGCGGTGGGAAGGCTTGATGACCGCCCAGTACAGCCAGGATCGCGCTCAACAGCTGCGCCATACTCTGACTTTTAACCACATAACCCGAAGCACCCAGCGATACTGCGCTCAATAACGTGTGGCGATTTTGTTGGGCCGAATAAATTAGCACCGGGCAGTGTTCATCACGTGCGCGCAGCCGACGCAGCAGCTCTAACCCATCGCTGTTCGGTAAGCCAATATCGAGCACAATAAGATCGATTTTATGCTGCTGCAGCAACTGCCTTGCCTGTGCCTCATCAGCCGCTGCATGCAACTGCAAGGGAATGGGGGCATTAACGCAGGCCGCTTCCAGCGCGACTTCAACTAGGGGATGATCGTCAATAAGCAGTAGTGAAGCCATGAAACAGTTCCTGTGAAATTCATGGCTTTAGCATAGCGGAAAAGCGGGAGCGGAAATAGAAAGGGAGAGCCATAGCTCCCCCATAATGTGACCATCAAATGCTTATTGTGTAGTGCCGTCTGTTTTCTTATTCACGTCACCACCACCTTCTTTCGTTTCTACTTTCTTATTGACATCCGGGCATTTGCCGTCTTTGCACATGGTATTTTTGTGGACTTCGTCAGCAGACATATTGCTGGAATCAGTGCCAGAAGTGGCAGCACTATTGGAATTCATGCTGCCGTTGTTGATTTTACTGTTATCAACATTATTGGGTGGCAGATTCTGTTTTGCACCGCCAGCTGCTGCGCCGGCTTCGGCTGAGGCATTAGCCTCACCATTATTATTTGCTGCAGCCATAGCCGCACCGCTGCTCAAGGTCATCGCTGCCGTCAGAAAGATCAATGCAAACTTATTCATCATTATGCTCCTTTAATCGATGGAGAGTTGCCGTATGGCACACACGGGTGCTGGTTGACGAAAATAACGCACCGTGACGGAATATAATTCCATCATTAACGCTTCGCTTAAAAATTAAATAGCGTAAGAACCTCGTTCCTCAGTGCTTACGTTTAAAAAGCTTAGTTCATGAACGGATAAATGCAAATTTAACAAATGCATTTCCGCGCGAGTGGAATTTACACCTGATGCCTGAAGGGATACATTTAATGGGTTGCGCCCGGCGAACGCGGGGCCAGAAATTTGAATGGAATTATGTATGGATTATCAGAACGACGATTTACGCATCAGAGAAATCAAAGAATTATTACCGCCTGTTGCTTTGCTCGAAAAATTCCCCGCTACCGATAAAGCCGCTGAAACCGTTGCTCAGGCACGTCAGGCGATTCACCGCATTCTGCATGGCCAGGACGATCGTCTGCTGGTGGTGATCGGTCCTTGCTCGATCCACGATACCGAAGCCGCCAAAGAATACGCGGGCCGTCTGCTGACGCTGCGCGATGAGCTGAAAGGTGAACTCGAAGTGGTGATGCGCGTTTATTTCGAAAAGCCACGCACCACGGTAGGTTGGAAAGGGCTGATCAACGATCCGTTTATGGATGGCAGTTTCCAGATCAATGACGGCCTGCGCCTGGCGCGTAAGCTGCTGGTGGATATCAATGATACGGGCCTGCCAGCAGCAGGTGAGTTCCTGGATATGATCACTCCGCAATACATGGCGGATCTGATGAGTTGGGGCGCAATTGGCGCACGTACCACTGAATCACAGGTACACCGCGAACTCTCTTCTGGTCTCTCTTGCCCGGTTGGCTTTAAAAACGGCACCGATGGCACCATTAAAGTGGCTATCGACGCGATTGGTGCTGCCAGCGCGCCACACTGTTTCCTCTCCGTCACCAAATTCGGTCATTCGGCGATTGTCGAAACCAGCGGTAACGAAGATTGCCATATCATTCTGCGCGGCGGCAAAGAGCCGAACTACAGTGCAGAACACGTGGCAGCGGTGAAAACCGGTCTGGAGAAAGCCGGCTTGCGTCCGCAGGTGATGATCGACTTTAGCCATGCGAATAGCAGCAAGCAGTTCCAGCGTCAGATGGTGGTCGCTGATGACGTTGCACAGCAGATTGCGGGTGGTGAGCAGGCGATTACTGGCGTGATGATCGAAAGCCATCTGGTGGAAGGGAATCAGAGTCTCGACAGCGGTAAAGAGCTGGTGTACGGCCAGAGCGTCACCGATGCTTGTATTGGTTGGGACGATACCGAGAAAGCCTTGCGCCAACTGGCGCAGGCGATCAAGCAGCGCCGCGGCTAATCGCTTAACGCGCAATAAAAAAGGCCAGACTCGCGTCTGGCCTTTTTGTTTTTAAGCCGGGAATTACTTGGCTTTACCCTGGTTAGCAACGGCTGCGGCTTTCGCGGCAATCTCGTCTGCATCACCCAGGTAGTAACGCTTCAGCGGTTTGAAGTTCTCATCGAACTCATACACCAACGGCACGCCAGTTGGGATGTTCAGTTCGAGGATTTCATCTTCGCTCAGGTTATCGAGGTATTTTACCAGTGCACGCAGTGAGTTACCGTGTGCAGCAACGATCACTTTCTCACCGCTCTTGATGCGTGGCAGAATGCTTTCGTTCCAGTAAGGAATAACACGTTCGATGGTCAGTGCCAGGCTTTCGGTGGTTGGCAGCTGTGCATCGGTCAGTGATGCGTAACGTGGATCGTGGCCAGGGAAACGCTCGTCCGCACGGTCCAGCTCTGGTGGGGTGATGGCAAAGCCACGACGCCACTGTTTAACTTGCTCGTCACCATATTTGGCAGCGGTTTCAGCTTTATCCAGACCCTGCAGCGCACCGTAGTGACGCTCGTTCAGACGCCAGGTTTTCTCAACCGGCAGCCAAGCCTGATCCAGCTCATCCAGCACGTTCCACAGGGTGTGGATGGCACGTTTCAGCACGGAGGTGTAGGCGAAATCAAACACGAAACCTTCTTTCTTCAGCAGCTGACCGGCTGCTTTGGCTTCGGTGCGACCTTTGTCTGACAGATCCACGTCATACCATCCGGTGAAGCGGTTTTCCTGGTTCCACTGGCTTTCGCCGTGTCGCACCAGAACCAGCTTAGTTACGGCCATAGCTTAACTCCTTAATGCTTGATGTTTCGATGATTATAGAAACCGGCTGCGGCCACCTGAACAAGCGGCTCACTGATAGCGCCATACCATAGCGGAAAACAACGCACGGCGTAAGCCTGTCGGCAACGCAGTGCGCGTTTTTCATCCGGCGTCTTACTGCGGCGTAAAGCGATAACGCGTCTCAGACTGCCAGCGGTCGCCAGGTTGCAGCCAGCAATCAGGCTGCGGCCAATCGCTATGGTTGGGCGAATCCGGTAAAAATTCACTCTCCAACGCGATGCCCTGGAAAGCAGTATAGCTGCCCTGTTCACGGGCGCGTGTTCCATCCAGATAGTTGCCGGAGTAGAACTGCAGCGCCGGTGCAGCGGTAAAAAAGGTCAGCGCCAGTTTGCCATCGGTCGACCAGAGCTGGGCGGCGGGCTGAGTACTGTCACCCGCGGTGTTGAGCAGAAACGCATGGTCATAGCCTTTCACCGCTTTTTGATCGTCATCGGCGAGGAAGTCATCCATTACACACTTCGGTTGATTGAAATCGAAGCTGGTGCCGGCCACCGCTTTCAGTGGCGCGTTAGGAATGCCTTCGCAGTCGACCGGTAAGTAACGATCCGCGTGCAGTTGTAAGCGATGCTGGCGTGCATCGCCATGATGCGCATCAAGATTAAAGTAAGCATGGTTGGTCAGGTTCACCGGGCAGGGCTTGTCGGTCTGCGCCTCATAGCGGATAGAGAGGCAGTTATCATCGTCAAGATGGTAAACCACGTCGGCAATCAGATTGCCGGGGAAGCCCTGATCGCCATCCGGTGAATCGAGGCGATAGTGCACTTCGCTCTCGCTCTGACTGACGATTTGCCAGCGGCGTTTATCAAACCCTTCTGGGCCGCCGTGCAGTTGATGCGCACCCTGATTAGCGGCCAGCAGCAGGTTTAACGGTTTTAGCTCTGCCGAGGCGATGCGGTTGGCGTAGCGGCCCACCGTCGCGCCCAGATAAGCATCCTGGTGCAGATAATCGGAAGGTGTGGCACAGCCGAGCAGCGCTTCGCGTACGCTGCCGTCGTGCATGGGGACGCGCGCGGAGAGCCAGGTCGCGCCCCAATCCATAAACGTCACTACCATGCCGTTGTGATTGCGTAATACGGTGATGCGCCACGGTTGCCCGTCTGGCGCATGTGAATTGACATCACTTACCATTGGCCCGCTCCTGCTGACGCTTTGCATACGTAGAAGGTTTCTTTGATGCCGGTCTGTGCCTCATATTTCTGCGCGACGGCGGCTTTCACCTGATCCACCAGATCGGTTGGCATTAAGGCCACAATGCAGCCGCCGAAGCCGCCGCCAGTCATGCGTACGCCGCCACGCGGTCCGATTTCCGCTTTAACGATCTCAACCAGCTGATCGATAGGGGGAACGGTGATTTCAAAATCATCACGCATTGAGGCGTGGGATTCAGCCATCAACTCACCCATGCGCTTCAAATCGCCACTGCTCAGCGCATCGGCGGCTTCCAACGTACGGGCATTTTCGGTGATGACATGGCGCACGCGTTTTGCCACCAGCGCATCCAGCTGCGATTCAGAGGCCTCAAATTCGGCCAGCGTGACGTCGCGCAGTGCGGGCTTATTGAAGAAGCGCGCACCGGTTTCACACTGTTCGCGACGGGTGTTGTATTCGCTGCCGACCAGACTGCGACGGAAGTTGGAGTTGATGATTACCACAGCGACATCTTCCGGCATCGAGACGGCGCGTGTGCCGAGGGTGCGGCAATCCAACAGCATCGCGTGGTCAGGTTGGCCGAGTGCAGAGATGAGCTGATCCATGATGCCGCAGTTACAGCCGACGAACTGGTTTTCCGCTTCCTGACCGTTCACGGCAATGGCTGCGCCATCCAGCTTCAGCTGATAGAGCTGCTGGAATACGGTGCCGACCGCCACTTCCAGTGATGCCGATGAACTCAGACCCGCACCCTGTGGTACGTTGCCGCTGATCACCAGATCGGCTCCGCCAAAGCTCGCATCACGCTTTTGCAGATGTTTTACCACGCCACGCACGTAGTTGGCCCACATCGGCTCTTTTAAGGCTTCAATCGGTGCATCCAGCGAGAAACTGTCCTGTTGGTTGTCATAATCAACCGCGACCACACGCACCTGGCGATCGTCGCGCTTGGCACAGGCAATCACGGTTTGGTAGTCGATGGCGCAGGGCAGGACAAAACCGTCATTGTAGTCAGTGTGTTCGCCAATCAGGTTCACACGGCCTGGTGCCTGAATGCTGTGCGTCGGTTGATAGCCAAAAGTGTCAGCGAAAACCTGTTGAGTGATGGATTTTAATGACATTTATTGCGCCTCGCGGAAATGGATATCGCTGACAGAACGCAGACGTTCTGCTGCCTGTTCCGCCGTTAAATCACGTTGGGTTTCGGCCAGCATTTCATAGCCAACCATAAATTTGCGTACCGTGGCTGAACGCAGCAGCGGCGGATAGAAATGAGCATGCAGCTGCCAGTGATCGTTGGCTTCACCGTTAAACGGCGCGCCGTGCCAGCCCATCGAATAGGGGAAGGAGCACTGGAACAGGTTGTCGTAACGGCTGGTCAGTTGCTTGAGTGCTAACGCCAGGTCGGTGCGCTGTGCTGCGGTGAGATCGGTGATACGTTTCACATGTGCTTTCGGCAGCAACAGCGTTTCAAACGGCCAGGCGGCCCACCACGGCACCACGGCAAGCCAATGTTCCGTTTCGACGACTGTTCTGCTGCCATCTTTAAGTTCGCGGTTTACGTAATCGACTAGCAGCGGCGAACCTTTCTCGTCAAAGTAGCGGCGCTGATTGTCATCTTCTTTTTGCGCTTCGTTTGGCAGAAAACTGTTGGCCCAAACTTGGCCATGCGGATGCGGATTTGAGCAGCCCATCGCCGCCCCTTTATTCTCAAACACCTGCACCCACGGATAATGTTGCCCGAGATCGGCGGTCTGCTCCTGCCAGGTGCGCACAATATCTTCCAGCCCGCTCAATGGCAGCTCGGGCAGAGTTTTGCTGTGATCGGGCGAGAAGCAGATCACTCGGCTGGTACCACGCGCACTTTCGCAGCGCATCAGCACATCTTCACTCTCTGGCGCATCTGGGGTATCCGTCATCAACGCGGCAAAGTCGTTGGTGAAGACGTAGGTGCTTTTGTAATCAGGGTTCTTATCCCCGGTAATACGGGTATTGCCGGCACACAGGAAGCAGTCTGGATCGTGTGCAGGCAGTTGTTCCAAGGCAGGGGTTTCCTGCGCGCCTTGCCACGGACGTTTAGCACGATGCGGTGAGACCAGCACCCACTGATCGATCAATGGGTTATAACGGCGATGTGGGTGATCGACCGGATTAAATTTTTCCATAACAAGTCCTGGTAAACGGCAAACGGATCAAAATGACTTCGATCAAAGTAGCACAAAGGCCAACGTGAAAGCGTGATCCAGTCTGGATAAATGGTATCGTTTACACAAGGTGACGATTCTCATTTTGTGGGGTTATAGGGAGTGTTTGCTGAAATACCAGGCGGGTAAATGGTAGCGGTTACATTGACTGTTTGTTGCGGTGCGCATAAATGCGCACCCTACGGTGGAGGGGGCGCCATTTATGGCGCCCGGATTAACGCAGATCGTCCTGCTGATAGCCGTAACCCACATCCTGTTTCACAAAGCTCAGGCGATGAGTAATACACTGCGGCGCATCTTCGGCATGGTGTGAGACAAACAGCAACTGCGTCCGTCCTTCACCAATCAGCACATCGACAAAACGGCGCACCAGCTGGCGGTTAATCGGATCCAATCCCTGCAGCGGCTCATCCAGAATCAACAAGGTAGGGTGTTTGACCAGCGCACGCGCAATCAGCACCAGGCGCTGCTGGCCCCATGACAAACCGTGGAACGGCGCATCGGCCAGATGATTGTCCATACCCAATAAGGCCAGCCACTGCCGCGCCAGCGCTTTTTGACGGTCCGAAGCGGGCTGATATAAGCCAATCGAATCGAAAAAGCCGGAAAGCACCACGGTGCGCACGTTACAACTGACGCGATAATCGAGATGCAAGCTGCTGCTGACGTAGCCAATGTGCTGCTTGATGTCCCAAATGGTTTCACCGCTGCCACGACGAATGCCAAACAGGGTTAAATCGTTGCTATAACCTTGCGGATGGTCACCGGTCACAAGGCTTAATAGGGTCGATTTCCCTGCACCGTTGGGCCCTACAATTTGCCAGTGCTCGCCAGGATTCACCTGCCAGCTCAGACCATCGATCACCGCTTTATCGTTATACGACACCACGCCATTTCGCAGAATCACGCGTGGCGCGTCTTCCGCCAGCTGCGGCAACTGATCCGGCGCATCCGCTTCTGGCAACGCCATGCCGTCTAGCTTCTCACTGTGCGCCAGTTGCGCCACCAGCGCTTCCGCCAGAATCGCCTGACGCTCGCCCACGTGGGTGAGGGTGCACTCGGCCAGCACACCGACCTGTTGCACAAAGTCAGGAATATCGTCAAAGCGGTTGAGAACCAGCACCACGCTGAAGCCATGCTGATGCAGTTCGCTTAATGTCTCTGCCAAGCTGGCACGTGAGGCAACATCAAGTCCATCGAAAGGCTCATCAAGAATCAATAAATCCGGCTGCGCCATCAGCGCCTGACACAGCAGGGTTTTGCGGGTTTCGCCGGTGGAGAGGTATTTGAAGCGACGATCGAGCAGGTAAGTGATACCAAACTGCTGCGCCAGCGCCTGACAGCGCACCTCATCTTTCACTTCATCCTGAATAATCTGCGCGGCGGTGCGACCGGTATCGTCTTCGCCTTCACTCAGCAGATCGGTATTGTTGCGTTCCCACTCCTGCGCCACCAGCTTCTGCAACTGTTCCAGCGAGAGGCGCGTGCGACGTTGAAAGTCCTGGGTAACTGCGCCTTTACCCGGCGAGAGTTCACCAGAAAGTGCGCGCGCCAGTGAGGATTTGCCGCTACCGTTGGCGCCGACAAAGGCCCAGCTTTCGCCGCTTTTGAGAGTCAGATCGTTGAGGGACAGTGCTCGGGTGTCGCTAAGGTGAAATATGCCTTGCGAAATTTGCAATGAAGCCATGATTCATTCCGTTTTATGCATCGTGTTACTCAGTTGTAGCGAGCGACGCAGACGAAGTCAAATCATGGCCTGGTTTTCAGAGCAGTGTGGCGATGATGGCGTGTTCGGCATTAAAACTGGCGGTCACGCTGTCGCCTGGCTGCAGATTCTGCTGTTGCACCTGCGCGTTGTTCACTGTCGCGCATAGGGTTTCACCGCTCGGCAATGTCATCAACACTTCGCTAACCTGTTCACCGGGCTCGATGGCGCTGATCGTTACCTGCAATTGATTATCGCTGTTTACCGCATCGCGGCTCACCTGAATCCACGGCGCTTTGATCAGCACCAGCACCTCTTTGCCGCTGTCGAGCTGAAGGCGTTCGGCGCTACGTTCGGTGATTGCCACCTGCAATCGCGTCACGCCGTCCGCTAGCTGTACCTCAATATGCTGTTGTACCTGATGGTGATCGCGTGCCATCACCGTACCAAACAGTTGATTACGCGCACTGGTTTGCAATGAAAAACGCGCAATCGCCGCCAGCAAACTGTCGAGTGGCAGACTGTCATTTTGCAGCGCATCAAAGGCTTTCTGCTGAATTTGCTCCATCAGGTGGAACAGCTGAATCAGACGTTCACCGTAACGTGTCAGCTGCGCACCGCCGCCGCCTTTGCCGCCAGTTGCGCGATCAACTAAGGTTTGATCAGCCATCTGATTCATATCGTTGATGGCGTCCCAGGCACTTTTGTAGCTAATGCCAGCCAATTTAGCGCCCTGGCTGATGGAGCCGGTTTCCTGCACGCGTTTCAGCAGTTCAATGCGACGAGGGTCGGCAAACAGCTTCTGCTGAAGACGAATGTGAAGAGAAAGTTCTGCCTGCATGTCAGCTCCTTAAGTGAGTACGACAAGTGTAAGGCCAAAAGTAAAAGCACGAAAAGGGCAGTGCGTTTTTTTCCCTAACCGTTACAATCACTTTTTTATTTTCTGCGTGAGGTTTCCATGCTGGAATTGCTTAAAAGCCTGGCTGTGGCTGTCATCATGGTGCCAATTGTGATGGCCATTATGCTCGGTCTGATTTACGGCCTGGGTGAAGTGTTTAACGTCATCTCAAAATTTGGCCGCCGCGACGATCGTCCTGCCAACAGCTCGCAACACTGATTTTATAA
>OBJT01000148.1_pt1 | contig 17814 bp, 14 predicted proteins | sample 1519861 | NCBI WGS metagenome assembly OBJT01 (sample SAMN02401118, study PRJEB22541) | soil metagenome, isolate JX
TCAGACGAGAACGGCCTTTAGCACGACGACGTGCCAGAACCTGACGACCATTTTTTGTTGCCATACGAGCACGGAAACCGTGTGAACGGTTGCGCTTCAGTACGGACGGTTGAAAAGTGCGTTTCATGGCGATTTCTACCTAAACTTGAAAATTTTCACTGGGTGACGCGTTTTCGGGCCAGTAAATCGACCGACGCCTCAATGTGTCTTTAATAAAGAGGCGGGATTGTAATAATTGTACAGTCCAGAGTCAATTTACTTCGCAGTTCGCGGCACCTGGAAACCAGATACAGCCCGCTGATTCCGGGCATCAAGGCTTCACGCAATAATGCCGGGTGGGGAATTATACGGCCTATAGGGTAAAGCGCAAGGATCGCGCAGGATCTTCTTGCGATCAATTTGCAGATTTATTGCGCGGAAACGAGAGGCGACCAGAAAAATTGCCTCTTTCAGCGAGATCTCCGCTCGCTTTTTCCGCAGAAAGCGTAAACTCATTAGCGCTTCGGCAGCCTGTGGATAAATTGGATCAAAACTGTGTAGAAAGGGAAGATCTCTGAGCCGCTTTGCGCTATGATCCGCCCTTCCGCTGACGATCCTCAACTGCGATCGCCGGGGATGACTACCGCGCATAGCGGTCGCAGGCGCTTTCTGACCGCCTGTGTCAAAAAAGACAGTTTCTATTATTAGCGCCTGAAATTCTTATCGATTTTGTACGAGTGGAGTCCGCCGTGTCACTTACGCTTTGGCAACAGTGTCTTGCCCGTTTGCAGGATGAGCTTCCTGCCACCGAATTCAGCATGTGGATTCGTCCGCTGCAGGCTGAATTGAACGACAATACGCTGACCTTGTATGCACCAAATCGGTTTGTACTCGACTGGGTTCGGGATAAATATCTCAATAGTATCAATGGGCTGCTGAATGAATTCTGCGGTGCTAATGTGCCGTTGTTGCGTTTTGAAGTGGGTACGCGTCCGACTGCGCAGGTCGCCGCGAGCCAGCCTGCCATGGCAAGCTACAGCACGCCAGCACCGGTTGAAAACCGTCCTGCGCCTGCACAAATTCTGCGTCCGAGCTGGGATTCAGTGCCTGCACCCGCAGACGTGACCTACCGCTCCAATGTAAATAACCGCCATAACTTCGACAACTTCGTTGAAGGTAAATCTAACCAGCTGGCACGCGCGGCGGCACGTCAGGTGGCGGATAATCCTGGTGGCGCTTACAATCCGCTGTTCCTTTATGGTGGCACCGGCTTGGGGAAAACCCACCTGCTGCATGCGGTCGGCAATGGCATTATTGCGCGCAAGCCGAATGCTAAAGTGGTTTACATGCACTCCGAGCGTTTTGTGCAAGACATGGTAAAAGCGCTGCAAAACAATGCGATTGAAGAGTTTAAGCGTTATTACCGCTCCGTCGATGCGCTGTTAATCGATGACATTCAGTTCTTTGCCAATAAAGAGCGCTCGCAGGAAGAGTTCTTCCATACCTTTAATGCGCTGTTGGAAGGCAACCAACAGATCATTCTGACCTCGGATCGCTACCCGAAAGAGATCAATGGTGTAGAAGATCGTCTGAAATCGCGCTTTGGCTGGGGCTTGACCGTAGCGATCGAGCCGCCCGAGCTGGAAACACGCGTGGCGATCCTGATGAAAAAAGCCGACGAAAACGATATTCGTCTGCCGGGTGAAGTCGCCTTCTTTATTGCTAAGCGTCTGCGTTCTAATGTGCGTGAGTTGGAAGGGGCGCTGAATCGCGTCATTGCCAATGCCAATTTTACCGGCCGCGCCATTACGATTGATTTCGTCCGTGAAGCGCTGCGCGATCTGCTGGCATTGCAGGAAAAGCTTGTCACTATCGACAATATTCAGAAGACGGTGGCCGAGTACTACAAAATTAAAGTGGCGGATTTGCTGTCGAAGCGTCGTTCACGCTCAGTGGCACGTCCGCGTCAGATGGCAATGGCAATGGCGAAAGAGCTAACCAACCATAGTCTGCCGGAAATTGGTGATGCGTTTGGTGGCCGCGACCATACCACCGTGCTCCACGCCTGCCGTAAAATCGAGCAGTTGCGCGAAGAGAGCCACGACATCAAAGAAGATTTTTCTAACCTCATTCGAACCTTATCTTCCTGACGCATATGAAATTTATTGTAGAACGTGAGCAGTTGCTGAAACCACTGCAACAGGTGAGTGGCCCGCTGGGTGGACGCCCAACTTTGCCGATCCTCGGAAACTTACTGCTGCAGGTCAGCGAAGGTTCGCTGCGGCTGACGGGCACCGATTTGGAAATGGAAATGGTGGCGCGCGTTGCCTTGACGCAGCCGCATGAGCCCGGTGCGACAACCGTTCCTGCCCGCAAATTCCTCGATATTTGCCGCGGCCTACCGGAAGGTGCTGAAATCAGCCTGACGCTGGAAGGTGACAGAATGCTGGTGCGTTCTGGCCGCAGTCGTTTTTCATTATCGACGCTGCCCGCCACTGACTTCCCGAATCTGGATGACTGGCAGAGCGAGGTGGAGTTTACCTTGCCGCAGGCTACGCTGAAGCGTCTGATCGAAGCGACGCAGTTCTCGATGGCGCATCAGGATGTACGTTACTACCTTAACGGCATGCTGTTTGAGACCGAAGGTGAAGAGTTGCGCACCGTCGCCACCGATGGGCACCGCCTGGCGGTGTGTTCTATGCCTATTGGTCAGGCATTGCCTAACCATTCGGTGATCGTGCCACGTAAAGGTGTGATTGAGCTAGTGCGTCTGCTTGATGGCGGCGAAACCCCGCTGCAGGTGCAAATTGGTAGCAGCAATATTCGTGCGCACGTCGGTGACTTTATCTTCACCTCCAAGCTGGTTGATGGCCGTTTCCCGGATTATCGCCGCGTATTGCCGAAGAACCCGGATAAAGCGCTGGAAGCCGGTTGCGATCTGCTGAAGCAAGCATTTGCCCGTGCAGCGATTCTCTCCAATGAGAAATTCCGCGGTGTTCGCATCTATATCACCGAGAATCAGCTCAAGATCACCGCCAATAACCCTGAACAGGAAGAAGCGGAAGAGATGCTGGATGTGTCGTATAGCGGCACTGAACTGGAGATCGGCTTTAACGTGAGTTACGTGCTGGATGTGCTCAATGCGCTGAAGTGCGAGAATGTGCGTTTGCTGCTGACTGATTCGGTTTCGAGTGTGCAAATCGAAGACGTTGCCAGCCCAGCGGCGGCATACGTAGTCATGCCAATGCGCTTGTGATCGTCTAGCGGGCTAACTTACTCGCTATTTTGCCCCCGGGCAGTGCTCGTCCCTGGTCACATACTTCAGTATGCTCCCAGGGCCTGCGCGCTGGCCGTGCGCAAACTAGCTTCGCCGTTAACGCCCTCGAATGCAGGGTTAGGTGAAAACCACTTCTCAATGTGCAGTTGGATTCGTTCATGGCTTTAACCCGCCTCCTGATTAAAGATTTCCGCAATATCGAGCAAGCCGATCTCACGCTAGCGCCGGGCTTTAATTTTCTTGTGGGTGCTAACGGCAGCGGAAAAACCAGTGTGCTCGAGGCGATCTACACCCTCGGACATGGCCGCGCGTTTCGCAGTTTGCAGGCTGGACGCGTGATTCGTCACGATCAGGATGCATTTGTCCTACACGGGCGAATTGAAGGTAGCGAGCGCGAATTGGCCGTGGGGCTCACCAAAAATCGTGCGGGCGACAGTAAAGTGCGCATCGACGGCAGCGATGGCCACAAAGTCGCGGAACTCGCGCAGCTGTTGCCGATGCAGTTGATTACCCCAGAGGGGTTTACTTTGCTCAACGGCGGCCCCAAATACCGTAGAGCCTATGTTGATTGGGGATGCTTCCACTCTGCGCCAGGTTTTTTCAATGCCTGGAATAACTTGCGGCGCTTGATGAAACAGCGCAATGCCGCATTGCGACAAGTTTCGCGCTACAGCCAGATCCGCCCATGGGATCAAGAATTAGTGCCTTTGGCCGAACAAATTAGCCAGTGGCGCGCCGAGTACAGTGCGGCGATATCGAAAGAGATCATCGCTACCTGCAGTCAATTTTTACCAGAGTTTGAGTTGTCGTTTTCCTTCCAACGTGGTTGGGATAAAGAGAGCGACTTTGCCGAACTGCTGGAACGCAATTTCGAGCGCGATCGCGCGCTCACCTATACCGCCAGCGGCCCGCACAAAGCGGATTTTCGCATTCGTGCAGAAGGCACGCCGGTGGAAGATTTACTCTCACGCGGTCAATTAAAGCTGCTGATGTGTGCCCTGCGTTTAGCGCAGGGTGAATATCTGACGCGCAGCAGCGGACGTCGCTGTTTGTACCTGATTGATGACTTTGCCTCGGAGCTGGACGATTCGCGTCGTCGGCTGCTGGCCGAGCGCCTGAAAGCCACGCAGGCTCAGGTGTTTGTCAGTGCCATTGGTGTCGAACATGTAATCGACATGAGTGACGAAAAGGGCAAGATGTTCCGCGTGGAACAGGGTAAAATAGCGGTTCAACCTGAAGATTAAATGAGCGAGAAACGTTGATGTCGAATTCTTATGACTCCTCAAGTATCAAAGTTCTTAAAGGGCTTGATGCGGTACGCAAACGCCCGGGCATGTACATCGGCGATACGGATGACGGCACCGGTCTGCATCACATGGTATTCGAGGTCGTGGATAACGCAATCGACGAAGCGCTCGCGGGTCACTGTAGTGACATTGTAGTGACCATCCATGCGGACAATTCTGTGTCTGTTCAGGATGATGGACGTGGTATTCCGACCGGCATTCACCCGGAAGAGGGTGTGTCTGCGGCGGAAGTGATCATGACCGTCCTGCACGCCGGCGGTAAATTCGACGATAACTCGTATAAAGTGTCTGGTGGTCTGCACGGCGTAGGTGTTTCAGTGGTTAACGCCCTGTCGCAGAAACTTGAATTGACGATTCGCCGTGAAGGTAAAGTGCATCAGCAGATTTACCAGCACGGTGTGCCACAGGCACCGCTGGCCGTATCCGGTGATACCGAAGCCACCGGTACGCGCGTCCGCTTCTGGCCGAGCTATGAAACCTTCACCAACGTGATCGAATTCGAATACGACATCCTGGCTAAACGCCTGCGTGAACTGTCGTTCCTGAACTCGGGCGTGTCGATCCGTCTGGAAGACAAGCGTGACGGCAAGGCCGACCACTTCCACTATGAAGGCGGTATCAAAGCGTTCGTTGAGTATCTCAACAAGAACAAAACCCCGATTCACCCAACGGTGTTCTATTTCTCTACTGAGAAAGACGGTATCGGCGTGGAAGTGGCGTTGCAGTGGAATGATGGCTTCCAGGAAAACATTTACTGCTTTACCAACAACATTCCACAGCGCGATGGCGGTACGCACCTGGCCGGCTTCCGTGCGGCAATGACGCGTACGCTGAACGCCTACATGGATAAAGAAGGCTACAGCAAAAAAGCCAAAGTCAGCGCCACCGGTGATGATGCGCGTGAAGGCCTGATTGCTGTGGTTTCGGTGAAAGTGCCGGATCCGAAGTTCTCCTCACAGACCAAAGATAAGCTGGTTTCTTCAGAGGTGAAATCCGCGGTTGAGCAGCAGATGAACGAACTGCTGAGCGAATACCTGTTGGAAAACCCATCAGACGCGAAAATCGTAGTCGGTAAAATTATCGATGCGGCTCGTGCACGTGAAGCGGCTCGTCGCGCCCGTGAAATGACGCGTCGTAAAGGCGCGCTGGATTTGGCCGGTCTGCCGGGCAAACTGGCGGATTGCCAGGAACGCGACCCTGCACTGTCTGAAATTTACCTTGTGGAAGGGGACTCAGCGGGCGGCTCTGCGAAGCAGGGACGTAACCGTAAGAACCAGGCGATCCTGCCGTTGAAAGGTAAAATCCTCAACGTAGAGAAAGCGCGTTTCGACAAGATGCTCTCCTCTCAGGAAGTGGCTACGCTGATCACCGCACTCGGCTGTGGTATCGGACGCGACGAATATAACCCGGACAAACTGCGTTATCACAGCATCATCATCATGACGGATGCCGACGTCGATGGCTCGCACATCCGTACGCTGCTGTTGACCTTCTTCTATCGTCAGATGCCGGAAATCGTCGAGCGTGGTCATGTTTATATTGCTCAGCCGCCACTGTACAAAGTGAAGAAAGGCAAGCAAGAACAGTACATTAAAGATGACGAAGCGATGGATCAGTACCAGATCGCTATCGCGCTTGATGGTGCAACGCTGCATACCAACGCCAGTGCTCCGGCGCTGGGCGGCCAGCCGCTGGAAAATCTGGTGGGTGATTTCAACAGCACCCAGCGCATGATCAAGCGTATGGAACGCCGCTTCCCTACGGCAATGCTGCGTGGCCTGATCTATCATCCAACCCTGAGCGATCTCAGCAATGAAGCCGCAGTTAAAGGCTGGATTGAAGGTTTAGTCGCATATCTGACCGAGCGCGAAGCGCACGGCAGCAGCTACATGGCGCACGTCCGCACCAACAGCGAACTGAATGTGTTCGAACCGGTATTGCGTGTGCGTACGCACGGCGTTGATACCGACTATCCGATGGACAGCGAGTTCATTGATGGACCGGAGTACCGCAAAATCTGTGGTCTGGGCGAGCAACTGCGCGGCCTGATTGAAGAAGATGCGTTTATCGAACGTGGCGATCGTCGTCAGCCAGTGACCAGCTTCGAGCAGGCGATTGAGTGGCTGGTGAAAGAGTCGCGCCGTGGTCTGTCAGTCCAGCGCTATAAAGGTCTGGGCGAAATGAACCCAGAGCAGCTGTGGGAAACCACCATGGATCCAGACAGCCGCCGCATGCTGCGCGTTACCATCAAAGATGCCATCGCAGCTGACCAACTGTTCACGACGCTGATGGGCGATGCGGTTGAACCGCGCCGTGCCTTCATTGAAGAGAACGCGCTGAAAGCGGCCAACATCGATATCTAATCTGTTCAACCCTTCCCAATCGGGAAGGGTTTTTTATTCCCCGCATTTTGCTATTCGCCTGACAATCTTTTTTTTTCTTAAAAAACATCTGCGTTAGTTTTTGTTTGCTTCCGTTTTTCCCCGAGTGCTGAGATCCGTATCACTTTCATAAACCGCCGTCTCCCTTACGCTTGCGTGCGAAGCGGAGGAGAGCGCATGTTTTTGGAAGAACGACGTAGCCAGATTTTGCAGTGGCTGGATGAACACGAGCGCGTCACGGTGAATGGGCTGGCTAGTCAGCTTGGTGTGACACGGGAAACCATTCGCACCGATCTCAGCGCATTGGCGCAACAGGGATTAGTGCAGCGCTGCTATGGCGGTGCCATTGCGTTACGCCGCAACATGCAGGAAAAACTGATCAGCGAAAGCGGTAACTTTGAGGTGTTATTGCAGCGCCTTCAGTCACGCAAAGCATCGGGAAAGTCGTCAGGAAAGCAGGGGAAAGTCTGCATTCTCGGTGCGTTTAACGTTGATATCGTGGCGAAAGTGGCGCGCTTTCCGCAAAGTGGCGAATCGCTGATGGCACTCGGGAGCACCCTGGGTCCGGGCGGTAAAGGGGCAAACCAAGCGATGGCGGCCAGCTGTGCCGGCACTCGCGTCCATTTTGTGGCCAAAGTGGGGACTGACCAGTTCAGCCAGTTCGCGTTCGATCACCTGTCAGCATCCGACATTCACTCTTTCCGTCTCTACCAAACAGACACCGAACCCACCGGCAGCGCCATCATTTACGTCTCGCAGGAAAATGGCGAGAACATGATTGCGATCTACTCGGGTGCCAATAAAACCGTCACCGATGAAGAGATTGCCGAACTCACGCACGAATTAACCGATGCGGATGTGATGTTGCTGCAGTTGGAGAACAACTTTGAGGCCACCCGCAGCGCCATCCGGCTCGCCCACACTTTAGGCGTGCGCGTCATCATGAACCCTGCACCGTTTTCCGCTGACGTGGTGAGCTGCTTGCCGATGATTGATGTCCTCACGCCGAACGAAACGGAAGCTTCGCGCCTGTCTGGGATTGAAATCCTTGACCTGCCGAGTGCGCGTGCGGCCGCGCAGGCGATTGTCGCGCTAGGTGCAAGGCGAGTGATCATCACCATGGGATCGCGCGGCGCGCTGCTGTTTGATAACCAACAATTCCACCATATTCCGGCTTTTCCAGCGCTCAGTGTAGATACCACGGGTGCAGGGGATGCCTTCAATGGCGCGCTGGCTGCGGCATTAGCCCAGGGTCAAAGTCTGCTACAGGCCGCTACCTGGGCATCGGCCTTCGCTTCGCTGGCAGTAGAGCGAGAAGGGGCCAGCAACATGCCCGACCGTCAGCAGGTGCTGACCCGACTTCAACAACGATAAACCCAATAATGAATCACAGCGGTTCTCCGCTGGCAGGAGAGATGATGAAAAAGATTGAAGGCATTGTACCGGTCATGTTGACCCCGTTTACCCCGGATAACCAGATTGATTATCCCGGCCTGGAAAAGTTGATCGGCTGGTATTTGCAAGAGGGTGTCGATGCACTGTTCGCGGTGTGTCAGTCGAGCGAGATGCAGTATCTCAGCCTTGAGGAACGCGTTGAGCTGGCACGCTTTGTGGTAGAAAAAGTACAGGGCCGTGTTCCGGTGATCGCCTCTGGTCATATCAGCGATGACTTAACCGAACAGACCACCGAGCTGCAAGCCATGGCCAAAACCGGCATTGATGCGCTGGTACTGGTAACCAATCATCTTGATCCGAAGAATCAAGGTAGCGAAACATTTTATGCTCACATCAACCATCTGCTGGAAGCATTGCCAGCTGATTTGCCGTTGGGGCTGTATGAGTGCCCGGCACCTTATCGCCGCCTGTTAACCGATGACGAGTTCAGCTTCTGTGCTAACAGCGGTCGTTTCGTGGTGCTGAAAGATGTGAGTTGTGATCTGCCTACCGTTGAGCGTCGCGTCAAGCTGGCTGAAGGCACGCCGCTGGCGGTCATCAATGCGAATGCCGCGATTGCCTGGCCGGCGATGCAGGCAGGTTCAAAAGGTTTCAGTGGCGTGTTCACCAATTTCCATCCGGGCCTGTATCACTGGCTGTATCACCACGGCGCACAGCAGCCGGATAAAGCCCATGAGCTGTCGCTGTTCCTGTCGCTCAGCGCGGTGACCGAAACCCTCGGCTATCCGAAAAACGCCAAAATCTATCACCAGCGCCTCGGTACTTTTGCTAGCGAGCACTGCCGCGTGAACAAAGATGACGTGCTGGAAAAATTCTGGGGTCTGAGCGTACTGCTCGATCAAATCCGAGATGGCAGCGCGTTATGGCAGCCACGCGTAGCCAAATAAATCCTCTGAAGGGAGGATGTTTATCCTCCCGTTGTACCTGAACCCACTAACGATAACGACACGGGAAAACATCATGATTGTATGCGATCGACTGGACTGGCCGCGCGAGCGCCACGCTTTTCATCCCATAGTTGACCAGGCTATTCGCTGGATTGCGGATACCGATTTCAGCCAGCTGGAAGCAGGGAAATACGATTTACTGCCCAATAACCAGATGTTCTGTCTGGTGCAGGAAATGGAGACTGAGCCAGCAAGTGCACGCCGTGCCGAGTCGCATTTTAACTATGTTGATATCCAGTATTTACTGGAAGGACGTGAGAATATCGGTGTGGCACGTGCCCATCCGCAGCACGTCATTACTGAAGATTTGCGCAGTGAGCGCGATGTGGTGTTTTATCAGGACACCATTGATGAGTCGATGATTACGCTGACGCCAGGCCAGTTTGCGCTGTTTTTCCCGCACGATGTTCATCGTCCGTGCTGTGCCGCGCCCGAAGTACAGCGCATTCGCAAAGCGGTGATTAAAATCCATCTCGACTTGTTCTCTGCCCCACAGGAGGCGTCATGAAACCCTCCGCGCATACGTTATCCGATGCGACCCTCGCGCCAACCACGGCGGTAAGCAAACTGCGTTGGGGCATTGTGTTGCTTTTACTGTTGGCGGCGGTGGTTAACTACCTTGACCGCGCCAACCTCAGCATCGCCAACACCACCATTGCTGCCGAGTTTGGCTTCTCGCAAACCGAAATGGGACTGTTACTGTCGGCGTTTCTCTGGCCTTATGCGCTGGCGAACCTTCCTGCTGGCTGGTTAGTCGATAAGTTTGGCCCAAAGCGCATGTTTTCATGGGCGCTGGGATTATGGTCGACCTTTACCGTGCTGGCATCCTTTGTGAATAGCTACAGCTTCTTCTATGGCTTACGCATGATGTTGGGTATTGCCGAATCCCCCTTTTTCACCTCAGGCATCAAGATCACCCATCGCTGGTTTGGTGATAACGAACGTGGATTACCCACGGCGATCATCAATACCGGCTCGCAAATCGCCAATGCGATTGCGCCACCGATTCTCACCGTATTGTTGCTGACATTAGGCTGGCGCGGCATGTTTGTTGCGATTGGCTTAATGGGCATTCCTTTGCTGCTGGCATGGTGGAAGTTTTACCGCGACCCGAATGCGCGTGAAGATGCGTTGTTGCACGCAGGTCATCGCAGCGTGGCAACGGCGGATGAGAAAGCGGAGTCCAGCTGGGGTGCCTTGTTCCGCCATAGCACCACCTGGTTTATGGTGATCGGCAACTTCTCTATCATGTTTACCATCTGGGTTTATCTCACTTGGCTGCCGGGCTATCTGGAAAAATCCTTAGGCTTCAGCCTGAAAGCAACCGGTTGGATCGCCTCCATTCCCTTCTTCGCCGGGATTTTAGGGGTGCTGGTGGGCGGCATGTTGTCCGATCGCCTGGTGCGTCGCGGCGTTCGTGCGATTACCGCGCGTAAAGTGCCGATTGTGACCGGTGCGGCGCTGGCAGCCTGCTTTGTGGCACCGATTCCGTTTGTCGATAGCACGCCATTAGCGATTGGTTTGCTGGCGATGGGCTACTTCTGCTCGCAGATGCCACAAGGGGCACTTTGGACGCTGGCCAGTGATATTGCGCCAAAATCTCAGGTGGCTTCATTGGGTGCGATTCAGAACTTCGGTGGCTTCCTGGGTGCGGCAATGGCACCGATCGTCACCGGCATCATCCTTGATACCACCGGCAAATTTACCAATGTCTTCTTGCTGGGGGCGGGTTTACTGATGCTGGGCGCGCTGAGTTATGGCTTGTTTGTGCGTAAGCCGCTTACCGTGAAATAGCCTGAAGTGCCGTCCATCGTCGATTAACTGGTCAATGTGAGCTGAATCGCGCTAGCATTAAACAAACTCTGACTTAACCGAGGATGTTATGGCGATAAAATTGATTGCGATCGATATGGACGGCACGCTGCTTAACCCGCAGCACGAGGTCACGGCAGCGGTAAAATCGGCGATTGAGCGTGCGCGGGATAAAGGGGTTTCCATTGTGCTGGCAACCGGTCGCCCTTTAGTCGGCATCGAGCGCTATCTGATGGAACTCGATATGCAGCAGCCTGGCCAGTATTGCATCAGCAACAACGGCGCTTTGGTTCATAGCGCGGTTAACGGTGATGTCGTGGCTGAAAAGACGCTGAGCTTTGATGACTATCTCTACATTGAACAGCTGGCGCGCGACCTCGGCGTGCATTTCCAGGCGTTCGACAAATCCTTCCTCTACACGCCAAACAAAGACATCAGCGAATACACCATCCATGAAGCCAGCCTGACCGGCATTCCAGTGCGTTACCGTGCGGTGGAAGAGATGGACCCCGCCACGCGCTTCCCGAAATTGATGATGATCGACAAGCCACATCTGTTGGATAAGGCGATTGCTGGCCTGCCTGCGCGCGCCCGTGATAGCTACACCATCCTGAAAAGCGCACCTTATTACCTGGAAATTCTCAATCCGCTGGTCAACAAAGGCTACGGCGTGAAAATGCTGGCCGATAAACTGGGTCTGCAGCAGTCGGAAGTGATGGCGATTGGCGATCAGGAAAACGACCTGGCGATGATTGAATATGCCGGAACCGGCGTAGCGATGGGCAATGCGATTGATTCAGTAAAAAGTATTGCGCAGTTCGTGACGAAAACCAATATGGAAGATGGTGTCGCCCACGCTATTGAAGAGTTAGTGCTGTAATCCTTTCTATTGCGGGCAGCGCGCTGCTGTCCGCCTCTCTGAATTCATCCTGCAATTCCGATTGGTTGCCATAAATGGCGACGCTACCCATGATCGTGCCAGTTTCCGTTAGCTGTGCATAGATACACCCTAAATGATGGCCCACCGAACGATCAATCCAGTTCCGTCGGTTGCGCGCTTATCCAACACAAATGATGACCCAACGAACGGCCCTCCAGTTTCTGCCGGATGCGCACTGATACGTCACACATCCTGCCCCAATCCATGATCCATTCGATTTCGTCTGGTGCGCATTCACGCGCACTGGATTGTCTATTATGTGATCCAGATTGTAGTGCAACTTATATCATTAGTACTACAATCTGCGTCGTGACGTGAGGTGGCGGTTAGTTTTCACGTGTCGAAAGCAGTAATCTGGTGAGCTACCGTCTTTCACTGAATGGAACATCATGACGCAAGAACAATTAAGCAAAACCGAGCGCATCATCCTGACGCTGGGTGAAGAAATTGTCGCAGGGAAGTATGTGCCGGGCGCTGCGTTGCCCGCCGAAGCGGAGTTGTGTGAGCGCTTTGGTACCTCACGCAACATCATCCGCGAAGTGTTTCGCTCGCTGATGGCAAAGCGGCTAATGGAGATGAAGCGCTATCGTGGCGCTTTCGTCACCTCGCGCAATCAGTGGAATTACCTCGATAGTGATGTACTGCAGTGGGCGCTGGCACACGACCAAGATCCAAGGCTAATTGCCGCGATGAGTGAAGTGCGCGTGCTGGTGGAGCCCCAAATTGCACGCTGGTCGGCGGAACGCGCGACCTCAACCGATTTGGCGGCGATTGAACAGGCTTATAACGACATGGTTACTCATCATCTCGATCGTGAAGCGTTCAATGAGGCAGATATCCGCTACCACGAAGCAGTGCTGGCCTCGGTGCACAATCCGGTATTGCAGCAGCTTAATGTGGCGATCAGTCAATTGCAGAAAGCGGTGTTTGCGAAAACCTATATGGCGGATTCCGGCAATATGCCGCGCACCTTAGCCGAACACAAAGCGCTATTCGATGCCATTCGTCATCAGGATGGCGATGCGGCGGAACAGGCGGCCAAAGCGATGATCGCCAGCTCCACCGCCCGACTCAAGGAGATTATGTGACCAGCTATATCGCGATTGATTGGGGCTCGACCAATCTGCGTGCCTGGCATTATCAGCAAGGTAACTGTGTTGAGGAGCGCCGTTCAGAAGCGGGCGTCACGCGTCTTGGCGGACGCACGCCAGCAGAGGTGTTTGCCAGCGTGACTGACGGCTGGCCAGTGAATGACGTGCCGGTGGTGATGGCGGGTATGGTCGGCAGCAATGCAGGCTGGCTTGCGGTGCCTTATTTGGGCTGTCCGGTGGCGCTGGACCAACTCAGCAGCCGCCTGACCCGCGTTGAAGATAAAGCATGGATCGTGCCGGGATTAAGCGTCGAACGTGCTGACAACTACAACGTAATGCGCGGTGAAGAGACACAACTGCTGGGCGCCTTAGCACTGCGACCCGCCACGAAGTATGTGATGCCTGGCACGCATGCCAAATGGGTACAGGTGGAGCAGCAGCGGGTGCAGGATTTCCGCACGGTGATGACGGGTGAACTGCATCATTTGTTGCTGAAACAGTCACTCATCGGTGCCGGATTGCCGGAGCAGGAAGAGAGTCCCACCGCTTACCGTGAAGGTTTAACGGTCGGCAGCCAAGACGCATCGGTCCTTTCCCGGCTGTTCGAAGTGCGTGCTTCTCATGTGTTGGGCGCACGCGATCGCCGTCATATCAGCGATTTTTTATCCGGCCTGTTGATTGGTCATGAAGTGGCACTGATGACGAAAAACGTAGACCGCAGCCAACCGATCATCATTATTGCCGGAAATGCGCTGGCGCAGCGCTATCAGCAGGCGCTGCAATTTATCGGTGTGGATTCAGTCACGCTGGAAGGCGACCGCGCGTTCCAGCATGGAATAAGGAGTATTGCAGATGACCTGGCAAACTAAATTGCCGTTGATCGCCATCTTACGTGGCATCACGCCAGACGAGGCCGAAGCACACGTAGGTGCGCTGATCGAAGCGGGTTTCGACGCTATCGAGATCCCGCTGAACTCACCGGAATGGGCCAAAAGCATTGGTGCGATGGTGCAGACTTTCGGTGATAAAGCGCTGATTGGTGCGGGCACTGTGCTGAATCCGGCGCAGGTCGATGAGCTGGCCACGCTCAACAGCAAGCTGGTGGTGACGCCGAATACCGATGCGGCAGTGATCCGTCAGGCTGTGGCGCAAGGGATGATTGTTGCTGCGGGTTGCGCCACCGCCACTGAAGCCTTCACCGCACTACAGGCGGGCGCCCAGGCGCTGAAAATCTTCCCATCGTCGGCGTTTGGTCCGGGCTACATCAAGGCCTTGAAAGCGGTGCTGCCGCCGGAAGTGCCGGTGTTTGCGGTGGGCGGCGTGACGCCAGAAAACTTGCATGAATTTATGACCGCAGGCTGCATTGGCGCAGGCTTGGGCAGCGATCTTTATCGCGCTGGCCAGCCGCTGTCGCGCACTGTGGAGAAAGCTCGCGCATTTATTGCTGCTTATAAGGACGCTGTACGATGAAAATTACCAAACTGACCACTTATCGCCTGCCGCCGCGCTGGATGTTCCTGAAAATCGAAACCGACGAAGGTATTGTCGGCTGGGGCGAACCGGTGATTGAAGGGCGTGCGCGCAGCGTCGAAGCGGCCGTGCATGAGCTGTCGGAATACCTGATTGGTCAGGACCCGGCACGCATCAACGATTTGTGGCAGGTGATGTATCGTGGCGGATTCTATCGCGGTGGTCCGATTCTGATGAGCGCTATTGCTGGTATCGATCAGGCATTGTGGGATATCAAAGGCAAAGCGCTGGGTGTGCCGGTGTATCAGCTGCTTGGTGGCCTGGTGCGTGACAGCATCAAGGCTTACAGCTGGGTGGGCGGCGATCGCCCGGAAGAAGTGGTCGATGGCATTAAGAAACTGCGCAAGATTGGCTTTGACACCTTCAAGCTGAATGGCTGCGAAGAGATGGGCATTATCGATAATGCGCGCAAAGTGGATGCTGCCGTAAACACCGTGGCACAGATTCGCGAAGCCTTTGGCAAAGAGATTGAGTTCGGTCTCGATTTCCACGGCCGCGTCAGTGCGCCAATGGCGAAAGTGCTGATCAAAGAGCTGGAGCCTTATCGCCCGCTGTTCATTGAAGAGCCGGTGCTGGCGGAGCAGGCGGAATACTACCCGCGCTTAGCGGCGCAAACCCATATTCCTATCGCGGCGGGCGAACGCATGTTCTCGCGCTTTGAGTTCAAACGCGTGCTGGAAGCAGGCGGCTTGGCGATTCTACAGCCGGATCTGTCGCATGCGGGGGGTATCACCGAGTGCTACAAAATTGCCGCGATGGCGGAGTCCTATGATGTGGCACTGGCGCCGCATTGTCCGCTCGGCCCAATCGCACTCGCTGCCTGCCTGCACGTCGATTTCGTGTCACGCAACGCGGTGTTCCAGGAGCAGAGTATGGGCATTCACTATAATCAGGGTGCTGAACTGCTGGATTACGTCATCAATAAAGATGATTTCAAAATGGATGATGGCCACTTCTATCCGCTGAATAAACCGGGCCTCGGCGTGGAAATTAACGAAGAACTGGTGATTGAAAGAAGTAAAAATGCACCGGACTGGCGCAATCCATTGTGGCGCTTCCCAGACGGATCGGTTGCTGAGTGGTAATACCCGCCATACTTCAATTTGTAGATGCGTTGGCTGCGCTCATTCACGTTGAGCAAGCTCTGTGGGATGCATTCCCTTGCCGCCATTCTGCACGTCGAATTATTTAGGGTTCAAGAATTCATAAAATCTTTTAGATAAAGATATGCCGGTGAAATAAGGCATAGGGCCTCGCTCAGCCTTATCCCGGCAGATGACATTTACCGCCTGTGCGGTTTTACCTTCAATATCCTTGCCCTGCATTTGTAGCGGCGTGCTTCGTCACGCCTGAACTACAAACACGATTACGGAGAAACACCATGGATCTCTCTGCTGTTCAGGCCAAACCGACACGGCGTCGTTATATTACGCTGTTGATGATTTTTATTACGGTGGTGATTTGCTATGTCGACCGCGCTAATTTAGCGGTGGCCTCTGCCCATATTCAGGAAGAGTTCGGTATCAGCAAAGCGGAGATGGGATACGTCTTCTCCGCCTTTGCCTGGTTATATACGCTGTGTCAGATCCCCGGCGGCTGGTTCCTCGATCGCGTCGGTTCTCGCTTGACCTATTTTATTGCCATCTTCGGCTGGTCGGTTGCCACCTTATTCCAGGGGTTTGCCAGCGGACTATTATCGCTGATTGGCTTGCGTGCGATTACCGGCATATTTGAAGCGCCCGCGTTCCCAACCAACAATCGTCTGGTGACCAGCTGGTTCCCGGAAAGTGAACGTGCGTCTGCGGTTGGGTTTTACACTTCCGGCCAGTTTGTGGGGCTCGCGTTCCTGACGCCGCTGCTGATCTGGATTCAGGAGTTGTTGAGCTGGCACTGGGTATTCATCATCACAGGCGGTATTGGCATCATCTGGTCGCTGGTGTGGATCAAGTTTTACCAGGCACCGAACCAAAGCAAAGGCATCAACCAAGCGGAACTGGACTACATCCGTGAAGGGGGTGCGATGGTGGACGGCGATGCACCTGCGGCGAAAAAAACGCGCACCAAACTCACCGCCGCCGACTGGAAACTGGTGTTCCATCGCAAGCTGTGCGGCGTGTACCTTGGGCAATTCGCTGTGACCTCTACGCTGTGGTTCTTCCTGACCTGGTTCCCGAACTACCTGACACAGGAAAAACACATCTCTGCGCTCACGGCCGGTTTTATGACGACCGTGCCGTTCTTGGCCGCCTTCTTTGGCGTGATTCTTTCTGGCATCGTGGCCGATCGCCTGGTGCGCAGCGGGCGTTCCCTTGGTTTTGCGCGTAAAACGCCGATTATCTGCGGATTGCTGATCTCTACCTGCATCATGGGCGCCAACTACACCAACGATCCGGTATGGATTATGACGCTGATGGCCATCGCATTCTTCGGCAACGGTTTTGCCTCTATCACCTGGTCGCTGGTGTCTTCACTGGCACCGGTGCGTCTGATTGGATTGACCGGTGGGATGTTCAACTTTATCGGCGGATTGGGCGGTATTACTGTGCCGCTGGTGGTGGGCTATCTGGCGCAGGATTACGGCTTTGCCCCGGCGCTGGTGTATATCTCTGCCGTGGCGTTGGTGGGTGCGTTGTCGTATATCCTGTTGGTCGGGGATGTAAAACGCGTGGGGTGATTGCCACACCAGATCAGTTATTTGCAGGGTCGCCATTTATGGCGTAATGCTTGCTAGTTAAGCATTAGGTGATAACGCAGTCTGGTGCCGCTCAGGGGCTGGCTGTCCTCGCGCCGCTGACGCGGTACCTTCACTTCACTCGTCAGCCTGACGGACCGGCGCAGACGGGACTTTCCCTGTCCCGGCTGCACCTTTCGCCAGCATCCATGCTGGCTCTCCTGGCTTCCTCATTCCGTTCAGCGCTGCGAAATGCCATCCCCAGAGCGGCACCAGCCTGCTTGCTAACATCCGTGTACGCTGTTTGAAAGGGCACGATGACTCAGGCGATAGCGCTTTTACTGCCAAGGGCACGTTGTTTGAGGCCACAGCGCCTCGGCTGCTGCAACGGGCTATTCGCAGCGCTGAGGCGGAGACGTTGTGC
>OBJT01000150.1_pt1 | contig 17798 bp, 30 predicted proteins | sample 1519861 | NCBI WGS metagenome assembly OBJT01 (sample SAMN02401118, study PRJEB22541) | soil metagenome, isolate JX
TGTACTAGCTTACCGCCCATACCAAACACGATGTTCTCTAGGGATAGATTGTGTTTGTCAAGGTTTGCAACGATTGCACGGATAGAGTCTTCTTCGATACCATCACCTTGGATTACGCCAATGTAAGATGGAAGAACACGCATACCTTTAGCATTTAGAGTAGTACCGAACTTGTCTGCTAGAATCTCTAGGATTTCAATAGGCATAGTAGTTGGGTCACCACTGTCTGGACGCATTACAAGTTTAGCACCCGGACATTTAGCAGCGATCTCTTGGATAGTTGCTTTTAGACGAGTACCGATAAACTCACGAACAAAGCGATATGCATCATATGTATCGATTACAATTGATACAATTGGTGGAATACCAACGGAACCTTTTGCAATATAATCATCACACATTTTCTCCCAAATACGAACCATTTTTAGGGCCATATTGAAGTCGTCGCGTTTGTCTGCGTCGGAGTTAGAACAGGTAGCACTATGCTCGGTTGCCATCACACTGCTTAGATAGTTTTTCTTAGTGTGATAGTAGTGTTTAATGTAACGGTTTGCCATTAGGCAATCAGAACCACTGAACACTACAGCATGTGAAACACCTGCTAGCCATGCTGCTTCGTAGCAAGATGCACTGCGATCACCAAAGTTGTGTAGATGGTAATCAACGAAGCGTTGACCACTGTGACGTTCCATTGTATCAGCCAAGAAGGACTTGATGCTGCGAGCGTTAGAAGCAACAGTAGTTGGGAACTGAATAGCACGTTGAAGTTGAGTTTCAATGTAGCTAGCAATTACTAATACTGCTGGGTCAGTACTCATAGAGCGAACTAGTGGCATACCTACGGGTACAACAGTACCTTCTGGAATAGCACGGATATGTAGAGGGACACGACCTTTGTGTACTTCTACGATATGTTCCCAGAATGGGCGGTCGAAATAATCCCCGCGAGATGCGGTTTCTTCTTCAGCTTCATCGATATCAGAAGTTGTAATGGTGATATCAAGATATTCTTGTAGATAGATTTGGATACCCATCATTACTACGTGTGTAGCATAAGGAGTAGGCTTACGAGCAATGATGTTTGATTCAAGTGCAACTACACCTTCTTTCATCATCATACCGTGAGCGGTTTTGTAGCTGTCTACGTTTAGAATGAAGTTTACGTTTAGATTTTTCATGGTTGTTTCCTCTTCGGATAAAGTGTTAAGAAAAGCTACATCGCCTTTCAGATTATGTTGTAAGGAATCATATATTCCGCGTTGTCGTCTGCGAACATTCGTGGTTCTGCTGGGAAGACAGCACTCAGTTTAAAATACTGATTACTTTGTTCAATCTCAGATAACGTATATTCCTTAACTGATAGCCCATCGTCTATGCAGTAGCGGGGAACTCCACCGTTAACTTTAATTGCGTTTGAGAAGTATGATTTACTAATAAAGAGCTTCTTAGCTCCTAAACTAGCATAACAGTACTCCCAATATCCTTCGTCAATGTCTTGGTGTTTAAAGTCCAAGTCAATAACATCGGATGAGAATGGGTACATTGTTGATACCCACATTCGTGCTATAAGAGATGCATTTTGCCATTCCATCCTATCTCTTAACTGTCTTGCAGAAGCTAAGATCATCGGTAAAGTACTGACTAGTTTACACTCTTTTGGTTGGTTGTCAAGTACGAAATGACAAGCATTTGTCCCATCGTACTTGCAATGTTCATGATGCTTTACTGCCACCAAATCGTCAAATATATCACGTGAGAGACAGTATAGCATATTATAAACCAATCATGGTGTCAATGATTGAGTAGTGATCTTCAAAGAACATGTGGCGATTCTTGGTAATCTCAGATAGAGGAACCCAGAATGCTTTCTCTGCGTCATCACTTCCTTTTACATTTGGTAGTGTGGAACCATCAAGTTTGATATAAGCACACTTGGTGATTAGACGCCAGCGTAGAGAACGCTCGAAATCACCGAATTCATCAACCTTTACAATAGAACCTTTTAGGGTTTTGTAAGGTACTTGAATCTTAGTTTCTTCTTTTAGTTCACGTAGAGCCGTATCAACTTGAGTTTGATCAACCCATGCATCGAAGAAACCGCCCGGTAACGCCCAAAGACCTTTACCCGGATAAGTACGACGCTTCACAAGTAGAACGTGACCAGCACATACAACTAGAGCATCACCCGTTAGGAATGGAATGTTGTTGTAAGGAAGTTGTGTGTTCATTTGCTCTTTGTAACGTACTACGAAGTTGTGCTCATTCACTAGATTGTCAAGAATCTCAGGAGAACGAACTTTGAACTTCTCTAGGAACTCAGCAGTCTCTGGTGGAAGAGTATCTGGAACCTGTTTAGTACTGAAAAATTGACTACGTAGCCGAGTGCTGCTAATGGCAACTGGTCCTAAATCATATTTTTCACCAGTGGTGCGATCTACTTTATATAGAAGTACTTCTGGTACTTCATTGATAAAATCTTGTTTCCACTGCGGGAAGAAGTCAAGGTAGAACGTACTAGTATCGCCATCTTTACGGCAACCTGCCAAAGTAATATCAGTACTATTAGTAACTGAACGTACTTGGTTCTGTACTTCTTTTAACCACTTAGTATTGTTATACGTATAGTCGTGAACTGGTAGAATATCAACCTTCACGGAACGGCCTTGTGACCATTGCTCAGTAACAATACGTTGTGCCATTGCTTCTAGCACGGATTTGCGTTCATCAAAAGTGAACGGGTTTTTTGGATCACGTGCAAGATCTGCGGAACCTACTAGTAGAACTAGACGGTCTGCTTTAGATGCTGCGTGTGTAATTACTGCTTCATGACCAACGTGTGCCATTTGGAAGCGACCAATATAAACATAGACTTTTTCTTTCATTTTCTAAGTACTCCTTAGTTATTTCATTACCGACAGCTACATCGCTGTCTACATCATTATTATATCACATTTTTTTGGTTTGTCCCAAGATTTTTTCTTGTTCAATTTCATGCGATGGGTGTCATTATAGGCTGGATTTTTCATTGTGTCAACTCATATTTTGGTAAATAATATAAAGTACTTTTTATAAAGGAGAAACCAATGAAGCCTATAGCTAAATTTGGAGAATTACCATTTAATGTTGGTGGTATTAGTGTTTTTGCCGCAGTTGATAACGATACACAAGCAATCGCTGATGATTTGTTTATCATCAGTCAACGTTCTACTCGTGTTTTCGATCTTGTTACCGAAGATACCAGTACTGTTTACAACTTCATGAAATTGGTTAGTAAAGATAAAGATTTTAAAGATCTTGCTCTTGATGCAACTAAATCTGAAATTGAAGATGGTTTAGCTAAGAATCAATTTGCAGTTAAAGTATATGACCTAGATTCAGGTGATGTTCTTGGATATGCATACAAATTCTTTACTAACAAAATCATTCTTTCCAATGGTAAAGAAGTTGATGTAGTTGATTTTAATGCACAAACTTCAGTTCCAGTAGTTAATGTTACTAGTGTGTCAGTTCTACCTACTACTCTTACAGCAGTGGTTGGTGATGCAGCACAACAACTAGCGGCTACAGTGTTACCAGCAGATGCAACAGATAAATCAGTGGCTTGGACAACTAGTGCTCCCGGTGTAGCAACAGTTTCCAGTACTGGTCTTGTTACTTTCGTCGGTGCTGGTTCAGCAACTATTACTGTAACCACAACTGATGGTTCTCATACCGCTACTTGTGAAGTCACCGTAACAGCAGCATAATTTAAATTAAATCAAAAAAAGGGAGCCAATGGCTCCCTTTTCTTATGATGGATCGTTTAGCTTCTGCATAACGAAATCAGCATCAATCTTACTCTTGTAGTATATTCTGAACATTCCATACCGTAATACATCAATATCACCATAAGATGATGCGTTAGTTATATAGTACTTGTTATTGCTTGGATTGAAGCGTACTTTATAATTGCGGCGGCTGCCATTTAGATCTTTATTAATACTACGGTCCACCGCTTTGGAAATAAAAAGGATCATACCAGCGACGAAAATAATTATCATAAAGACAACTAACAGAGCTACTAATAGTTTCATAATTACTCCAAATCAGATAGCTTGTTAACAGTAATTCCAGCATTCTTCAGTACTGAAATTGCTTCTGGTGGTGTACGAGGGTACTCTTTTTCATAAATCACTTGAGTGATGCCACTACCAGCAATCAACAGCGAACAAGTATAGCACGGTTGAAGTGTACTATATAATGTTGCCCCAACACGGTCTTTGGGTGCACTGTATAATAGAGCATTCATCTCAGCATGAATCTCATGCAGCTGGCTCCAATGATGATGGGTTAGTTTAGCTTCTTCGGTATTCCACATCTGGAACTTACCACCATTAACCAAGTGCTTATTAACATCACAACAGTTTGGCTGCTTTTCCGGTGTTCCATTATAACCAGTACTAACAATACGGTCATTTTGAACAATAACTGCACCTACATGCTGCGAAATACATTTACTCTCACTTGCTACTGCTTTAGCAATCTTCATCCAAGTTGAATGCTTCATCGTATACCCCTCCTTCTTCTAGGATATCTTTTAGTTCACGGTGCCATACGTGAAGGTTCTGGTACATCTCTAAATCACCTTCTTGGATTTGAAATGGTTGGGTAGCATAATGCTCCCATTTTTGTTTTAAACGTTCAAGTAAGGTGTCGCGTGTATCACGATAAACATAACGCAATGACCGTTTATAATGTAGGAGATGGTCTGGTACGACCCCAAGTTTCTTAACTTTACCAAAAGTTAGAGAACCCGGAGTACGATAGTACCCATCCCAACCCAAGTACAAATCACTGAAATCATCAATACCATGCCATGCCTTATAAAGCAAACCATAGCTATCATTGAATAACTTTTCAGTACAATCATAATTATCGTTATGATATTTCTTCACTGCGTTACGCACATCAATAACCTTGTTTAGATTCTTGATCCAAATGTCAGTTTGTTTTGGTGTTAGCGTGTCTAGAATCATTTTTTCCTCTTCATCACTGACTTGTAGTACTCGGTATCACGTGTAATACTTTCCAGTACTTTCAACCATTCTTCATCAATGGTATAAGGTACTTGCATGTATGATTCCATCTTAGCAATCATTTCCACCCAATCATTATATTCGCGATAACGAATCATAGAGGCTAGGCACGCAGCACTTACCACGTTTAGTTCACCGAGAATATCTAGGTAGTCATTCTTAGTTAGCTTGACGATGGTCTTATAACGAAGATTAGCACTCCAACCATCTAGGTTCTCTAGGCGTCGTTTACCATCGTGTTCTTCAACAATCTGAATACGCTTAGTTAGAGTGATCTTCTTACCGAACTTCTCAATACTCATTGGTTTGAAACCAAAGATACTGTGATGGTTGTTTAGATAGTCTTGATACCAACCTTCAAACGCTAGAATAGCAGTAGCATGAACTTCATCAATTAGAGCTATCGCATCTTTTAGGTCGTTGTAGAATTTAGTACTTTGTTCTTCAGTTAGATTATATTGCATTTTTATAGGCATCCAAATATTCGTTGAGCTTAACAAGACGGCTACGAACAGTCTTAATGATTTCAATATCTTTTTCTTCTGGTACTAAAGGATGTTCTGCATACTTCTCGACCAACTCATGGAAAGTAGCAATGTCAGACTTCTTCCAGTACCCAATACGTGCAGCAGCAACTACAATATCATTGTATGCTTCCTGTGTAAAGTAATAGTCCGGGTTTGAATCCCCGAACCAACATGATAGTACTTCACCGAATCCTTTGTCAACAACAAACTGATTGTAGACAGACCGGAATTGACCACCACAAATGTTGTAGGTCATGTCTTCTAGCGTTTTCACACGACGGGTGAATGGTCTACGCCAATTCCACTTGTAATCACGTGTGTGTGCGTTAAATCCCTCTTTGATACGGAAACGTGCAATATCAGTTACTTCAGCACAAAGTTTCCAGTACAGGTTAAGGTCATCAATTAAATCTTTGGTTTCTTGAAGAGTAAAAGTCTTAAGTTTCATTTTTCACCTCGAAAAGATAGGCCGCTTTATGCGGCCTATTTTATTATTTTGGTTCGTAATTGTATTGTTTTAGATCACGAGCATCAAGGATACCTTCGTCATAACCATACTGTAGCATGATATCAAACGCGGTGTCAACCTTTTTAAGTACATCAGAATAACGAGTACAATCCGCACAGTTCTGCTCAACACTACGAACTAGGAAGTTTAGTAGCGGAAGCATATGTTCTTGTTGAAGCTTTTGCATACGTGGACGACGAGTTGCCGCCATAATATCATTCCACGTTGGTTGGTAGTTCTCAGGACGACGAGGAATATCATATAGAGTTGTTGGGAATACGCCAGTACTCTTACGTGCTGCTTCTTCTTGGGCGTTACGATAACCGTTACGGAATAGTGGGCTACGTTGTTTTAGTAGATCCATATCCATAGTTCCGTTTTGTTTGAAATACTGATAACCTTCGTTGAACTGTTGGTTGCTATTACTCATTATTCTTGCTCCTTTTTAACTGCTTTCTTATCTGCGAATGTCCCTTCTTCGTTACGAAGACGCTCGGCGGTAGTGAATAGATTTAGTGCTGCGATGTTCTTAGCTTCAAGAATAGATTTCATCAGTTCAAGCATATCGCTCATCCCTTCTAGTACTTCACCAGCTTCTTTGCTGAATGATAGGTCTAGAGCAATCTGTGAGATTTGGTCAAACGCTAGAGTTTCAAACTCTGAAGTACTGACAACTTCGGCATCAGCAGGGGCGTTTAAGCCCCGAACTAGTAGTTTATCCGACATTAGATGTACTCCTGTACGCCACCACGGCGTTCAATGAGTAGCTTGCCATCTTCGTTGCGTTCACCAATGATAATACCATCAATGAAACCTTTAGTACCGTAGTTTAGTGCTTGTTCAGCAGTCATCCACATATCACGAACTGTATCTTGTTTGTACTGTTCGTAAGATACACCAACAGCATTTGCGATTTCACGTGCTAACATTTCATCTAAAAGTTCGCTGTGAGCTAGTGAGATTTTCTGATCTGCTAGTGTTCCTTGAGTACCAGAAGATACTTGGTGTGCCATAATTTGAGCACGTTTACCAGCTAGACGCATACCTTTAGAACCCATAGTAGACTGCATATAGCAACCCATAGATGCCGCAATACCAAGTACAACAGTATGGATTGGCGATTTCATCATAGATACGATATCGGCAATTCCTAGACCTGCGTGTACTGAACCACCCGGAGAAGTGATGTAAAGGGTGATTGGTTCACGGCTTTGAGCATCCATGTAGTACAGGGACTGTTTGATGATGTGTGCCATGTTGTCATCGAAACCAGCGTCAAGGAAAATAACACGGTCTTGAAGTAGACGAGAGCCTAGGTCATACGCACGTTCACCGTGTGGGGAGGTTTCAATAACCATGGGGATAGATAGTGCTTGTGGTTGAGTTACGATTGTATTATTCATATTGTTTTCCTCGTTTATACTTCAAAAATAAATTTAGGATTGTAATCAAAATTCTCCGTAGCTCCACTGTATGACTCATAGCCACGTGGATTACAAATGATTCGTGTATCACCAATGGTGTAATCAAAATTACTATGCACATGTCCGTGAATCCAAACATTCGGCATTAGTTCTTTGATGTACTGATCCATATTACTACAATAACACGCATTTAGTGAATCATTTTTGTACTTCGGTGATACACTCTGGAAACTTGGTGCATGGTGTGTGACGACCACAACCTTGATATCATTATGCTCCCGAATCCGTATGCTGTCAATAGTTTCTTTGATATATTTCTTAGAAACATAATGCATAAACTCAACGTCATCGACGGTGAGCTTTTTCTTCCACGGTTCAGATTCCGTACCATGACGGATATGCTTGTAATCATTCATCTTCATACGAGCATCAAACTTCACCAATGGATCATTGTTGTAGTCCGTCCACAAGGTGGAACCAACAACCAGTACATCATCAATCCACACAAAGTTGTTTTGTAGAAAAATAAAGTTATCGATTTCGATATCCATTCGTTCCAGTACTTTGTGAGTTTTATGAATGTTAGATCCATAGTATTCATGATTACCGGGAACTAGTACTACATTCTTGAAGACAGAACACAACTTTTCAATTTCAGCACGGTAGCGACTACGTTTCACTTCATCAAAGTCCCCAGCGATTATCAGTACTACATCGCTGAAGTCTCCACTATGAAGATAGTCTACACCACCGTGAATATCAGATATCACTGCAAACTTCATCATATTCTCCACAGTAGCCACACAATGCGGATAAGTATAGCTCAATATGACTTATCCCATCAAGTGGTATTTCACAATATTTTTTACCATGCATTTGAGGTGGTGTTCGTTGACCCACCAGCAATTGGTTAAGTAACATTTCTTCACCAATATAATCATTCATGAACCAAATAGAATTTGCGTGTACTAGATAGTCAAATGACACGTAGTGGTTGTCACTACGCTCGATTTGCCGATTCTTGTATGTTTTGAAATTACCTTCATCAATATCATATCCATACACTGCTTCTGCCATTGCTGCCATACTGGAATAACCCGGTAATGGCACAGAGTACTTATCCATCATAGCAAAGGGGATGACAATTGCCAAATCCCCTTTCTTCTTATCACTACGAATGTGTTCATTGAAAATATACACAGTGAATACTTGCATTACTTTTTACCTTTTAGTGACTCCGAAATAGTTCTCGCAAATACTTCTACTGCACTAGAACGGATTTCTTGAATACGTTCATACGTATCGCAGGTTTCTTTATCAAAACGGAATTCCACGAATACAGGTAAGAACACTTTTGGAATTTGAGAGTTCTTGTCTTTGGTTAGTTCATTACATTCAATAGTAACAACTTTACCAAGTAGCTCATCTCGTTTTTCCCAGATACTTTTGAATGTCCACTCGTCATCTTTCTCTTTGATACCAGTGCCACAGTTTGTAGTTAATTGACCATCTTCAGATTCTAGAATCAATGAACCAAGCATCCCGGTACGCTTCTTCTCACCTTCATTGAAGCCGACAATACGTAGGTCGAGTTGCATCTTGAGTTTCATCTTCAACTGCTTAGGAGAGGTATGAGATTTCCAAATAGCACTCTCACATTTTAGTACTGAACCTTCTTCACCACGTTCCATTAGAACGGTGTTATGCTCAAATGCTTCAGTAACGTTTAGTACTTTTTGGTACTCAACCATCTGAACAAACTCAGAGTCGATATCTTGGATAGCCGATTCTAGAAGCTCACGACGCTCCTTACGGGAGACATCCCAGATGCCATCTTGGAATGCGTCATAAGGAAGAACGTCCCACAGAACGAATACTACACGCATAGACTCCGATAAGGTCATGGTACCTTTACCAGCTTTCTGAATAATACCATTACCAGTTTCGCGTGGAAGGATTCGACCAGCGTCATCCATCATTAGACATTCGCCGTTGAATACAACACCACTACCGAAACGATCATCACGCTTCTGTACTGATTGGGATAGACTTGCCATTAGTTCATCACGAGAACCGAGGAAGTCATATACCTTACCATTACGGGAAGTACAGGTCAATTGGTTATTGATGACGGTATGGTTTAAGTATTGACCATCCATCTTAGTTTCAGATACTGCGTATCCGTAAGTTTCGAAGTCGATGTTACGAATAGTTTTGGTATCCACAAGGGAACAACGCATGTAAGGTTCATCTTTAATGAATCCCTTACCGAATACGTCATTGGTAATCTTGTCACTGGCACCACACTCTAAGTCTTTTGTTAGTACACGCTTTAGTACTTCACAATCAGAGTCAGATACTGAACCCATTAGTGTTGCTAGATAATCACGACCAGCATGTCCTGTTAGTTGTCTGGAATAGATTGGCTCTAGTTTATCCAACGCAGTGGCTAGGTCAATCTTATCAGTACCGGAGACAATATCGGGTTGTGGTAGCTTTTTATAACCACTTACAATACCCGGATCAAGAGCAAGCTTAAGTACACGGGCTAGTACTTGGTTATCTTTGTTCTCTGTAAGAATTCGTTTCTTAGCTAGAGTACTGGGATCGTTTTTGATCTCAGTTAGAATTGATAGAATATCTTTCATGTTTATCCTCCATGATTTGGGAAGTATTTACTTCCCAATTTTAATCGTTCCGAACTTGATTTTTTCTGGAATTTTGTCGAAGTTTAGATTGTGTGGTGCATTACTGTGGTAACGACCGAATCCATAGAATGGTGTTTCGTTACGCCAGCCGCTGAAGCCTTTGTGTGCTTCTAGATCTACTCCTTCCATATTCAACTGACCATTATCTAGAAGTTCTGCATCGTATGAGAACATACCACTTGCCGCTGCCCATGACTCTAGTTGTGATTTCTCATTACGATAATATCCACTTGCATCATTGTACGCACCCATGATACGCATGATTTTACCACGATACTCATAATACATAAAGTACTCATCAATATAATGGCGAATGGTGCGTGGGTCAATATCTGTGTACTCAACAGTACAATCACTCTTCTTGAATGGTTTCGCATTACCAGCTACAAATAGATTGTAGTGATCGTCAAGAGGTTCGTATGCACTACCACCTTTAGGGGTGAATGGATCACGTAGTGTAACGTTTAGTGCTTCGACAACATGTTCACGGTCGATTGGACTATGACCACATTTGCGAATGTCAACGTGTGAAATCTTAGTACGAATATAGTACTTACCAGTTGTTAGGTTCTGAATGACTTCTTTCTTTGAAGACTTCTCTGCAACACATAGTGGTTTGGTTTTATTCATTACTAGAACATGATACTTTCCACAGTACTGATATTGTGATTTGTAACTACTGCGATAATCTTCATCTGCAAACTCAAAAATATCACCCTCTACTAGAGATGCAAGTAATTCTGCTTGATTTGCTTTCTTCTCTTCTTGTGCAATTTCTTTTGCAAAGAGTTTAGTCTTAGTACTAACAAGTTTCTTATTATCAGTAAAGAATAGTTCTTCTTGGATAGCACCTTCGACAATTGTACTTGTCTGAATTAGGTCCATGAAGTTATCGGAAGTAATCTCGAACTCGAAACCGTCCGGGTGATAACATCTCCAAACTACGTTAGAAGTACTATAACGAGATACGTTAGTTACGATCTGGAAACCAGTACGAGGAACGTTATCTACATAGATTGGACCTAGTTTACTCCCACCAGCCCACCGATCAGCGGTTTCTTTCTTCTTCTGGAATGCTTTAGTATGTTCAGCATCAGCTACAACCATAAAGCCTAGTACTTCTTCGGTCCCGCGATAGTTGCGGGTTACATAAAACTTCTCAGGAATTGCCATTATTTCCACACCTCTACTTTTTCTTGCCAGCCTTTTTGATTACAATCAGTACAAGGCACAGTAGAACGCATATCATTACTTAACATGCGTCCAGTACCTTTGCATTCTTCACATAGGCGACGGGTGCCATTTTTCAGACGTTCATAGTGTTCTGCTTCTTTGGGGTTGTCGAAGATACGACCATCTTCAGTTTGGTATTTGATTACTGTTACTTCAATCTCTTTCATGATACTAGTCCCATATAAGCCATTTTCATTAGTAGTTCACCAACCACTTCACCATAGATCGATACCATGTATCGTTCAGTTAGTTCCCCTTTACGCAGTTCAGCCATGTCGTTTACCATTTCTGATGTACATAGTACTGCAACACTAGTGATAGAGTTGTTTAGACCCGGTTCTTTGAACTCAGCAAACGGAAGTAGTGGATACTTCGGTTGGTAATCGTCACCTAGTTTTGCACGGAATAGACTTACACTACTCTCAATACCGTCAAGTTCTTTCACTAGAGTATTGAGTGCTGTGTGGTCCATACCACTACGTAGCATGACTACTGTTTTGTGCTGCTCGGTGTACTCAATTACTTGCTGTTCGAGTTCAGGGAAGTTGCGACCATCGTAGGTGTACTTAGTGACAAGTTCGATAGCGGAGTGTACACCTTGGATACCCGGATGAGTACCACCCATGTACATATTTGTTAGTAGATATAGTTTCATATTAATCCTTTAGGAAGACTTTATAGTTGTCACTGAGGAGAGTCGTTAGTTTAGTCCAACGCTCAAATGGGTCATCTGGTAGTTCGTAGAGATAGTCTACGTTTTCCCAGCGATATTCATGACCGTGATCGTAATCAGTACCGAAGCGTTTAATACAATCGGTAATAAATCCAGTACAGATTTTCGAGCCGAAGCAGGTTTGGATTTCAATTTCTTTTCCAATTACTTCGTCTTTGTTGAAGTTGAAACTTCCACCACCCCAACCACCTTCTAATGTTAGTTCTTTCATTGGTACTCCTTGAATTTAATTATATTCACTGGAACATTCCAGCTTTCGATTTGTTGCTGACCGTCATAGCGATAAACATTACAATGCATACCACCAAGAAAGCATTTGAAATATAATTTATGACCAACTAGATCTGCGTATCTATTAGTCCCAGCAGCCGCGAAATTTATTTCAATTTCACAATCTTCTAAGTACGCTCCAGTTCTTTTTATAGTTTCTGATATTAGTTCATTGTATACACGAACGCGATTGATACAAATCTCAAATTCTAGTTGGTTACTCATATTACCTCGCGAATCGGTTAAAGCTGTATTGGTCTTTCTCTCTACGGAAATGACGTGGTGTATTACCACTAAACGTTGTGAAAGTTAAATCACCACTCAAGAACTGACTGTCAATCCACAAACGATTCCCATACTGAAGGGGGTCTACTACTCCAGTATGCCCAGAGAAGACATAATCAATCCCTGCGATGTGTGGGGCTTGAGGGGAATTGTTATTGCGGCAATTATCAAATACTTTCCGGTCCCATATAATTTCTTCAATTATGTCCCATTGCATAGGCTTAACAGCAGCAACGAAATCATCCCAATTTGTGAAGCGTGTGGGAACGCCACCATGCACGACACCATATTTCTTGCCACGGTGGTGTACTTCGAGGATTAGGGGGAGTTGGTCTAAGTACTGCCGAAAGAATTGTATACCACTTTCACCAACTTCGTCAAGAAAAACATCACCACCATTTTGCATATGACAATGGTAGAAGTCGCGACGTGTTGCACCCTCAACGCACATGTGTTCATGGTTTCCCAAAATCATATAACGATTCGGCTTGAAAAGGAATTCGAATAATAGTCTTGCACTTCGTGGGCCACGGTCAATTACATCACCAACACTGATAATGACATCGTTATCAGTAATACCGAACTCATTTAAAGTCCGGTCATATAGGTCTGCGTTGCCATGTAGATCACCAACAAAGAACAACTCTTTGTCATCAGGAACGACAATTTTCATAAAGTGATTCATTTAGCTTGTCCTAGTAATAATCTACGCTCATCAATAAGAGCAGAGTGTTTATCTTCCATCTCTTGGAGCATGTTTTTGTGTTTGGTTAAATCGTCATTAAGCATCTTTAAGTACTGCTGCTGTTGAGCAATACGTTCTACGACGTTAGTAATACGAGCTTCAATAGAATCAATCTCATATTCTTTTACATGAGCCTTTTGGCTACATATTCTATCAATGGCTAATGTGTTATTAGCCAAGAGGATATCATTTTCATTGATTTCCATATTAACCTACTATATTTCTGTACTCAAAAATGTCGATAAGGTTCTCGCTTTCAAATACGACATCATCTTCCATTAGTAAGTACCAAATTGTTTTTTCTTTATTGTACGCAATCGTACAATCAGTGTTCATTTCCAATACGTAATGAACTACATCCATACCATCTATCACTTGGTTAGTTGGCATGAATGGTGAAATACCTTCTAAGAATGGAATATGTTCATCCTGTTTGAATTTCGTATTCAAGTTATTAACAGTAATAACGTCAAACATTCGGAAGATTGTACTACAGACTAAACCATAATCAGCAAAGTACAGGCCACGATCTAAAACATCTGGAATAGAACTAGTCCAGTACTCATAATCACCAAGTTCAAGTCTAGCATTTTCTTGCATGGTTGCAAGTACTTCTTCCATGCGATCACCTTCATCAACTAAGTCTGCAAGACCAGTTGATATCTCAAGAGACTTGATATCCCTTGTGTACTCATCAATCTCAACTTCCAACTCAGCAATTTTATCTACGTCACCCATATACCTGCATTCAGCTATACGACACTCAGCATCAGTACGATTCATTTCTAGAGGCTTTATATGTTTGTTATACAAGGCCATAGATTGGTTGAATAACTCTTTCTGTGCTGCTCTGTGCTCGTTTATAATCCTAGTATGCTCATCGCGAGTCATTTGCCCTTCTCCACGCGAGGATCACGACCAATTGCGGAATAACGCTTGTCCAAAATACTACCAGTACTTTGATCTTCCCGGAAGGTTTGACCACAAGCACGACATGTACCATCGTACCAGTACGAATCATCTGAACGACAATAATTACCAGTGTCAGAATGAGCACTAACAGTCATGTGATTGTGTTGGCAGTTGTCTTGAATGTTTTGCATCTTTTGATAGATCGCAGCAACTTGCTTACGCAATTCAGCCATCTTATCATTAGTCGCTGCTTCATCGATATCATAGAACAGTTGACCACTATCAGAATAATATACTTTTACTTCTTTCATTTCATTTCCTCTTTGAACGGTTTAACCATGTGTTGGTTTGCTTTGAAACGATTAACGTAATCATCTTCACCAAACTCACGATACAACGCAATTACTTTGTAGAAATTGTCGTATGCGAAAGAACGGAACCAACCGGAAGTAATGCTAGTACAGACCTTTGTTAGAGCCATAACGAAAGCATCTTTGGGACGGGGCTGATAATCAAACGGAATTAGACAACGTTCCAGTGCCAGTACACAAGTCTCTTCATATACACCGAGTAGTTGTTTAATCTCGGAAAGAGCGAAGAACTTCTCTTTATCTACCATTACTTCCGCACCATCTTTCATGTACTCTTTGTACGCAGGGGCATCCATAATGGCAATCGCTTCATGAATAGTATCATGATCGTAGATATATCCTACTTCATCTTGGAAGAATGTTTCTTTGGATTGGTTCAATACTGGATGGCTATAATTATACGTTTCTTTCTCACGCAACGCTAGTATATGCTTCAATTCCGGACACTTCAATACCGCACCAATATTTTCCATATCACGAATATGACCACGTGTTTTAATGAAGTGTGGACTATTACGTAGATAACGGTGGGATAGTTTAATCATATAAAGTACTTCAAGAGAAGCATTCATTACGACATCATTACCGATTGCGTTACAGTAGCGTAGAATCTGCTCAGTACTGTTATTATCTTTAGCAATATAGAATTCAACGTTCATGCCATTATCAATACAATGACAATAGGTATCAGTGCGTTTCTGTACTTCCGGGGAGTTATTACGGATGTAATCATCCAATTCATCAGAGGTACACATGAAGTCGGAGTCATTCGGATTTAAAGTCGGGATATATTGTTTTAGTGCTTGTGAACCAATCTGTAACATTATGCTACCTCCATCATGTGGTCTAGAACTGACTCTAGAGTTTTGTGTGAACGGATATATACACCATCTGTAAAGTAATTTTTTGTATCAGGGTAATAGTTGATACGGTCAACCATCTTATTATTCTTTACTGTAATCATATGGAACTTATTCGTTTCCATTTGAATACGTTCGCGACAAAACTCAAACACCCTCGGTAAGTACTGAAGAATTACTTCATAATTATCTTTGATGAAATCTGGATGTCCGTTAAAGCAAGCGGTTTTCTCCCGCACATTAATCGTTAATGAGAGCATATCAAAGAACTTATCACAGCAGTGTAAATGGGCATTACTACGTTTAAAACTATAATTATGTAGGAAGTACTCAAGCTGTTCAATAAAATCAGCATCAGAGATTATTTCAATTTCCCGGCGATCTATCTCGGTTTGATATTCCAATTCAATATCACATGCTTCTTGCTGATTATCTTGGAATCGTTTTATCTGCCGTCCAAGCATATCAATTTCTTCAGTAGTACAAGCAAGTTTTAGTCTTAGTTCTTCAGTACTTAGTTTCGAGAGATCCATAATTACCCCTTAGATTAATAGGGGAGAATACACTCCCCGGTTTTATTAGCAGAAATCAGAGCTAGATAGCCATTGACCAGAACCAGAACCATATGTATCACTTAGCCATTCGTTTTCATCGATGTACTTAGTGCAGTAATAGCTTTTGTCAATAAGGCCAATTGAGAAGTTGATATCATTCGCATCCGCAATTCGCTCAAGTTCACGAATCTTTTGGGTGATATCTTCAATACGCATATCCATTTCTTTTTGAACTTCAGTTTTATTACTCATCGATCTTCCTTCCTTTTGCAATTGTTATATTTTTAAACTTATTAAAATCTATATGTAGACAATTAAATATTGGTCTGAACATATAGATTACAATGTGATGGATTATAGTGGGCCACGCAATAAATGTCCAAAGTGTGTTTTCCAAAAACTCCATCATTTTTACATCACGATTATAACTTCTATAATCATAGAATAGTACACACATCCCACCGACAAATCCTATTAGCCAGAACGTGATTGCGTAATAGGCGAGTTCAATTCCAGTCATGTTTTCTTTTTCTTTTTCAGTACTATCTTTTTAGATTCCGATATTAAACACATTATTAAAATAAGTGTTGTTATTGGGAAGAGTAATCCCAATACTCCATCAAATAGCAAATCAGCCAATGTGACTTCATCTTCTGTCCAATATTCAATTGCGAATATTACAACCCAAAAGGCGAAAGCCACTACGAGGTAGTAAATAATTTCTTGCGGCATAAATTAATCCCATCCCATATTAATATCACTAATCCGATAGGCCAGAATACTGCGAGGATTGCGGAAATCACAACCCCTAATAGCTCTAGTCCATCACCACAAACCACACATGGAACTGCGTATAGTAAAAATACCATAGGCAGTACAATTAAGTAAATTGCTAAAAATATCATCATATCCCCATTTTAATAATAATCAATCCTGAGTTTTAAATTTAAATTCTTTATGTGGTACAACATGATCTAATGTTTTAGTTCCGATTTGAATACATAGTTCTAAATCAAAAACGATATCTTTAATGATACATTCCTCTTCTGGACGATCATCTTTAGCCATACGAATAACGGTTGTACCGATAAATTTAGTTTTGAGAGTTGTTTGAAGCTCTGCCATAATTTTTTGAATTGCTATGTATGAATGGTGAATTTCATTATGATAATTCTGGTCTTCAGTACTGAATTCTCGGAGGGGTATGCGTATATATCGGTCTTTATTATTAAGCACAGTATGACCATAGCAGTACATTATCATCTCACCATGAATATATGCAACTCCATATACGTCACGTGTAATGAATGTTGGGTGTGTCATCTTTCGTTCGGAAACTTTTTGGTACTGCATACTACGAAACGCATCTGATAAATGCCACAAAGCTTCGTATTTTTGTATCAATGGGTGAATCATACAACCTCCACAATTAAAAGGGGTAGACGAATCTACCCTAAAATCAAAAGTTACCTTCTGCTACCTGAAAAACCTGTAGCCCGATTAGGTTACGCCACATAACACACACTTGATTTCGATCGTCATAAACCTTCATGACTTTCATCTTACCATACACGTGCTTCATGTACAACTCAT
>OBJT01000151.1_pt1 | contig 17790 bp, 17 predicted proteins | sample 1519861 | NCBI WGS metagenome assembly OBJT01 (sample SAMN02401118, study PRJEB22541) | soil metagenome, isolate JX
GTCATCGCCAGCTTACCTCTTGCGTTTATGGGCAGCTCGGCATTGATTAGTCTGCTTTCCAGTCATCTGGGAGGATTAGGTGACAGGGCCATGGGATATGCCAATCAGGAATCGACTCAGGACCAAGGGATTCTGACGCTCTCTAACCTGAAAAATATCGGCTTCGTCTTTATCTTCAGCTTTATGCTGCTGAGCGACAGAATCAAAAACTTCGATGCCACTAAGTTCAATACTTATTACATTCTGGTGATCACCTTCGCCCTCGGTGCGGGATTGAGGATGGCGCTGCAGGATTATGCCTCCGGTGGCCGTCTGGCAAACTTCCTGTTACAGGTTGAACCGGTGCTTATTTCCCTGTGTATTTGGGAAACCCAGAAGCTGAAGAAAGTGATTGCTGTGGGCATTACGGTTTTAATGGTGCTCTATTATCTTTATTACAATACTGTTTCAAGCAAACAGTCGATAACCGGCTACGAAGTCTCGCAGACCTTCAAACTGTTCCGCTAACCTCCCTCAAAAACGCTAGCCATCGGTTAGCGTTTTTATTTTACATCTCAGATAAACCTGATAGACGCATAAGGAAAGTCTGAATGTTTTTATGGCACTGCGCATTCCTTGCATTTTGCTTTCATTGAACCTCTAATAGGCTAACATCTGCACCAGAATAGTTAGGAATAATCTTAATGGGTTAATACCATTTAATTCCTGAATTTTTTGGTGCCAAGCCACTCAATGAAAGAATGTAGATATGAACGAAAAAAATAATTTTGACATCGTCCGATTCTCTCTCGCCTTTATCGTAATGCTAGTGCATTCCGCCGAGGTAACAAGAAACGCCGATATTCGTTTCCTGTCTCATTTCCTTAACAGTGATTTTGCCGTAAGGGGATTTTTTGCAATAAGTGGATTCCTGATTGCAAAAAGTTACTTAAGAAGTAAATCACTGACATCCTATTTTATTAAACGTGCGCAACGTATCTTGCCCGCTTATATATTTGTGGTGATTCTCTGCTTCGTGATCGGCATGTGTCTTACCACGTTGCCATTGATGGATTTCCTGAAAAATAAAGAGACCATTAAGTATCTGCTCGCCAACTTCTCATTCCTTAACTTTATCCAGGCCTCACTACCGGGTGTGTTCACCAGCAACCCAAATCAGCCGATGGATGGCTCGCTATGGACAATCAAGGCTGAACTGACGCTCTATGTCCTGCTGCCGTTTGTCATTCCACTGATGAAGAAGAGCCCGCTGAAAGTCTGGAGTATCATTTTTGTTATCTCCTGCGCCTGGTTCTTCTACTTCACGTCGCTGTATAGCGGTCCAAAAGCCGATACGCTGGCAAAACAGTTTGTCTCGCTCTCTTCCTTTTTCTTCTTTGGCAGTCTGTTGGCGGTGCATCAACCCACCTTCGATCGCCTTAAAGAGATTACCATTGTGTCACTGGTGGTGTTCTTGCTGTTCAAGAATACCGACTACTCCTTCATCATCGAGCCGGTTGCCTTCTCATCGGTGGTGATTCTGTTCTGCACCAACCTGTGTAAAGAGGTCAAAATCAGCCAGTACGGCGATCTCTCTTACGGCATGTATCTCTATCACTGGCCGATTATTCAGGTTCTACAGCACTTTGGGGTGTTTAATGCCAATGCGTTCCTGGGACTGGGATTAACCATCGTGATTACGCTGGCACTGGCTTATACCTCGTGGAATGTGCTGGAGAGCCGTTTCCTGAAACGCGCGCATCATGCTCAGCCCTCGATTACACCGCCGACCAGCACCGCACGCGACTGAGTTAGCGTTCACCATGAATAGCGCCAAACTTGTCAGTTGAGCGCTTTTCGCTTGCGATGCATAACCACCCTACGACGATCGCACGCGGTTTTCGTAGGGTGCGCATTGATACGCAGCGAAGGGATTTCAGATGGTGGCGCCCATTGAAAGCCGGTAATGGAGGTTAACCTGTTCGATGGTGGGCTGCTGGTTAATCTTCTTCAGCACAATCTCCGTCGCCACTTTTCCCATTTCAAAACGCGGCGTGATCACGCTGGCCAGCCGTGGTGTGGTTGCCTGGCCAATATCCAACCCGTGGAATCCTGCAATCGCCATCGCCTGCGGCACGGCAATACCTGCTGCCTGGCACTCCTGTAAGACGCCTACCGCCAAATCGTCATTCGTGCAAAGAATGGCATCCATGTCCGGGTAGAGCTGGCGCGCCAGTGTCATCATGCCGGTGCCAATCGAGACCGAAGAGACTTTATTCGGCACAATGCGCCCCGCCGGGAACCCTGCGGCTTCAACCGCATCACGATAGCCCGCATAGCGCTGCTCATCACGGCGATCGGACATCGAACCAAAATAGATGACGCGCTGCTTGCCGCTGGCCAGCAGCATCGCGGTCATGTCATAGCCTGCGCGATAGTTATCAAACCCGACGTTGATGCGGCCGCTCGCCTCTGTCAGCCCCATGACTTCGGCCACAGGGATGTTAGCGGCATTGAGGTACTTTTCGGCGCGGACAGTGTGGACTGACTCGGTGAGAATCAGCCCTTTGATATTGAAGGCGAGTACGGTGGCAATCTGTTCCTCTTCGCGCTGCGCATTGTAGTCATAGTTGACCACCAGCGTCTGATAGCCCTGTGCGCTGGTGACGGATTCGATACCGGCCAGTAAATCAGCAAAAATTTGGTTATTGAAGGAGGGAATGAGCACACCAATGCGCGGCTGATTCTGCTTCGCCGTTGCGGTGTTTTCGGGATCGGGAACATAACCGATTTCGTCAATTACGCTGGCAATCTTCTCCGCCGTCTCCGTTTTGACCTTTTCCGGGGTACGAAGATAGCGGCTCACCGTCATTTTGGTGACCCCCGCCAGGGTAGCAATATCGTCCAGAGTGATGCGCTGCGTTTTCATTGCGACGTCCGCAAAGATGGCCTGTCAATCAACGTATTATGCCCTTAGCGGGCTGAAAAATGAAACGAGCAGTCAACATGACTTAGAGCGGAAAACAATCGCCAAGCATCAGAATAAAAATTTCATAACAATGAAAATAAAAACAAGAACTGTGACATTAACCAGGCGGATTTTGATAAAAAACCTCTATTTTCAGCCAAATATGGCCCTACCTTTATTATCATTAACCGAAATTTTCGCAACCCTCCTCACACTTCTTGGAAAAAATGATCCAAAAACCATCATTTAGAACATATATTCCAATGTGATGACCTTGAGTGAATAACGCTGAACATCGATAACCTACACCACTCCTCTTTCTGAACACGTAGCGTTCAGGCTGTAGAGACAAGGGGCTATAACAATGGATACCAAGCAAAATCGCTATAACATGAAGTATGTCATTCTCTGCTGTACCGTCGCAGCATTTGGCGGGCTGTTGATGGGATATGACTCCTCTATCATTTCCGGTGCAATCGAACCTTTAAGTGAATATTTCCAGCTGTCGCCCGCCGAAACCGGTTGGGCCGTCTCGAACATTCTGCTTGGCAGCTTAGTGGGCTGCTTTGTCGCTCCGCGTCTCAGTGACAAATTAGGACGTAAAAAATCCCTCGCCATCACTGCACTGCTGTTTACCGTTTCGGTAATCGGTACCGCTATCGCGCATCACTTCACGGTGTTTGTGATCTTCCGCATTATCGGTGGGCTGGCGATTGGCTTGGCCTCGGTGATTTCACCTATCTATCTGGCTGAACTTTCACCTTCAAAGTTTCGCGGTCGCACCATGGCACTCTATTCGGTGTGCTGCGTCGGTGGACAGTCTGTCGTGCTGCTGACTAACTACTTCATCACCAAATCAACTTTGCCCGAGGTGATGATTAACATGGGCTGGCGCTACATTCTGGCTACCGCACTGGTGCCTTGTGCACTGTTCATCATATTCATTGCCTTTATTCCTGAATCACCGCGCTGGAACGTGCTGAAGGGGAAATATGACGAAGCGCTGGACACCCTGACGCGGATCTCTAACCGCGAACATGCCGAAAGCGTGTTTAATGAAATCAAACAATCGTTCTCATATAAAACTGCGCAGCAACATAAATCACGTCTGCGTCTGGATAAAACCACTATTCCTTTGTTGGTGATTGGTATTGGTCTGGCTGTGGGCAACCAAATCAGCGGCATCAACGTGATTCAGTATTTCGGTCCTACATTGCTAAAAAACGTGGCAGGCAGTACGGATTCCGCACTGTTGCAAACCTTCTGGCTCTCTATTTGTCAGTTTATCGGTGTGCTGGCAGGCATAGTGCTGATCGATAAAGTGGGCCGTCGCAAGCTGCTCTTACTGGGTGCCATCACCTCTTGCGTTTGCCTGGCGTACTCATTCATCGCTTTCTTCTATCATCTTCCGGGCATGCTGGCGGTGGTGGGGCTGTTCGCCTACATGATTTTCTTCGGCATGACCTGGGGCCAGATCGTCTGGACGGTACTGGGCGAGATTTTCCCGACCGAGATTCGTTCGATTTGTGTCGGGATCTCTATCTGTGCCATGTCACTGGCGAACTTCGTGATCAGTACGACCTTCCCGATCATGAACAGCAACGCCCTGTTACTGGATGTGTTCCACGGTGGCTTCCCACTGATGTTGTTCGCGATTTTCTCTCTGGGGATGTACTTCTTTACCTTCCGCTATCTGCCGGAAACCGCAGGGGTGTCTCTGGAGAAAATTCACGGCCTGGTACTGGAGAAGTTTAATGTTGAAGCGGAGTTACCGCAGAGCACCACCAGTACGAATCCTGGCGAGTCATTTGATATTCCACGGCATTAAAAGCGTTAGCGTTGCGTAGGGTTAGCCCTACGCAATAGCACGCTCATATTGCTCGACCACCGCCAGCGCCAAACCGTTGGCGGGATCGATACGCTGCGGCAGGAAATGCAGCTGAGTATGCTTGAAGGTAAAGGCTAAGGTGCTGGATTGGGCGGCCTGTTGCACGGCGTGTACAAACGCAGGATGGCTATTCCACGGCCCATCAATAATGATGCTGGCGGGATTCACAAGCTGCATCAGCGGACTGAGTGCTTGACCCAAATACTGTCCGGTTAGCGTCATCACATCATTGACGATCTGCGGTTCACTGGCAGCGTTTTGCCAGCGCAGTCCAGGTTTACGTTGGCTCAACTGCTGTTGAACAGCCGGCTGGCTCACCAGTGTTTCCAGACAACCCAATCGACCGCAGCTGCAACGTATACCCTGTGGCTGCACTTGCATATGACCAATTTCACCCGCGGTCCAACTGCTGCCAACGAACACTGCACCCTGCTCTACCAACGCCCCCCCGACACCTTCACCAATGCGCAGATAGAAATGGCTTTGCGATTTATTCAGGTCGAGTTGCTGTACGGAAAGCAACGCAGCGGCTTTCACGTTGTGCATGATACGCAGTGGCAGATCGGTGACATTTTTTAGTAGCGTCAGAACATCCACATCTTGCCAGCCAAGATGGGCCGAAAAATGCACCCAGCCACGCTGCGGATCGATGATACCGGGGAAGCCAACGGCAATACCTAATAACTCGGGATGCGCGGCACGCAAGCTCTGGCACACTTCCACCAACTCCGACAGTAGCAGTGCGGGATCGGCAGTATTTGTGTGCCAGGTTTGCTCGGCAATCACCTGTGAGAAGTAATCACAAACGCGCCAGTGAATCGCATTGCGCTCCACCATGATGCCCGCACTTTTCAACTTCTCCGCACGCAGCGTAATTTCAATTTTGGGTCGACCGGCGGCGGCCACACTCACTGGGCCAAGTTCGTTAATCAGCCCCTGCTCAAGTAAATCATCCACGATCAGGGAAACAGTGTTTTTACTCAGTTCGAGCGCGAGCGCCAAATCCTGGCGGGAGGTAACACGGGTGGCACGCAATTGCGTCATCACGCGTTTGAGGTTGTTGAGTCGAAGTAATGCTGGGCCTTTACCGGCTGCTTTCATCGTAAGCTCACCTGTCTCAATACTCATCGCCGCGCACGCGGCTGCGGTAGCTTTCCCAGTCGAAGCGCACCCACAAGCTGGTGCCGAGACGCATACGGTCCATCACCCGTTCGCCCAGCAGCGCATTCATCCCTGCTGGGTCAAGGTTCGATAACATCCCCGTCGGCCGTTTCGACGAGGAGCGGCGATCGACAATCTGGTTAATGATCACTTTTTCATAGCGCGATTCGCTTTGCATGCCGATCTCGTCGATCACCAGCAGATCAACATGACTGAGATCCTGCAACAGGCGCTCTTCGGTAAGATCACTGCCGCCACTGAAGGTGCCTTTCATGCTCGACATCAAATCAGCCACGGTCACAATCAGTACGCTTTTGCCACGAAGAATGAGGTCATTGCCAATCGCCGCAGCAAGGTGGTTTTTACCCGTGCCCGGACGGCCAGAAAAAACGAAGCTGGCAATGCTGTTGTCGAAACCGGCGGCATATTCGCGGGCTAAGGCGAGGGCTTTGCGTTGACCATCATTCTCAACTCGATAGTTGTCGAACGAGCAGTTCATGTGCAATTCACGAATGCCGGAGCGCCCCATGATGCGTTGCATCTTCATGGCGCGGTTTTCTCGCACAATGGCTTCGGAGCGTAAACGGCCCTGCTCCTGATTCCACGCCAGCAGCTCCTCGCCGTTTTTGAATTTCGGCTGCACATCCGCTGGCATAAATTTTTTCAGGCGACTGAAAAGATCGTTGGGCGTTTTCATTATTCACCTCGGAATCCATCGGGAATATCGTAATCGGTTTTGCTGACTTGCGTCACATCACGCTTCGGCTGTCCGCCGTTGGCCGCGCGGTTCATCTGCACGCTGCGCGCCAGTTTCTGTTGCCACTGAACATGGTGGAACAGTCGACCTTCGGCCTGCCAGTAAGCTACAAAAGTGGCTAACTCGGCGGCGGTGACGGGCTCGCTCAGCGCCACACCCCAGATGGCGGCCTGACGCTGAAAATCGTTATCCGGCTGCCAGCCGGAATACATCGCAAATTTCCCGACCGGCGTAGCAATAGGGGCTACTTCGCTGTGGAAAAGGCTGTCATCTAAGGTGACATCATTCGGTTGCTGCGCGGCCGCTTCCAGCGCCAGCAATTGTGCCAGCCGCTGTGGCGTGAGCGCATAGAATGCCGGCGCATTGTTGTGCAAAACCGCCAGCACACCATTATCGGCCTGCTGCAACACGGCAAGCGGATCCTGGCAAAAGCCATCCAGCCCCACCAGCGTTGAAGATAAGATTTTAACTGACATGAAGAAACCTGACGTTGACCAACCCGGAGCGCCGATAGGTTAGGCGCTAAGCGGTCAGTGTACCTTTTTTAATGCGGCGGATCGCGCAGGAATTAGAAGCTGGCGCTGACGCCGAGACTATAAATAAATTGTTCGCCGCTGATAACGGCTCCGGTTTGGGAAAAGGAGGCAAAGGCCGCCATATTTTGCCCAATGGGTACGTTGGCGCCTACGCTCACATCCATCCAGCGGCTTTCATGGTTGATCTCTTCCGGGCGATCCCGCGTGGCGGCAGGGCTATCGTAATTCAATTGATGACTATAGCTAACCTGTGCCCAAGGCGAAATCCAGCCAAGCGTGGAATCAACCCGCCAACCCAGCGAGGCAATATGACCGGCGTTATTGCCATCAACAAATTCGCACTTGGGGCAGCTCATCATCGAATCATCCACGGCAAACTGCGCCACCGGCCCGGTACGCAGCGTCTCGCTCATCGGCATCTGCCAACCTGCCGAATAACGGTTGGCGAACGGGGTATTCCCCACGCTGGCCGTTTCATTGTGTAGCACCATGACTCCCTCATCGGGTGAGTTGAGCGCTGCATCCATCAGGCTAATATCACGATCTTCTGTCAGCATCAGGCGATTGCTGGATATTTTTTCAGCCAGTATCGCGTTGTAATCCGCCACATTATCGCCGCTGGCCTGGCCCCAGGCGCTAGCGGGCATGGCCATAAACAACAGCCAAAAACCGCCAAAAGCCAGCATGAGAATGTGCTGGCCTGTCCGCTGACTTTTCTGCAACATGAAAGACTCCTGACGAGCCAGAAAGGGATTGGGCGTTAAGGTTATGTCTACCCTAAATCATTTGCGCTGCACGCTGAGTCCTCTCAGTGAACGAGGCGAGCACACGCAGCTGCAGCACAAACAATGACAGGTATATTATCGGCACCCATTGATTAACTATTAATCTATTCTGCTCTACGTCAAGGGATTAACTGTTTTTTCCTCATGCTAAGGGAGTGATGCAATGCAACGTTGTGGCTGGGTAACACAGGATCCGCTCTATCTGGCGTACCACGATAACGAGTGGGGCGTGCCGCAAACCGATAAGCGTGCCTTATTTGAGATGCTGTGCCTTGAGGGGCAACAGGCCGGGTTATCGTGGATTACCGTATTGAAGAAACGAGAAAACTATCGCCGCGCTTTCCATGAATTTGATCCCCATGCCGTCGCGCTGATGGATGAAGCCGACCTGCAACGCCTGCTGCAGGACAGCGGGATTATCCGCCATCGCGGCAAGCTCGAGGCCATCATCCATAACGCGCGCGCGATGTTAGCGCTGGAAACCGAAGGCGAGGACTTTTCGCGCTTTATCTGGTCATTTGTCGATAATCAGCCGATTTTGCACCGTTATGCTGATTACAAAGAAGCACCGACCACGTCTGAGCCCGCTATCGCGCTGTCGAAGGCATTAAAGAAGCGTGGTTTTAAATTCGTCGGCCCGACAACATGCCACTCATTTTTGCAGGCCTGCGGCCTGATTAACGATCATCAAACCAGCTGTTTCTGTCATCCCGATAATCTTTAAAGCAATTCTTTACACTTTAAGACTCACCCTCACGCATTTCCCCATTATTGAACGGCATAATAGTGCCGTTTTGGGGCATTTTCCCCGTAAAAAATTGTGAGGGATTTCCAATGAATAAGCGTGTTTTGGCGCTGGCCTTGTTAGTGAGTGGCAGCGTCGCGCTGTCGGGTTGTACCACCAATCCTTACACCGGCGAATCGCAAGCGGGTAAATCCGGTATTGGTGCTGGCCTGGGCGCGGTACTGGGTGCTGGCGTCGGCATGTTGTCATCATCGAAAAAAGATCGCGGTAAGGGTGCGCTAATTGGCGCCGCATCAGGTGCTGCGCTGGGTGGTGGCGTGGGCTATTACATGGATGTACAGGAAGCAAAACTGCGCGACAAAATGCGCGGTACCGGCGTCAGCGTGACGCGTCAGGGCGACAATATCGTGCTGAATATGCCAAATAATGTGACGTTCGACTCCAATAGCAGCAACCTGAAACCGGCAGGCGCCAACACGCTGACTGGCGTGGCAATGGTGCTTAAAGAGTACCCGAAAACTGCCGTGAATGTGGTGGGCTTCACCGATAGCACCGGTACGCGCGCACTGAATATGCGCCTGTCACAACAACGTGCGGAAAGCGTGGCCAGCGGCCTGATCCTGCAAGGCGTGGCGCAAAACCGCCTGCGCACTCAGGGCATGGGACCTGACAATCCCATTGCCAGCAACACCACCGAGGCGGGTAAAGCACAAAACCGTCGTGTAGAGATTACACTGAGCCCGTTGGGCTAACCCGTTGATTGCCGGTCTGCCTCTGCGGATCGGCTTTTCAGCGCTTTTTTACGCCATTTTTGACACTATTTGGACGAGAAATCGCTCATTAAAGGGCAACCGATAGAGCCGAAGAATACTTTATGCTAGCGTGATCAAAAATTGATCAATGGAAGTTAACATCATGTCGCTTAAAGCCATTGCCGCCGCCCTCGGCCTCTCTGTCACCACCGTGAGTCGTGCGCTAAATGGTTATGATGATGTTGCTGCTGCAACACGTAAGCGCATAGAAGATGAGGCCACTTCACGCGGGTATCGCCCTAATGACGCAGCACGGCGTTTGAAGACCGGGCGCGCGAATACCATTGGCTTGGTTTTTCCCGTCAGTACGGCCTCCCTTAACGATAGCTACTACAGCGAGATGCTGCAGACGCTTGATCTCCGCCTCGCTCAACATGACATCGACTTGGTTATTTTGCCGGACAAACCGCAGGACCAGCATCGAACGCTAATGCGTATGCTGCGCAGCGGCGCGCTTGATGCGCTGATTCTCACCCACACCATGCCACATGATGCCCGCCTGGAACGCTTGCAGCAGAAGGGATTTCGCTTCCTCACGCTGGGTCGCAGTCAGTTACCGCAGCCTTACGCTTGGTTTGACTATGACAACTATGCAGGAACCCTGTTGGCCGCTGAACACTGCCTGCAACAGGGGTTGACGCGTATTGCTTATCTCGGTGGCGATGAGCCTTGCACCTACATCATCGACAGGCGTCAAGGGTTCGTCGATGCGCTCATGCAGCACGCTCCTTCGATTGCTCCCACCATGTTGGCAGCATTGCCGATGACACGACGTTCTGGCTATCAGCAAACTCGGTTATGGCTGGCACAGGATATCGCACCGCAGGCGATCGTGACCGATTGCGCGCCATTGGGGGAAGGCGCGGCGATTGCGCTGCAGCAGGCTGGACGCTTGAGCGGTCCGCATGCGATCCCGCTTTATGTTTATGATGGCTTGCCGCACGACACCATTATTGAAGATCCGGTCAATGCCATTCTGCAATTATCACAACAGCGCATTGGCGAGTGCGTGGCAGAAATGGTGCTGCAACTGCTAGAGGGAGCGCCCCTTGATACGCTACAAACATTGTGGCAACCGACACTACGCCTCACTTCTGATGCACAATGATTGCGTGACGCTCGCGCTGTGATAGTCTTCGCCTGATTCAATTATTCAGGTGTACGCAATGAAAACCAGGCCGCCACGAGCCACAATCAGTGACGTTGCCCGCACGGCAAAAACCGGTAAAACCAGCGTTTCCCGCTATCTTAATGGCGAAGTAAACCTGCTCTCGCCCGACCTTAAAGCCCGCATTGAACAGGCCATCGCCGATCTCGATTATCGTCCCAGCCAGATGGCGCGCGGCCTGAAACGCGGGCGCACACGCCTGATCGGCCTGATTATCGCTGATATCACCAACCCTTATTCCGTCGATGTGTTGAGCGGTATTGAAGCGGCGTGCCGCGCACAGGGTTTTACCTTGCTGATGTGTAATACCAATAACGAAGTCGATCGCGAGCAATATTATCTGCAACTGCTCAGCAGTTATCAGGTCGAGGGGATTGTGGTGAATGCGGTTGGCATGCACGAAGAGGTGCTGAAGCGCTTACAACAGTCGATGCTGCCGATGGTACTGATTGACCGTAAAATCCCCGACTTCGCCTGCGATGTGGTGGGTCTGAACAACCCGGAAGCCTCACATATCGCCACACAGCACCTGCTGGATAATGGCTACGAAGCCCTGCTGTTCCTCAGCGAACCCTTGGGTAGCGTCAACACCCGTCGTGAACGCCTTGGCGCTTTCTATGACACCAGCAAAACACGTGCAAACGTGATGGCAGAAAACGCCGAAGTCCCCTTGCACCAGCCAGAGCAACTGGAAAAAATCCTGCGCGAGTTCCAGCAACGCCACAGTGACAAGCACTGCGCAGTGATGGCCGCCAACGGTGCATTGACGTTGCAAGTCGCCCGGGCTTTGCAGCGGCTCGACCTGCACTGGGGAGACACCATTGGCCTGCTGGGGTTTGATGAGCTGGAGTGGGCAGCATTAGCAGGCGTAGGGATCACCACACTGAAACAGCCCACCTGGCAAATAGGCTATGCGGCGCTGGAACAGGTCATTGCGCGCATTGATGGCAATGAACAACCCGTCAGCGAGCAGGTTTTTTCCGGCGAATTAATTGTGCGCGGCTCCAGCCAGCCGCTGCGCTAACCCCCCGTTATCTGGCTCACTTCGTGAGCAGGATCATAAATCCACACTCTGTGGCTTTCTTTTGGAACCGGTTCCATATAGGTTTTTATCATTAATGAATGATGGCAGGATGCGCACACAGGCGTACCTGGCAAAAGGAGAGACAAGAATGGCAAACCCAGAAATCATCGTCACCGCCGCCGCCTATGGCGCACAGAAAGTTGCCGAGCTAGGTGGCCAAACCGCGCTCCTTCCCCTGATTAAAGCCGCCGGTGCCGATGGCGTTGAAATCCGCCGTGAACTGTTTAGCGAAGACGATTTGCTCAGGTTGCATACATTGAATAAAGCCATTGCGCAGCAGCAGCTCAGCGCCAGCTACTCCGTGCCAGAAGCATTATGGCTGGCAGATGGCGCGCTTAATCCACGCCTGGCGCAATTCCTGCTGGAAGCGGAGCAGATTGGCGCAAAACGTTTGAAAATCGCTCTTGGTCATTTCGTTGATCTCTCCGATCGCCAACTGGCTGAGATCCTCAGTGCATCACCCGTGACACTGGTGGTCGAAAACGATCAAACGCCCGACAGCAAGCTGGCACCGATGCTGAACTTCTTCCACCGCGCCTGTGATGCGGCCTTGCCGCTGGACATGACGTTCGACATGGGCAACTGGCAGTGGACGGGAGAAGACGCGCTGCAGGCTGCCGCTCAGCTCAGCCGTTACGTCAGCTACATTCATGTTAAGGCGGCAGTGCCGCATGGCGAGACCTTCCGCGCTATTGCGCTGGATGAAACCGATGGCAGCTGGCGTGCGTTGCTCACCGCCCTGCCGAAAGATGCGCCGCGTGGTATTGAGTTTCCGCTGGAAGGCGCGGATCTGCTGGCGGTGACACGCCACTATGTTGATGTGCTGCGTGCGCTGTAAGGAATCTATTATGAAGCAGCTGGATGTAGTGACCATTGGCGAAGCGATGGCGATGTTCATCGCACAGCAGGCTGGCGATCTCGCGGCGGCAGAGCATTTCGTAAAACGTATTGCGGGTGCGGAACTCAATGTGGCGATTGGCCTGGCACGACTCGGCTTGCAGGTAGGTTGGGTTAGCCGGGTGGGCGATGACAGCTTTGGTCATTTCACCCTACAACAGCTGGCGAAAGAGCATGTTGACCATCACTGCGTCACCACCGATGCGCGCTACCGCACCGGTTTTCAGCTCAAGTCACGCGTGGATGACGGTTCAGATCCTGAGGTGGAATATTTCCGTCAAGGCTCTGCCGCCAGCCACCTTTCGCCTGACGATTTCAACGCCGATTACTTCGGCAACGCGCGCCATCTGCATCTGAGTGGTGTCGCGGCTGCGATCTCTGACAGCTCGCTGGCGTTGACCCAGCACGCGGCAAAAGAGATGCGCGTGCGCGGTAAAACCATCTCCTTTGATCCTAACTTGCGCCCAGTGCTGTGGCGTAGCGAAGAGGAGATGCGTAAGCAGCTGAATTTGCTGGCAGAATATGCAGATTGGGTGCTGCCGGGTGAGAAAGAGGGTTTTATCCTGACCGGCTATCATCAGCCGGAAGCCATCGCGGACTTCTATCTGGATAAAGGCGTGCGCGCGGTGGTGATCAAAACCGGCTGCGACGGTGCCTGGTACAAAACCGCCGAGGGCGAAAAGGGCCAGGTCGCACCGATTCGGGTGGATAACGTGGTGGATACCGTCGGCGCGGGTGATGGCTTTGCGGTTGGGCTGATCAGCGCACTGCTGGAAGGAAAATCGTTGCCGCAGGCGATTCTGCGTGGCAACAAAATCGGTTCGCTGGCGATACAGGTCGCGGGCGACAGTGAAGGGCTGCCAACGCGCGCTGCGCTTGGTGATTATTAATCGTTACACCACTTCGTAGCAGCGCGAGGTATTGCACGTGTCAGACGGCACTGTGCGCCTGATCTATGCGCGACAACTCGTGCCGCTACGGTGCCAAATCAATGTCGTACAGCTGTCTCTACCAACAGATTATTTCGAGGCGCATCCATTGAATGTGCCCACCTCAAAACAGAGGAGTCACCCATGAAATCGCAGACAATCGCGCCAAAACGCTGGTGGTTTATCATGCCCATCGTGTTTATCACCTACAGTCTGGCGTATCTGGACCGGGCGAACTTTAGCTTCGCCTCTGCCGCAGGGATTAATGACGATCTCGGCATCACCAAAGGCATGTCATCACTGCTGGGTGCCTTGTTCTTCCTTGGTTACTTCTTCTTCCAGATCCCCGGCGCGGTGTATGCCGAACGCCGTAGCGTGAAGAAGCTGATTTTCTGGTGCCTGATTTTATGGGGTGGCTGTGCCTCGTTAACGGGCATTGTCAGCAATATCCCGATGCTGGCCGCCATACGTTTTGTGCTTGGTGTGGTAGAAGCCGCCGTCATGCCCGCGATGCTGATTTACATCAGTAACTGGTTCACCAAGTCCGAGCGTTCACGTGCCAATACCTTCCTGATCCTTGGCAATCCGGTAACAGTGCTGTGGATGTCGGTGGTGTCTGGCTATCTGATCAATGCCTTCGGCTGGCGAGAGATGTTCATCTTCGAAGGCATTCCAGCCGTGATTTGGGCGGTGGCCTGGTGGTTCCTGGTGCAGGATAAACCCGCTCAGGCCAAATGGATGAGCGACGAAGAGAAATCTGCCCTGCAGGCCCAGTTGCAGAAGGAACAGGAAGGGATCAAAGCAGTACGTAACTATGGCGAAGCCTTCCGCAATCGCAACGTAATCATTCTGTGCATGCAATATTTTGCCTGGAGCATTGGCGTTTACGGATTTGTGCTGTGGCTGCCTTCCATTTTGCGAAACGGTACGCAGATGGGTATGGTGGAAGCGGGTTGGCTTTCAGCAGTGCCCTATCTGGTCGCGACCATCGCGATGATTGTCGTCTCCTGGGCATCTGATAAAACACAGAACCGTAAGCTATTTGTCTGGCCGTTGCTGCTGATTGGTGCGCTGGCGTTCCTCGGCTCGTATCTGGTTGGTTCCAGCAACTTCTGGCTATCCTATGCTCTACTGGTGATTGCCGGCGGCGCGATGTATGCCCCTTACGGCCCGTTTTTCGCCCTGATTACTGAGATGCTGCCACGCAATGTTGCCGGGGGTGCCATGGCGCTGATTAACAGCATGGGTGCACTCGGTTCCTTCATCGGATCGTGGATTGTAGGCTATCTTAATGGCGCAACCGGCAGCCCTGCCGCCTCCTACATTTTCATGGGTGCCGCGTTGCTGGTGTCGGTGTGGCTGACGTTAATCGTCAAGCCAGCGGAGAATAAGACATCACCGATTCATGGGGCGAAGCACGCCTGAAAGCGTAAAAAATGACATTTCCGGGCGGCTCTGGTCGCCCGTCACACGTTCTACAGGGAGCAAAAGATGAAACCTGCTGTGATTCTGTATAAGAGCCTGCCAGATGATCTGCGCGCTAAACTGGATGCCCATTTTACCGTCACTGAAGTGCAAAACATTGCACCAGAAACCATTAAACAGCATGCGGCACAGTTTGCTGAAGCACAGGGTCTGTTGGGTTCGGGTGGCAAAGTGAATGGCGAACTGCTGGCTGCCATGCCAGCACTGCGTGTCTGTTCCACCGTGTCAGTAGGCTACGACAACTTTGACGTTGATGCGCTCAATCAGCGCAAAGTGCTGCTGATGCACACGCCGACGGTACTGACTGAAACCGTTGCTGACACCATGATGTCGCTGGTACTGAGTACCGCGCGTCGTGTCACCGAGCTGGATAAGTGGGTTAAGGCGGGCGAGTGGAAGAAAAGCATCGGGCCAGAATATTACGGCGTGGATGTCCATCACAAAACCCTCGGTATTCTCGGCATGGGTCGCATCGGCCTGGCGCTGGCACAGCGTGCGCACTTCGGTTTCGGTATGAATATTCTCTATAACGCACGTCGCCAACATGAAGAGGCGGAAACTCGCTTCGGTGCGCGCGCCTGCGATGTAGAAACCTTGCTGAAAGAGAGTGACTTTGTTTGCATCAGCCTGCCGCTGACCGAACAGACGCACCATATGATTGGTGCAGCACAGCTCAAGATGATGAAGCCCAGCGCGATTCTGATTAATGCTGGCCGTGGTCCCGTGGTCGATCAAGAGGCGCTGACCGCCGCACTGAAAGACGGCACTATCCATGCTGCCGGTCTGGACGTGTTTGAAGTGGAGCCCGTCCCCGCCGAGGCAGAAATCCTTACGTTGCCAAACGTGGTCGCCCTGCCGCACATCGGTTCAGCGACCCATGAAACCCGCTACGGTATGGCGCGTGATGCTGTCGATAACCTGATCGCTGCATTAAGCGGTAAGGTGGAAAAAAACTGCGTTAACCCGCAGATTCAGGCTTAAGCTTACTGCTTTAACCATTGCGCCTGCCCCCGGTGGGCGCTATGGTGGTCTCCCCCTGCTCACAATGTTTTAACTTCTTATGTCCTTTTCTCAGTTCGGCGACAAATTTACTCAACACTCCGGCATCTCACGTCTGATGGAAGACATGGGTGAAGGCCTGCGCACACCCGGTACCATTATGCTGGGTGGTGGAAACCCGGCGCAGATCCCGGCTATCAATGACTACTTCAACCAGTTACTGCTGCAGATGCATCAGGACGGCAAACTGAGCGAAGCGCTGTGTAATTATGACGGCCCACGCGGCAAAGCGCTGCTGCTGGATGCGCTGGCGAAGATGCTGCGGGAAGAGTTGGGCTGGCCAGTCACCGCACAGAACATTGCGCTCACCAATGGTAGCCAGAGTGCGTTCTTCTATCTGTTTAACCTGTTCGCCGGTCGTCGCGCAGATGGCAGTAAAAAGCGCGTGCTGTTCCCCTTAGCGCCGGAATATCTTGGTTACGCGGATGCAGGGTTAGAAGAAGATCTGTTCGTTTCTGCCAAGCCGAACATTGAGCTGTTGCCTGAAGGCCAGTTCAAATATCACGTTGATTTTGATCACCTGCCGCTGAATGACGATGTGGGCCTGATTTGCGTGTCACGCCCCACCAACCCCACCGGTAACGTGATTACCGATGATGAGTTGATGCAGCTGGATGCACTGGCACAGCAACACGGCGTGCCACTGTTGATCGACAACGCCTACGGTGTGCCTTTCCCTGGCATTATCTTTAGCGAAGCGCGCCCACTGTGGAACCCAAACACCATCTTGTGCATGAGCTTGTCGAAACTCGGCCTGCCAGGCGCACGTTGCGGCATTATCGTCGCCGATGAAAACACGATTGGTGCCATTGGCAACATGAATGGCATTATCAGCTTAGCGCCAGGCAGTATTGGACCCGCCATCGCGACCGAAATGATTGTGCGCGGCGATTTGCTGCGTCTGTCGGAAGAGGTGATCAAACCGTTCTATCAGGCCAAGGTGAGCGAGACGATTGCGATTCTGCGCCGCTATTTGCCAGAAGACCGCTGTCTGATTCATAAACCCGAAGGCGCGATTTTCCTCTGGCTGTGGTTCCGTGACCTGCCAATCAGCACTGAAGCACTTTATCAACGTCTGAAGGCGCGCGGTGTGCTGATGGTGCCGGGCTACTTCTTCTTCCCCGGCCTGGAACAGGAATGGCCGCATACGCATCAGTGCATGCGCATGAACTATGTACCGGATGCGGAGCAGATTGAACGCGCGGTGCAGATATTGGCGGAAGAGCTGGAGAAGATTGGCTAAACCGATCTTTTAATAACGCCTCTTGAATAAGATTCAGAGGCGTTAATTGATTATTTATTATTGTACCAGTCGTAAAAGCGGAACAGGCTTGAATAAAAAGCATAGGCTCCGATTAGCATAAATAACCATGCCACTACGCCAACCCCTCCAGGATTATTCACCGGGACATAGGGTAAGGATTCATGCGATAGGGTAAAGAAAGTCCAAATCCACAATGCGAAAATAATGAACCCACGTGTAGGGATATCCTTTCCAAAAATTTTCATTACTTATCCTTGTCATCTATTTCATATA
>OBJT01000152.1_pt1 | contig 17750 bp, 15 predicted proteins | sample 1519861 | NCBI WGS metagenome assembly OBJT01 (sample SAMN02401118, study PRJEB22541) | soil metagenome, isolate JX
AATGTATAGAAGTAATTAGAATAACATTTTAATCATAAAAGCCTACTATCTCAAAGCAATATTTATCAATTGGTATAAATATCAAAGCTGAAAAGTGACATGTTATTGAGGAATAGGGCTGCTTTATGGAATTAAGTGTGATATTCGCTTTTTGGAGTGTTTCAATTCTATTTGTGCTTACACCTGGTGCGGATTGGGCGTATGCAATTTTGGCAGGTATTGAGGGAAAGTTTGTTAGTACCGCCGTTACAGGATTGATTTTAGGGCATTTGATTGCAATTTTATGTGTTGCTGCAGGTGTAGGCTCACTCTTAAACCATTTTCCGATTCTACTGACGGCAATGACAGTGTTAGGTGCGGGATATTTACTGTGGATGGGAGTTCATCTGTTATTGCAGCCAGCAACTATTTCACACACTGATGGACAAAATCAATCATTAATGAATGCTAAAGCATGGTTGATTAAAGGTGTGGGGATTAGCGGTTTAAATCCCAAAGTACTGCTTTTGTTTTTTGCGTTGTTACCACCATTTATACATCCCAAAATGGCACTTTCTCCAACAGTACAAATCATGATGTTAGGGATGATTCATTTACTGAGTTGTGCTGTGGTGTATATGTTGGTAGGTGTGGCAGCAAAAAAATTATTGAGAACACGACCAACAGCAGTAAAAATTGTGAGTCGTATTTCAGGTGGCTTGATGGTACTAATTGCTTTAATTTTAGTGGTCGGGCAAGTTTGAGAAAATGAAAATAGGAATCTATAGATAGATTATAGATTCCTTTGGTTATCTAAATTAAAGAATTGATTTTAATCGTTTAACCACTTCTTCACATTGTGCCAAATCTGCAACCAACGCCATTCGAACATGACCTTCGCCTGGATTACCTTGTTCAGTATCTCGAGAAAGATAACGACCAGGTAAAACTTTAATGTGGGCTTTTTCCATGAGCATTTTGGCAAAAGTTTCATCATTATCTACTTTTAACCAATAATAGAAGCCAGCATCTGGTTTTTGTAAAGGTAGCAGATGACCAAGCTCAGATTGGAATAAATCAAACTTAGCACGGTATTGTTGACGATTCTCTTCAACGTGTGCTTCGTCATTCCAAGCTGAAATGGATGCTAATTGATGCTGAACTGGCATTGCAGCGCCATGATAGGTGCGATATTGTAGATAAGGTTTTAATAAAGCTGCATCTCCAGCCACAAAACCAGAACGCATACCCGGCAAGTTAGAACGTTTAGAAAGTGAGTGAAATACGATGCAATTCTTGTAATCATCACGTCCCATTTCTGCGCAAACTTCTAATAGTCCAACAGGTGCTTGATCAAACCAAAGTTCCGAATAACATTCATCAGATGCAATCACAAAATTATATTGATCTGACAAAGTGATTAATTTTTTAAATTGGTCTTTTGACAGTACGGTTCCCGTTGGATTACCCGGTGTACACACAAACAATAATGCTGTTTTTTCCCAAACTTCAGCTGGGACGGCATCAAAATCGCCTAAATAGCCATTTTCTTCAGTGCAATTGATGAAATAAGGTTTAGCACCTGCAAGTAGTGCAGCGCCTTCGTATATTTGATAGAACGGATTTGGCATCACGATATAAGGTTGATCTTCACGTTTGATGAGTGATTGCACAAACGAAAAAATACCTTCACGCGTTCCAGAGACGGGCAGAATATGATCTTCTGCACTGATAATGTTCAATTTAAAACGGTTTGTTAGCCATTGTGCAATACTTTGGCGCAACTCTGGTAAGCCTTTACTATTTGGGTATGTAGATAAATGTGCGAAATTATCAATAATGGCTTGTTTAACGAACTCAGGTGCTGGATGTTTTGGCTCACCAATTGAGAGTGGAATCAATGGTAAGTTGGCAGGTTGCACATCTTTAAAAAGTTGATTTAACTTTTCAAAAGGATAAGGATGCAATAGAGACAAGCTTGAGTTCATTTAAACGTTACCAAAAGTAGAATGAAAAGTTCCCCCTTTTGAAAAAGGGGATGCGGAGCTACAACTCCGCAAGGTGTTTTTAAGATGGATTACAAATTTGATTAGAAGCCTCATCCAATGCTGCTTTTAATGTTTCAGCAAAAGTCTTTACTTCTTCATCGGTGAGCAATACACCATTTTTCTTGGTGACAAAGAAAATATCTTCTGCGCGCTCACCAAGCGTTGCAATTTTGGCAGAATGAATATCTAAGCCTTGCAACATGAATAATCCACCAATACGAGCCAATAGGCCTGGTTGATCTAGTGTTGAGATTTCAACCATATGCTGTTGTAAAGCAGGGTTGAGTACAATATCAACCGTGTTTTGTATATCAAAATGACGTAAATGACGAGGAATACGACGTTGCATGATACCCGGATATTGATCAGGGTGACTCAATGCCTCAACTAAAGCAGCTTTAACTTTGCGCTCACGCTCTGGGTCGGTCAATAACGTCCCAAAGCGATCAAGCACCAAATAAGTATCTAAGCTAAAAGCAGTAGATGCTGTAATAATTCTAGCATCTTGGACATCGAGATTCATACGATCAAGAACAGCTACCGTCGTTGCAAATAAGTTCGGTTGATCGCGTGTATAAATAAAGATCTGAACCGCATCATCAGCAGCGTTACGGTGCGCACGGAGTAGAACCAAAGGTTCTGGATTATCACCATGTTGCAATATTGCTTGAGTGTGCCATGCGATTTCATTGGCTGACTCTTTAACAAAGTATTCATCACCAAGCTCTTGCCAAACTTTTTCAACTTCGGCGAGGGAGAAATCATTGACCAATAATTCACTGGCAGCAAATTTGGTGTCTTCAATCAGCATTTGGTAATCAACAGGACGACCCAAACCCGACCGAATCACATCGCGTGAATAAGTATAAAGCTGACGCATGAGCGATGCGCGCCAAGTGTTCCATAGTTTTGGATTAGTTGCATTGATATCTGCTACAGTTAGTGTATAGAGATAATCAAGATGCTCCATATCACCGATTTTTTCAGCAAACTCCTTGACTTCATCTGGATCAGAAATATCTTTTTTCTGCGCCGTGAGTGACATGAGAAGGTGATTATTGATCAACCATGCAACCAGTTTACACTCGCGTTCAGTAAAACCATGGGTGCGGCAGAATTCGATAGCATCGAGTGCACCGAGTTCACTATGATCACCACCACGTCCTTTTGCAATATCATGGAAAATTGCAGCTAGATAAACAATGTCATGGCGTGCAATTCGTTGGAAAACAGAGCTTACAACAGGGAATTCTTTGGCAAATTCAGGTTCTTTAAAGCGACTTAGATTACGTAGTAGCAATAAAGTATGTGCATCGACGGTATAAATATGGAATAAATCGTATTGCATTAATCCGGTGATTTGTCCAAAAGCTGGAATGTAATTACCCAATACACCATAACGTTTCATTGAAACCATTGTTTCATATAAACGATGAGGTGATCGAATAATAGACATGAATAGTGCTTGGTGTACAGGATTGTCACGGAAACGTTGGTCAATACGTTTTGCAGCAAGTACTAACAAACGTAGAGTACGTGCACGTATACCAGTAATTTCAGGTCGGTTTGCCAGTAAATAGAATAACTCTAAAATAGCACTCGGTTCTTCTGAGAACACTTTGTGATGTTGTACTGCTAATTTGCCATCTACGATTTTAAAACGTTCATTAATATCGATAATGTGACGTTCATAGTCTGGTAAACGAGGGGTAATCACGGATTCATTAAAATACGCCAGTAGCATTTCATTCAGGGTAGAGACCTGTTGCGCTGTGCGATAATAACGCTTCATGAATTGTTCAACTGCAAAGTTTACAGGTTGACCTTCTTCTCGCACATAACCAAATTTTGCAGCAATATCTCTCTGATATTCAAACAATAAGCGGTTTTCATCACGTTTGGCGAGGCGATGTAAATGGGTGCGAATTTCCCACAAAAAACTTTCCGCTTCTTCTAATACCGCTAGTTCGAACTCAGTAATAAAACCAAGATGTACAAGATCATAAATACGGTTTACACGGAAATGACGTTTTGCAATCCAACCGATTTGATTAATATCTCGAATACCACCGGGTGCATTTTTAATATCAGGTTCTAAATTACTTTCTGTATTGTTATGTTGAGCATAGCGTTTTGCTTGTTCTTGCATTTTTGCGTCATAGAACGTTTGATCCGTCCATGTTTGCGCAACAATTCGACGAGGCCATTTTGCAAGTTGTTCATTGCCAGTAATTAAACGAGCCTCAATCAATGTTGTTGCAACGGTTAAGTCATTACTCGCTTGTTCAACACAGTTTTGAATGGTGCGGACACTAATGCCCGGTTTGAAGTTGCCGACATCCCAAAGTGATGAAATAAATGTGGAAATAAGTTTCTCTTGATCTTCACTTATTTCATCTTCAGATAGAATCATGATATCCGTATCGGAATACGGAAGCATCTCATGGCGACCATAACCACCAACAGCAAATAAACCCAATTCAGTTTGATCTAATCCAGCATGATTCCAAAGGAATATAAGTGCTTCATCGATAGAATTTGATCTTGCTTTGATGACATCACGAATCGACTGACCATTTTCATAGCTCTCTTGTAACTGCTTTTCTACATCTGTTCGCCATTGATTAATAGCTTGAATGTCATGATGACTGGTCACGTAGTTTAGCAATGGAGATGTATTGATCATGAAAATGGGTCTTCTATCAAAGTCCCTCTTGATTGCAAGAGGGGTTAGGATTATTTAAGCGTTTGTTTCTACACTCACTTGGTCAGCTGCTTGTTGTGCTAACTCACGTGCCAAATCTGTGGTTTCAGCACGTGCAGTCGCCACGCCCATGCGACGATGTTTAAAGCCTTCTGGTTTACCAAATAGACGCAAGTCCGTGTTCGGGTTTGCTAAAGCAAGATTTACGCCAGAGAAGCTTAAGTTGTTTGCATCCACACCTGCATAAATCACTGCGCTCGCCGCAGTACTATGACGTGCTGTATTCACAGGTAAACCTAAGATTGCACGCGCATGCAACTCAAATTCACTTTGAAATTGAGAAGCTAAAGTTACAAGACCAGTATCATGTGGACGAGGAGATACCTCACTAAACCAGACTTGATCACCTTTGATGAATAACTCTACACCAAAAATACCACAGCCGCCCAATGCTGTAGTGACTTTATTGGCAATGCGTTTTGACTCTTGTAATGCAGTTGCTGTCATCGGTTGAGGCTGCCAACTTTCTACATAGTCACCAGCATCTTGACGGTGACCGATTGGATCACAGTAATGGGTCTCGATCTCACCTGTTTCAGGATTTTTTGCGCGTACTGTCAGTAAGGTAATCTCAAAATCGAAATCAATTTGCGATTCAACAATAACTGAGCCTTGATTGACACGTCCACCTTGCATTGCATATTCCCATGCTGCATCAACTTCATTGAAGCTTTTTACGCGAGACTGACCTTTACCAGATGAAGACATTACAGGTTTTACAAAGTTTGGATAGCCAATATCATCACAGGCAGCGCGGAAGCTTTCAAGGGTGTTGGCAAAACGATAAGCGGAAGTTGGTAAACCAAGTTCCTCTGCTGCTAAACGACGAATACCTTCTCGGTTCATGGTCAAGTTAACAGCTTTTGCAGAAGGAATTACAGTTGCTATTTCATTTTGTTCAATCTCAACGAGTACTTCAGTTGCAATCGCTTCGATTTCAGGAACAATTAAATTAGGTTGAATTGTTTCGATAAGTTTTTTTAATTCAGCAGGATCAGCCATATTGAGCGTATAAGCGTAATGCGCTACTTGCATTGCAGGTGCATGATCATAGCGATCGGCAGCATGGACTTCGACACCTAAGCGCTGTAGAGAAATAACAACTTCTTTACCTAGCTCTCCAGAACCTAACAGTAAAACCTTAAATGCAGAAGATTGAAGTGGAGTTCCTAGAGTGACGCTCATGCGAATAATCCTATCCTGAGTAATTTGTGTTTAAGCATAGCAGAACTTTTTATGGAATTAAGCTTGTGTTAGACAAAAAACATGGTTTTTGTTAGACGAAAAAGAATGATCTAAATACCCGCAATCTGCTTAGACATTGACATCATAATTCAGTTCTAATTCATCAGCATTTTTTCCACGAATCCCCCAATGACTTTTCGGTGTTTCAAAAATAGTAATTTCAATATCTTGTGGTGATATATCACACAAGTTTTGGATATTTGAAAATATGGTTTGAATGAGTTTTTGTTTTGCCTTGATTGATCGGCCTTCAAACATGGAAATTTCAATAATGACGTAATGATCGCTGCGATCATCTGGATAAACAAAGTTTTCTGGTTCCATAGGAATAAAGCGCTGAAACTTCTTTTCAATTGGATAAGCTAAACTTGTCACTAATGCTTGATGAATGGCTTCAGACAATCTCGGTCTAAATTGCGTGATCGTTTGATTTAATGCATAAATTTTTATTTGTGACATAAGTAATTTACTCCATAAGTTATAACAGTTTATGTAAGATTTGAAATGATGCTTTATACCTTCTTTATTCTTTCACATTTTGAGAGTAACAAAAGAAATTGTTGTTAAAAGATGATGATTGGGAGGAGCTAATTTCAGAGAATAAGTCAACACACTACATCAGTCTAGTCATTGGTTCACTGGTTTGATTGATAAATCAGTAACAAAGATTGAGAATTATTTCTAAATTGACTAGCATTAGTCGCAAAAGTTTTGGTGACTGTTTTCAGATGTTAAAGAAAAAAAGATGTATCAGCGCAATGGTGTTATGTACCCCCTTATTACTTATTGCATGTGGTAATGGGAGTAATGAACCTGAAAAAAAGGTTGAGATCAAACCTGCGCCGAAACTGACAAATGACGCAACTGCATATGCAAATGCAGCTTGGCAATTAATCAATGAGATTGATCCACTTGTTTATGACAAGAAAATCGATGAAATAGAAGAAAAAGTAAGAAAGCCGCTGCGCCAATTGAGCACTGATTGGCGAATCAATGTCAAAATGACGGATTCAGTTACAGAAGGGAAATATGCGCTGTGCCGTAAAGCGCTTACTAGTCTAGATAGTTGGGCTAGAGATGTACTCGCCAATGCCAACAGCGCAACTCAAAAGCAAGCAGACTATGAAAGAGACAAAAACCAGTGTAAAGGTGCAATTGATAATCCAGCACTAGGGAATACCTCGCCCAAATAACTCACTATTGCTAAGGTTATAAGTTGTAAATAAATAGTCCTGAAATTTTTATTGAAAAGATTGACTCATAGCCATGGAGAACGTAGGATAAATTTCCTAAATTACGTAAGGAACCTGTGGTTAAAAGCCAAGTTCTCATATGGATACTCCCAGTTTAATTTCAGAAACTTTTGGACAAATTTCTTTTGCTTCCGCCCTTAGCGGTGATGCATTACTTTTATTGCTATATGTTTTTTTAGCATTATTTTTTTCTTTTTTATGTTCGATTGCAGAAGCAACATTACTCTGTATTACGCCAAGTTATATTGCTGGTTTAAAGGAAACTGATCCTAAAAAAGCTGAACAGTTAAGACGTTTAAAAGAAGATAATATAGATCAATCCTTGGCTGCGATTCTAACCGTAAATACCATAGCTCATACTGTCGGTGCGATAGGTGCTGGTGCTAAGGCGATCTCAGTATTTGGTCAAGTGTGGTTCGGTGTTTTCTCCGCAGTCATGACCTTGTTGATTCTGTTCCTTTCAGAAATCATTCCTAAAACACTTGGTGCTGTATATTGGCGTCAATTGGCCTCCTTTACAGGTATTTATGTCAATTTCCTTATTAAAACCATGTACCCATTAATTGTAGTTTCAGAAAAGTTAACCAAACTCATTTCTGGCGATAAAAAAGCGCAACAATTCAGTCGTGATGAGTTCGTAGCGATGGCGGGTATTGGTAAAGAAGAAGGGATGTTAAATGATCGAGAGTCTAAAATCATTAGAAACCTCTTTTTATTCAAATCATTTGATGCCAGTACGGTAATGACACCGAGAATTGTTGTTTCAGCCTTACAAAAAGATCTAACGGTTGATGAAGCACTTGCGATACCAACTGTCTCAAATTTTTCACGCCTACCAATCTATGAAGATGATCTAGATAGCGTAGTGGGTTTTGTGTTACGTGAAGATTTGTTAGTGGCGAAGAACAAAGAACAGGGTGAACATCCAATTAATGAATTTCGTCGTGAATTGATCACAGTCATGGCAAAGACCCCTTTATCTAGATTAATGGAAATCTTATTGGAACAACGACAACATATTGCTTTGGTCGTTGGCGAATATGGAGATACCAAAGGTGTGGTGACCTTAGAGGATGTTGTTGAAACGCTCTTAGGGATCGAAATTCTTGATGAAGGTGACAAAGTCGAGGATATGCAAAAATTGGCAAGACAGCTTTGGGAAAAGCGTGTTGGAAAGATGGGGATTCATTTAGAGTCGCCATTTAAATAGATTTTTTAAATCTGTGTCGATAGCTTGTTGGCATTGAACTGTGAATCTATAACCTGTGTAATCGTTTTTAAACAATACTTACATTACACAGGTTTTAATCAATTAAAGTACCTTTTTTAGATAATAATTTTAATTTATTTAAATCAATCACCTGTATTTTTTTGAAGCCCAATTGAATCACGCCTTGTTTTTCGAAGTGGTTAAGTTCTTGATTCACCGTTTGTCTCGACACGGTGAGCATATTGGCTAGTTGATCTTGTGATATTTGAATATTCAAATCGTTAATAGCAGCCCGATTACCATAACCTTCTAATATAAATAATAAGCGTTGAGCAAGACGCTGGCTGATCGTTTGAGTTTGAATTGCAATTTGCTCTAAAAAAACATAACGAAGTTTTTGACTGGTTAATAAGGCGAAGTAGTACCAATAATACGGATTTTTTAATAAGAACTCTTTTAGAGGCTCTCCGGGAATTTGCAGAACAACGCTTTTTTTAAGTGCTATCGCATCATGTGATCGCGGTTGGTTATCGATTAAAGAGATTTCACCAAACCACATGATTGGCTCAGCAATTGCAGCAATTGCCTCATTACCATTTACATCGATGTAACCCAAGCTAATTGAACCTTCAAGCACACCATATACGCCATCAAATTGATCTTGGGCATGGAATACAGCGGCATTTTTTTCAATGACGAGTTTTTTACCGTGCTCAATAACAAATTGCTGAAAAGGTTCTGTAAGCTGACTAAACCAAGCGTTTTGCTGCAAATGGCGAATATAAATTGGATCTAACACGATGTTTCCTTTCTCAAAATTTAGTTCCATTTGTCAGCTACATGACAACTTTGTCTTTTGTTTTCTTATAGATTAATAACATATAGAAGTAATCGGAGAAATGAGAAATGACAAATTTGGAACGTCTACTCAGTCAATACGCGGCTTATCACTTAGATCGAAATAATATTTTGACCCATTTTATAGGGATTCCTTTAATTGTTTTTTCAATTTTATGCTTAACTGCTCGCGCTGGCGTGGAAATTTCTAGCGTTTCAGTGACTTTGGCATCGATACTGATCCTATTAAGTACGATTTACTATATTTTACTGGATAAGCTATTTGGGATTTTAATGCTGATTATATTCATTGCAGTATATCCACTTGCAGTCAATATAGCAGCATTACCGATGTGGAGTTGGTTAGGAGCAAGTATTGGTATTTTCGTAGTGGGTTGGGTATTTCAATTCATTGGGCATTATTTTGAGAAGAAAAAACCCGCATTTGTTGATGATTTGATTGGTTTAGCTATCGGACCATTGTTTGTTTTAGCTGAATTTATTTTTATGCTGGGTTTCCGCAAACCATTACATCAGCGTATTTTAAAAGAAGCACAAATGAAGCGTGCGACAATGGATATCAAAACGCAAACTATCTCTTAATATTGTGTTGAATGAATAAAAAACCGCCAATCAGGTCAAATTGGCGGTTTGGAAATCAAAACTTTGATTTATACGTTGAAGCGGAAGTGAAGAACATCACCGTCTTGAACGACATAAGTTTTACCTTCTAAGCGCCATTTACCTGCTTCTTTCGCGCCATTTTCACCGTTATATTGAATGAAGTCATCATAAGCAATACATTCGGCGCGGATAAAGCCTTTTTCAAAATCAGTGTGGATCACACCAGCAGCTTGTGGCGCAGTCGCACCCACTTTAACTGTCCAAGCACGAACTTCTTGTACACCCGCAGTGAAATAAGTTTGTAAGCCAAGTAAGCTATAGCCCGCACGAATCACCACGTTTAGACCTGGTTCTTCCATACCCATTGCTTCTAAGAATTCAGCACGGTCTTCATCTTCAAGTAATGAAATTTCAGCTTCGATCTGATTGCAAAGCGGTACAACAATCGCATTTTCTTCAGCAGCAAGTTTTTTTACTGCGTCAAGATGAGGGTTATTTTCAAAACCATCTTCTGCCACGTTTGCAATATACATAGTTGGTTTAAGTGTCATTAAGCCAAAACCACGAACAGCTTTACGTTCATCATCAGAAAGGTCAGCGGCACGAGCTGGTTTACCTTCGTCAAGTAAAGGTTGGATTTTTTCTAAAGCTGCTTTGGTTGCGATTGCTTCTTTATCGCCACCTTTTGCTGCTTTAGTTAAACGTAGTAATGCTTTTGCAACAGTATCAAGGTCAGCAAGTGCAAGTTCAGTATTGATGGTTGCGATGTCATCTAATGGGTCAATTTTACCATTTACGTGAATCACGTTTTCATCTTCAAAACAACGCACGACGTGTGCGATTGCATCAGTTTCACGGATATTGGCAAGGAATTGGTTACCCAAACCTTCACCTTTTGAAGCACCAGCAACCAAACCTGCGATATCAACGAATTCCATCGTAGTTGGAATAACACGTTGTGGTTTAACAATTGCTGTAAGTTTGTCTAAACGTGGATCTGGAACAGGAACAATGCCTGTGTTTGGTTCAATGGTACAGAACGGAAAGTTTTCAGCAGCAATCGCTGCCTTTGTTAATGCATTAAATAATGTAGATTTACCTACGTTTGGCAGACCAACAATACCGCAATTAAAACCCATGAAACCACTCACAAATGTGTTATTTAAAAATTGCTGCTGATTTTACATGAAAGCCATGACAAAGTCAGGTCATGGTTGGGGTCTATTGACATTTCGTCTATGTTTGCGACAACGCGTGTTTTTTAGATGATGCTAGGCGTGAGGTGCAAAATTCAGTCATTCTAAATACGCAACTCACAACAACGCAGCGGCAAAAAAACTCGCTTGTCCCGATGGGTTGTAACTAAAATGATCTCAGACTTCGTTATGAAACTTGAAAATAGTCTCGCTATTCTCTTCATTTCATGCCTCGTCTGCTCCATTTTAGTTTACAACGCAAACGATTTATGAATTGTCAATAGACCCCTGAGTGGATGATCAATTTGGAGCTAAACTTTGCGTTTATCGAGTTGTTTAGCAATATTATCGCCTGTCGTTTGTACCAACATGACCAAAACAATTAGGACCAAAATCACCGCCAGCATGACTTGCATATCAAAACGCTGATAGCCATAACGATAGGCAATATCACCGAGCCCACCTGCACCAATCGCACCTGCAATGGCAGAAGAGCTGATCATGGTGACAATAGTCACGGTAAAACCTGCAATAATTCCGGGTAATGCTTCCGGAAGCAGCACATGCCAAATAATCTGCTTACGGTTACAGCCCATTGCTTGTGCTGCTTCAATCAACCCTTGATCGACTTCACGTAGACTGACCTCTGCAATGCGGGCAAAGAACGGAATAGCCGCAATGGTTAAGGGTACAATCGCGGCTAAAACACCATAACTGGTGCCAACGATCCAGCGGGTAAATGGAATCAATGCCACCATTAAAATCAGGAAAGGGACAGAACGGGTAATGTTAATGACCCAGCCTAAGGACTGATTAATTTTCTTGGATGGGTAAATCCCAAAATCAGCAGTACTCACTAAAATTAAGGCAATTGGCAGACCAATCAAAAAGGCGAGAATCGCAGAAACACCGACCATAATTAAAGTATCTGTAGTGCCTGTGAGTAAAAGATCAATGAGTTGATTGTACATAACCAATCACCTCAAGTTGTGTTATTGCTGGATGTTTTGCAAATTGGGCGCTGTTCAGATCAAAGTCGAGATTGCGAATCCCGATGATTAATGAGCCGATGGTTCGCTGCTGAATGCTATCAATTTGACTGTGATAAACTTGAACTGGACTATTAAAGCCATCCAATAGCTCATATAAATCAGGCACTGATTTCGATTCACTAACATATTTCAATTTTAAAATCTGATGCGTACTCTCAGGCAAAATGGTTTGGCTCAACTCAAAGGGTAAATTCACCTGTTCAAAATTGAGTAATTCCTGTGTGATCTGTTGTTGTGGATTGGAAAATACCGACCAGACTTGTCCAGACTCAACGATTTCACCTTGATCAATTACGATCACTTGATCGCAAATTTCTTGAATGACCTGCATTTCATGGGTGATCAAGACGATGGTTAAACCGAGGTCCTGATTGATCTGTTTTAATAAGGACAGAATATTGGCGGTACTTTCAGGGTCCAGTGCTGAGGTGGCTTCATCACAAAGCAGGATTTCAGGCTGAGAAACCAAAGCGCGTGCGATACCAACACGTTGTTTCTGTCCACCAGACAGTTGAGCAGGGTAATCATGTCGCTTTGCTTCTAATCCCACCAACGTCAGTACCTCGCTGACCCGTTGTTCAATCTCAGCCTTGTCATAAGCTGCGATACGTAGCGGTAAAGCTACGTTTTCCCACACCGTTTTGGCAGACATTAAATTAAAATGCTGAAAAATCATGCCGATTTTTTGCCGTGTTTTGATCAGTTCAGCGTGACTCAGCTCAGCAATATTCTGCTGGTGAATCAAAATACTGCCTGTATCAATCGCTTCCAGCCCATTTAAGGTACGGATCAGTGATGATTTACCTGCACCACTTTTCCCGATAATGCCGACAATCTGCGCCTTAGGAATATCCAGATGAATGTCTTTCAAGGCATGTAAGCGTTGGCCTTGTACCTCATAAAATTTATTTAAACCGCGTATTTTCAGATGTGGAACTGAAAAATCGACCTGTGAACCAAAACTCACCATCATTGTTCTCCTTATTTCCAACCAGGGAACCAGAGCGTTGGGCCGAAATCGCTATCTAATGCGGCTTTGACCTTCGGCGAGTTTTGATAAATCTCGACAAACTTCTGTAGCTTGCTGTCTTTGTCCTGATAGTCATCACGCACTACAAATAAAATTGCATAACGTTTGTTGGTGTTGTCATCAAACAATAAGGCACTTTCAGGATCAGCCGTTTTAGCCAAGCGTAAGTAATGTGGATAGCCAAAAGCGAGATCAACATCATCAATGGCACGTGCAGTTTGAGGGCCTTCAACTTCGGTAAATTTCAGGTTCTTCGGATTTGCAGTAATATCTTTCAGTGCAGAAAGGTGAATATTGCTGTCTTTCAGTTCAATCAGCTTGGCTTGTTGCAGCAACAATAAAGCACGACCTTGATTCACAGGATCATTCGGAATGGCAACCGTTGCACTATTTGGCAGTTCATCAAAACTTTTATATTTTTTTGAATACAGTCCAACATGCGAAGCCGCACCTGCAGCAAAGGATTTTAATTTAAAGCCAGTTTCTTTAATGGCATTATCTAAAAAGGGCTGATGCTGGAAAAAGTTTGCATCAATATCACCATGATTTAGTGTAATGTTCGGCGTATTCCAATCGGAAAACTCGACCAATTTGACATTTAAACCTTGTTGTTTGGCTTCATCCGCAGCGACTTGTAAGGGATGTGCAAAAGACGGACTAATCCCAATTACCAGTTCACTGCTGGTGTTCTGTCTTTGTTTATTCCAAATCAATAAGGCAATAATCGCAACAACAACGACAAGGCCAATACCCAACCATTTTTTTGAGGCTGTTTGAGCCATATATTTCTCCAATTCTATTCTTAAATGTTTAAATGCTAAGCACTAATTTTTTCAATTGTTTTTAAGTCATGTGTGTTGTTCTGCGCTCTACATCGAAACTGATCGGCAGGATGGCTTGCAGCTAAATGATCCCCTTGGGCAAACAGTTTATTGCGTAATGAACCTGTGGAATATTCAGTTTTATAACGTCCGCGTTGCTGTAACTCTGGAATCACCAGTCGAATAAAATCATGGTGTGATTCAGGTGCAACGGTACGAGTCAGGTTAAAACCATCAATGCCCGTTTGATCGAGTAACTCAATCAGATATTCCGCAACTTCAACACCACTCCCGACAATCAGCGGATAACGTCCACCCAGAACATGCTGTGCTTTCAGGTCATTTTTGCTGATGCGCTGCTCTTTAAACTTCTCATTGACTGAGGCAATGCTATTGCTCTTTTGATAAGGAATCGCTTCATCATCTGCAAACTTAGAAAGATCAATCCCGACTGAACTGGCATAATGCGCTAGACCTGCTTCAGGGCTGGCATATTGACGATATTCAGCCAGTTTTTGCTGGGCAAGTTCATGTGTTTCTGCGACTACAACGGTAATCCCGACAAAGATTTTAATCGCATCTTCATCACGACCTTGCTGTGTTGCTTGTAGTCGTATTTTATTAACTTGCTGACGAATCTTCTCAGGTTGATCACCACCGATAAAAATACATTCGGCATGACGCGTGGCAAACTGTAGTCCTTTCGGTGATGCACCTGCTTGGAAGAGTGTTGGCGTACGTTGAACCGAAGGCGCAACCTGAAATACCCCTTGGCTTTGGTAATATTGCCCTTGATGATTGATCGAGTGGACTTTATTTGGATCAGTAAAAACTCGCTGTTGTTTATCTTTCTTTAAGGCATCATTTTCCCAAGAACCTTCCCAATATTGATAGCAAAGCTGTAGGAACTCCTCGGCCTGATCATAACGTGCATCATGATCTTTTAAACCTTTTTGCCCAATTAGCCGTTCGGCACTATCCAGATAGCCTGTGACAATATTCCAGCCCAAACGACCTTGGGTTAAATGATCAAGACTGGCAAATCGCCGTGCAAATTGATAAGGCTGTTCATAGCTGAGATTGACCGTGACACCAAAACCCAAATTCTGCGTGACCAAAGCCATTGCTGAAATCAGGGTGGAAGGGTCATGACTAGGTAACTGAATCGATTCTTTCAGAGTGAGATTGATGCCATTCTGATAGACATCATAAACACCTGTAATATCAGCAAGGAATAAACCATCAAACAAACCTTGTTCTAAAGTTTGTGCCAATTCAGTCCAATAATTCAGCTCATTAAAACGGTGTGATTGATCGCGTGGATGCGTCCATAAGCCATGATTGATATGGCCAACACAGTTCATATCAAAGGCATTTAATAAGATTTTTTTAGCAGTCGTTTGGCTCATTACAAAGTCCCCCGACGTGGAGGCAGAATGCCATTCAACACATAATTACCGATGAAGTAATATTTCCAGCGTGCAGCATCATGCAAGGTGTGTACACGTGCATTACGCCAATGACGATCAAGACCATCAGCACGTTGACTGCCACGACTACCTGCTAATTCAATCAGTTTCGATGATGCCTTTAATGCAGTTTCAGTACTATGTGCACGTACTTTTGCCACATCAATCGATGCTCTGGCTAATGTCTCAGGATTAAGATCCTGTTTGGCGATATCGACAGATCGAGCTGCTTGTTTGAGGAGTAATTCACTGGCTTTGACATCGGTTGCGACACGACCCAATTCAGATAGAGTTAACGGATCTTGAGTTGCTGATTCAATATTGGCATCAATCCAGGGGCGAGCGACACGCACGCGTTGCAACGTTTCCTCAAAGGCCGCACGGGCAATCCCGACTTCAATTGCAGCATGCATGATTTGAGCAAATGGGCCAACCAAAGACAGTTGCTTAAACGCAGTATCAAAAGCAATCACATCCTCTTTGGCAACAAAGACCTGATTAAATTTGACTGTACCACTGCCTGTGGTACGTTGCCCAAAGCCAGACCAGTCATCAATCAGTTCTAAGCCTTCACTATCACGTTGCACAAAAGCCAGAAACTCATTACCCGTTTCATCCACCACTAAGGTTGGAATACGATGTGCAAACAGACTACCGGTGCAATAAAACTTTTCTCCTTGAATCAGATAACCGTTTTCGCTTGGAATTAAGGTGGTTTGTTTATGTGCAGAAGTGCGGGTTTTAAATTCCGCCAGCGCATTACCGAAACGTGCACCTTGTAATACTTCTTGATAGAGGCGTTTCTTTTGCGCTTCCGTACCAGTATTGCGTAATACTTCCAATGCATAAAAATGGTTTTGTGGAATCTGACCGATTGAACCATCCACACCACTAAACAGCGCAATCACTTTAGCTACGGTTAGGCTGGAAACTTCTGCACCACCGTACTGTTTAGGTACGGTAATTGCCCATAAACCTGACTGGCTATACGCTTCGATTTCTGTAAAGGGCAAGTTTCGATTGGCATCGCGTTCCACCGCATTTTGTTTAAACTGCTGACTTAGTTGTGTGGCAATCTCCAATGCTTCTGCATCGCTTTGAATAATATGTGCCGCTTTTAAATGGGGCTTGGCAAAACCTTGTAATTCTTGATAAGAGGTCATAATGATTTGCTCCTTAAATCCAGGCATGGCGAGCAGGGTGTGTACCATTGAGGTAATAGTCACCAATGGCATGGAATTTCCAACGCACAGGATCGTGTAAGGTATGTACGCGAGCATTGCGCCAATGCTGATCAAGATTATGTTGGCTTAGGCTGGCACGACTTCCACCAAGTTCGAGTAATTTTTCTGAGATATGCAGGGCAGCATCATTGGCATAGATCTTTGCTTCTGCTACTAAAATAGAAGCGCGCGCGGCTTGTTCGGCAGAAATCTCAGTAAGTTGATCAAGTTCATCTAGATATTCTGCTGCCTCATCCAGCAATAAAATGGCTGCATCGAGTAGGATATTGAGCTTACCAACTTCTTGTAAGGTGTAATGTTCTTCACTGGCTTTTTCTACACCTGCATCAATAATGGGACGTGCTTTACGAATGCTGGATAAAGTGTCATCAAAAGCTGCTTCGGCGATGCCAACATCAATTGCAACCTGTAAAAGTTGTGAATAAGCACCGCGTACATTTGGGGTGTCGGCAATAATGCGTTCATCAAAAAATAGGGCCGGATCAACGACAACATTGTGTAGTTTTACCGTTCCACTGGCTGTGGTACGTTGACCAAAGCCATTCCAGTCATTAATCACTTCAACACCAGCAGCATGTCGGTCAACGATCACCAATACGGTATAACTATCTGGATGTAAGGCACGGATGGCTAGCCAATCTGCAAAGCTGGTTCCTGTAGAGTAAAATTTTTCCCCGTTCAAAAGATATTGACCATTTTGCAACGTTAACGTGGTTTGAATCGCTTTGGTATCTTTGGAATTTTTTTCAGGTCCACCATTGGCAATACGTTTACCTGCCAGAATTTCAGAGTAGATAAACTGCTTTTGTGCATCTGAACCCGTGATATTAATAAAATTTAAAAGTCCGAATTGGTTTTGTGGAATTTGTCCAACATTGGCGTCTGCTTTACTCAAAATACGAAACACATGGGCTAAAGATTTATTGGAGACAAAAGCACCACCATATTGTTTTGGAATACGGATACCGCCTAAACCCT
>OBJT01000153.1_pt1 | contig 17717 bp, 18 predicted proteins | sample 1519861 | NCBI WGS metagenome assembly OBJT01 (sample SAMN02401118, study PRJEB22541) | soil metagenome, isolate JX
CTGGAGAAGGAAAGTCCAGTTCTTTTCCTTCAATCCACCGCGCCCATAAATGCGCCGCAAAATGATTGACCCGTTCTTTTAGTGAAAGTTTCAACCCTAAAATTTTGCGAATCTCATTGCATGTATGTTGCACCGCCTGGTCGCAATATTCTGGAAAACATTCAACGGTGGCTGGATGAAACAGTGTTTTTCTTGAACCATTCACACGCTGGAAATTAAAAATGTTTCCATCGAAATTAGAAATATAACGTGGTGCGATATCCAAAACCAAATGTTGGGCAACCGCACTGCGATCTTTTCTATCTGTTTTCTCAAGAAGACCTGCAAGCAGGTCGTGGTCTTGCATTACTCCATAATAAAATAAAGGTGAATCAAACGGAATTTTAAAGTTGGGGTTACTGTGGCATAAAATCGCACGGTACAATAAGGGAAGATCGTCTTGTTTTGTACGCAAATAAACCAAAAGATTGTGCAGATTCGTATGGCTCCAATTTGAAAACACATTTTTTGTAACCGTTTGTGCTAAATCAGAATCGTGTGAATTTAGTGTTCCACACAGAAATGGATGAACGGTCAAAGATTTGAAAAAAAATTTTACCCGTTCAATGGAACCGTACTCCATAACATGAACAAAATCAATGTCACACAGATCGGCCCAGGAGCGCTGATGCAACAACGTGTTCCATTGTGATTTGGGGTGATTGAAAACAGTCATGGGGCACCATTAGAATATAATGGGTTCAGTATAACACATTTTTACTTATGGATCAGTCGATCAAATTGCGGGGTCAACTGTATTGGGTTATAATACACCAAACTCCAAAGGAATTGATTATGACCGCCTCATTTTGCTCATCGTGTGGCGCCCAAACCGGATCCACCGACACATCACTCTCTTGGACGTGCTCAGCCTGCGCCACCCGTCATCATAAGAGCCCCATCCCCGTGGCCGTAGGGGTGGTGCCAATTGTGCAAGAAGATGGGGCCTTTGTGGGACTGGTGGGTGTGGTCCGGAAATCAGAAAAAACCACCCAAATCCTGTTGCCTGATGGGGTGTTGGACGTGGGAGAAGACGCTGTATCCGCCGCCGCGCGCACCGTGTTCGAGCACACGGGTTTGCTTATTGACTTGGACGACACCACATTGGTGGAAACCCACGCCAGTGAAGACGGTCAACATGTCTTGCTGGCCGTGCAGTTTCCCTCCATCAGTTGGGAGTTGTTTAACAAAGCCGCTGAAGAATTCCAAGAAAACCCCAACGCGCACAGTGTCGTGGTGGTGGACACGACCACCCCCTTGGAGTTTGCGTTGTATGAAACCATTGTCAGCAAAACCTGTTCCGCGTTTTTCCGCCCCCGTTCGTTGAAAATGTAATGAACTCACTTGCCGCCCCCGCTATTGAAGAAATGACTCAGTTTTGGCAAGAAGTGGGCCAAAAATTGCGCGCGCAAGGAGCGTCCGCGGCGCTGAGTGTTTGGGCCTCCACCTATTTGCCTGTGTGCACCAATTCCCACAACGTGGTGCACGGCCAATTGCACGAAGAACACATTACTTTAGAACAACGTTATAATTTTTTGCAAGCATTGGCCCCCCACCTGCAAAATCCTGAGTTTACCACCGCGGACACATTCGACGCCCTACGCAAAACATTTGACACCACGGACGTCCAACGCCTTCCCCGTTTACTCACCTTAATGATCAATGTCACCACCATGGAAAAACCGGTGGAATACACCCCCATTCCACCTTGGAGCGAAGAGCTCCAAATGCTGTGCCATTCGTTTATGGAGCACTGTGGATTCCAGGGAATCACCCGAACGCCAACGGCTCTTCCTCAATACACACACCAGTTGCTCTCCCAAATTCAAAAGGATTGCGAAACAATTGAAGAGCAGAGCGGATTGGACCCCAAAATTTTTGGCTTGGGGAGCCAATTGGTTTTTGCCTCGTGCGCGGAAAGAAACATTGGACTGTATTCCCATATGGGCAGCTTAATTTTGCGTGCGGATGAAGAATTGGAGGTGGAAGAACATTCCTTGACATTTTTCCACGAATGGATGCATATGATTGATCACATTGCCTTCACCAGTGCTACATCCCATGTTTCTTCGCCTTTGGCTCAAGTGGACCCCGTGTTGCGGCAAATCCACAAAGATCTTATTCGGATGCCTCCATCGGTTACCAACACCATCGATCCGTACGCGGAAATTGTTCGCGTCATCAAGGTCATGTGCAAATGCGCCAAAGTGTCTTCCGCAAAAGAGCAAACCATTGTGGATCAAACGAAAGAGCTTTTTCACACCACGAAATCGTACAAAAAACGAATGGAAATATTAGAAGGGGTGATTCGCTCCAATATTTGGGGCGGCGTGTTACCATTAACATTGAATTTGCGACCCGCAATTGAAAACGCGCTGGACGTCTATGTGCAAACCTCAAAAAATCTCACAAAGTTCCACAAACAACTTAAAGACGGTTACAGTGTGTTATATATTTTTTCGGCGCAAAAAGATGAAAACCGTCACGACAAAAACGGATGGCGCAAATGGTTTACCCGTCCAAAAAAATATTACAGCACGCCGCAAGAAATTTTGGCGCGCTCCGCCGAACAATTTTTTGCCCACCAGTTGGGGCGCTCTTTGTTGCATGGCATGGAATACCCGCAAGCTTCTGAAGCTTGCCACACCCAAACCCTGTTTGCGCCCCTGTTTGACCATCTCAAATCTCTTCAGCTGCAACCCATTTCCCCAGAGAAACCCAAATGGTGAACGATAAAGTGACCTTGACCCATCGCGAAAACACCAAGCCGCAATCTTTGTGGCGCCACGATGAGATTGAAGCGTGGGTTAACGAAAAAAAAGTGGGGTACATTAAAATTGCCTATATTACCGAATCAACCGCCCAAGAATTTCGGCAAGATCCTTTGTTGTTTGCCCACCACGCGTTGAGCGTGTATGGGTTGTATCACGAAAATTGGGCGCCTAACGCCTCGGCGGAGAAGATATTGGTCCCCAATTATTACCATCAAGCGCGGTATATTGCCCGTCTGATTTATTCATCGCATCAATCCGAACAAGACGCGTTGCAGGCCATAGAAAAATGGAACGAAGACGAATTAAAGGAATATGTGAAAAACACCAGGCCAAAAGTTTTACAAAAAATGTTAAAGAACGACCGCGCCCGCCGTTTTGCCGAGTACCATTTTTGCCGTCCCGATATTGATTTCATCCGCGTAGAAGAGGCACACCAACGCCAAGGCATTGGAACACTGTTGTACCGAGCGGCTTCTCAGTGGATGAATCAAAGAGGGTTAGTGCTGCACAGTTCCAGCTTGCAGCAAGAAGAGGCCATCCAGGCTTGGGAAAAAATGAAGAAAAACGGGGAAGCAGATGTGTTGCAACTTCTCAACCATTCGCCCCGGTACCGCTATGTTAAGGATGTTGATCCCACCTGGCTAAGCGATAAAATTGTTTTCAAATCCTCAAAACGGTCTTCTCGGTTATTCAAATCAAAAAAGTAATGATTGTTTGTGCGGCAGCAATTAAGGAACGTATATGGAACCCACTAAAACCCTTAGCGTAAATTTTTCAAGTTTGTTGGGCTTCTCCCCTGGGCAAGAAGAAACCAAAAAATTGTGCCACGAGTTGGCCGCTGCCGCGCGAATGGGCAACACACAATTGGTGCAAGACCTCCTTCACCAATATAACACCCATCCCCGCATCTACGACACCACCACCTTTCAAAAATTGGTGGGCAACGCGTTTTGGCGCAGTTGCGAACAAGGGCATTTGGAGTGTGTAAAAATTCTTCAACCGTTGAGTTTGGAAGAGGATACGCGTCAGGCTTTGTGTGGGGCCAGCCAAAATGGCCACAACGACGTTTTTGATTTTTTAATCCCATTGCTTAAAGAAAAAGACGATTTTTTTGTGCGGATATTGTTGTCAAAAGCTATTGAGGGACACTCCTTAAATATTCTCAAAAAAGTGATCCCATACGTTAAAAGCAAAACCCACCGCACCGAAGCCTTGCGTGAGGCGTGCAAAGCCAACAACCGCGCGGCGTTTGATCTGTTGTACCCCTTGAGCAATCCACAGTCGGCGCTTAAATATATGGAAAGCCGAAAAACGGTGTCAGAAAGTGAAAAGCGAATGCTTAAAGACGCCATTGCCGCTGAGCAGCAAAATAAAGTGTTGAGTGAAGCGGTGGGGGAGACGGGTGGAACAAAACGTAAGATGAAAATTTAGAGGATACTATGAAACCAACTTCCATAATAAGTACAAATATTGAGGATCTGATTGAAAGCCTCACAAGCCTCGCCGGTGAAAACGCAACTCAAACACTGTGCAATAAGTTAAACTCCTCTGCCCAACAAGGAGATCTTGCCTCTGTAACACTCCTGCTTGGAGAATATCAATCCAACCCACAAAAGTACAACAGTGAAACATTCGACATACTTGTGCTCAATGCATTTTGGCGCAGTTGTGAAAACGGCCACTTGGAGTGCGCAAAAATTCTTCAACCATTCAGCCGTGAGACCTCGGGGCAACATGCTTTGTACGCCGCATGCGCCAACGCAGACAAAGATATGGTGGAATTTTTAATCACGTGCCACGACTGGAGCGATGATTTTGGTCGAAAGTGTGCGCTTATTAGCGCTGTTGATGGCGGGTCTTTGGACGTGGTCAAACTTGTTTTACCGCATGTTCCCAGTAAAACCCACCGCACCGAAGCTTTGCGTGAAGCATGCAGGGCCAACAATCAAGCCATCTTTGATCTGTTGTACCCGTTGAGCAACCCCCAGTCGGCTCTCAAATATATGGAAAGCCGCAAGACGGTTACAGAAGAAGAAAAGCAAATGCTCAAAGACGCCATCACCGCAGAGCAGCAAAATAAAGTGTTGAGTGAAGCGGTAGGGCAGATGGGCGCGTCAAAGCGCAAGACGAAAATGTGACACCCCTCTAAAATGAGTAAATTTTATGATCCCAGACGAATTAAAAGCCAGCGCGCAAAGTGAACAGTTGTGCGAAGAATTGGAGAAAGCCGCCAACACGGGTGATGCCGTGGGGGTGAGCAGTTTACTCCTGGAATACAAAAACAATCCTCAGAAGTACGACTCGATTTGATGGACAAAAACCCAGAAGCAACCGATGACGACAAAAGCATGCTCCGAGATGAAATTGCGAGGAGACAACATCACCTTCTGACACAAGCCGTGGGAGACACCGAAAGAAAATCCGCGCGCAAGACCAAAATATAACCGCATATAAATGGATGAACAAAATATTTGACAAAAGAGTATCTGTGCCCCATACTATGGTCATCCTTCTGAAAAGAGGGTGTTTTGGGGGTGTAATAGTTTCGACAGAAATGCTAACACTGCTTGAAGCATGCCGAGATCGCAGAGCGTCTCGTAAAACACACTGCAAAACTTTAGTTGCCAACAACGACAACTACGCGCTGGCCGCTTAAGGCCTCGCCCCTGAACCCGCAAAGTCCGTAGGGCGGTGGAAGGGTCATTTATACGGAACCGTTTTTGTTATCCTTCGAGTAACAAGAATTAAATCAATCGAATAGATTTGACGGCGTGTTTTGTGGGATGTGCTGCCTTCAAACGACAACAAACAACCCACTAAGCATGTAGAAACAACAGCGGAAGGTTACTGGACACGATCTGCGACGGTCGTCACCTCCACCAAAACAAAACCCCTGGAAATCCAGGGGTTTTTTATGGATTATTGTTTTTTGTTAAATGACAATCGTCCTTTGATCCATCCATCTTTAACCCACTGTGCCAAATCCGTATTAGGAATAAATTTTGAAGTTTCGCTGTTGTTAACCAAACAACGATCATAACTGCCCTTACTGGTGTCCTTGGGTCTTTTCCCAGTAACCCAGCCGTTCTTTTTGTATTCGGTCAATTCTGTGTTATCAATTATTGTCGCAATTCCTTCGGGACTGCAGACCCACCGTTTTCCATACATGGGGTTCCCTTCTCCTAAAACTTTATCGCGTTGCAATTCTTTCAATTCAGGAGTCCAGCATTTCGAGGCAGGATTACCATTCTCTTCAATCCATTTTTTCAATCCATTTTCATATCGCGTCATACATTCTTCTTTCGTCAACGCCAAATTTCTCTCCCTCACCCCCGAATTTCTCCCACCCTTCAAGCGCGACTGGTGTGCTTCTTCTGAGTTCAGCCAGTGCCCCCAGCCTCCCTCTCCGCCCACGCGGCAGTTGTAGCAATTGGGGTTGTTCACGTGCTCCAAGGTCAAAATAGCGCGCTCCCGCTCGTTCATATGCTCTTCGGAATCATACAACTCCAAAATGGTTTTTGTAAACTTGTCCCGCCCACATTTGTTGATGGCCGCACGAGCAACTTTACCCGATCCTAAATATTCGTCGGCGTGGGGCTCTTGTGTTTTGTGGTTGCCAATATAGTATTTGTCATTGATTGAATTGGTGATTTTATAGATGGTGTAATACTTGCGCGCTGTCTTTGTTACGGGCGGGTATTATTTCAAAGTGTTAACTCAAAGTCAACGGAGGACCGAATGAATCCCAATCATATTTATGTCGAACCGCCGTTTTGGGTGGCGTCCAACGAAGAAGAACACGCGGTCAAGCAACTGTGCGTGGAGTTGGAAGAACAACTCAACTCATCCGAACCAGTTGAGAGTTGGAATGCTTTCGTGCAGCGATGTAAAAAGTATTGGGATTTGGCCTCCAAAATCACCATTGAGCGCTACCCAGTGGCCGCCGGAACTTCGGGTTCCCCCTTACCTTTGGTTCCCGCCTCCAGCAAAATTGTGTTAAAAGATCTTCCCAACAGCACCGAGTTACTGGATGTTTCCACGGTGCGCGCGCTCAAAAGCGCCTTGAAGAGCCCTTAAATCTTTCGGCTTAGGGTGCGCGGGGAATATTGGGGAGAGGCCGCGTGGGTGATTTCAGTTTGCAACGCGTCTTTTTGGCGCCTCGCGCAGACCTGTTCAAAAACGCTTTGCACCACGCTGGAGCAACGGCGGTAAATATATTCTCGGACTTCATCAAAACAGCATTTGTCCATTAACATGTCCATGACAAAGGGTTGGACTTTGAAATACAGCGCGGTTTCAATAACGCGAGGTGGGACTTCAGGCATGCGGTCTAAAATGAGCTTCATGATTTCGCGGTTTTGAGAACGCAACGCCCGATCCATGGCCAAGGCCTCGTCGTCCAACGGGTCAACGCCCCGATCCAACAATACGCGCACTATTTCCGTGCGTTCGTGGATAACCGCGGTGGCGAGCACCAAAGAGCCGTACCGGCTGGTGTCCAATGTGTCCAACAACACCTCCACACTATTGGTTCCCGCCTCAATGGCTTCCCGCAACGCCAAGTGATTGTGGTAGGACGGATCGGCCCCTTGCTCCAAAAGAAAATCCACCGCTTCGCGGTTGTCGTGGGGAGCAATCGCGGCCAAAGCCGCGTCCAAAACGTGTTTGGTGTTGTTTTGGCTTTCCAAAAGAATACGAAAAAGATCAAATTTGCGTTCCTGCAAACACAGCAATCCATACATGGTAGGGGTTTGCGCGTGGTTCATCCAAAAACTCACGTGCTCCGGATTGTCGTTGACAATGGCTTGTCGTAAGAAATCAGAAGTCATTCGTTGATCCAGCGGTTTTCCTAAGGCGTTTAATCGGTCAAGAACCTCTGTGATGGTCCCAAGACCCATACGCTCAACTGGGGACCGCAAAAAGCGCACAAGGTCGTCCGCACTGGCGGTTTGAATCAAGAAGGGCGATTTTGAGGGGTTAAATTGAGCCATGCTGTTCTCATTATATTTTGCGTTTGCCCGCGGTGTGCCCCAAGGCTCCCACGGTATCGTTCAACAGGTTTCGCTGCCGCTCCGTGTCCCGCGCTCTCAAAAAGTCAGCTGCTTTGGGGTTCCGATCGTTTTGCAGCATCGCGATGGCTTTTTCCACATTTCCAATGGGCAGCAACACGTCAAGAAGATCCTCGTGATGAGAATTGTAATGAGATGTCATATGGGCGGCCGTCCAATACAACGCCACGCCATCAGAGGGGTCACAATGGGGCAACAAACATAAAACCTGTTCTGTTCGTCCCCCCATCGCCGCTTGCCGAAGTGCTTCTTGCTGGTCAATCCTTGGGTCAGCGCCGTGGTCCAAAAGGCATTGAATGTGTTCCACCGTCCCGCGCTTAGCCGCGGTGGCCAAAGGGCGTCCGTTATAATGATTGACGTCCGCCATTTTTACCAATCGAATAAAAGTTTCCCCAAACGCCCCATTACACACCGCTGTTAAACAGTTGTTGAGAACCTCTTGACGGTTGTGGGGGCGAAGATGCGTCAAAAGTGTGTCAAAGAAATCCACGCGGTTGGTGGTGCAAACATACTCAAATAAAACGTCCACATCATTGAGCCACCCCCGCGACGGATCACGCAGCACCGCGTTGAAACACGCGTGCGCGTTGTGCTGGAAAATATTTAATATCAAATCTCCATTTCCCAGGGGCTGGGTGTGCCATAAAAAAGCAAACACCGCCTCATTGTCGTGGACCGCGGCCAATTGAAGTTGTTGTTTGGAGACGCGATCAACAACACGATCGGGTTCGTTTTTGAGATACTCCAACAAATCGGGCCACAAATCCATGTATTCAAAGAGGTTTTTACGCAAATAGTCCAATAAGTGATGGCGCCGCCCATGATGATGATCGTGCTTGAGCGTCGTCAAAAAATGGGAAAACGCCTCAGGTCCGCCCTTCAACACGGTGTTTAACTCAGTGGCGTAAACAGTTGTGTTGTTCATATTATATTTTCCGAACGGCGCGCGCACCAACGTTCCCAATCACAAGAATGCGCGCACCCTTGCAAAACAATCAGAGCTTGGGAAACGCTGTTGTAAATTTTCATCGCGCGCCTTTTTTCATCTTGGATTGAGACGTTTTTGATTTAAAGAACGCCATGGTGGTTCCGGTCAACCATTTATGGCCTTTTGGGGTCAACCCCATTTCCGCGTACGCGGTGTTGTTGGACACAAACCCATCGCCAGCTTGGCTGTTGGCGTGCTCAACCAATTGATCTTGCGGCATGTTCAAAAAATGTTCAGCTGCCTTCACCAAGTTGTTGAGTTTTTTGCGTTCCGCTTTTAAGCGCCGCTCATTCTCGCGTTGGATGCGCGCGGCGTACTCTTCCGGCCGGTTGAGTTTTTCGTCTTCCTCACGCATTTTGAGCACTTCCTTGCATTCCACCCGCGCTTTGCGGGCGTTGCAAGGGGAGCACATTGTGGTGGTGTTGTCCCGCGCATCGGCCCCACCCAGCCCCCGCGCCAAAGTGTGGTCGTGGGTGAACAACACCTCTTTGTTGTTGTGATCGGTTCCGTACAAGTTTAAATGGTATTTGGCAAATTCCGGATGACTGGTGACCAACGAGCGTTCAATTACAAAATATTCCGGAACACTGTGACATTCCGGGTTGGAGCAACACGCCTCGGACGTGGCAAACGTTTGCAAACGCAATCCTTCTAAAGACAAATCAATTCCTTCCAATGTGAGTTGGGTTTGCCCTTGGCGGATGAGTTCAAAAATGTCGTCAATATTATCAATCACCGCAATCCGCTCATAGCGTTGCCGAATAACAATAGGTTTAAAAAAGGTTGCGGAAATAGTCATAATTTTCGTGTTTTAGAGGATGGGGTTTGAGTGAAAGAATTTAACGACTGATGCAAAACACGCTGCTGCCAACGGTTCATCAACATGTTCAGATCCACCTGTTGATGCACCAACGCCGCCTGTTCGGACGGCAGCCGCGCGTGCCACTGATGTTGTTGAGTGGGGGTGAGGGACAGTGAAGCCTGCGTTTGCCCAAGGTCCTCGATCAGATCAACATACGATTGGATTTTTCGGTTGTTGATAATTTGAACACGATCTTGAGAGGGGTCAAGCATTTCCGTGGGTTTCCACGAAAAGCGTTGCAAATACTGTTTGACGTGAGCGTGGAAAGACGCGGCCACACACAACTCCAGGGCGGCCAGCAAATTGGGGTTTTGAATATGATGGTGCAATCCCAATTTCACCAAACGCGCAACTCCCGCGGCGCTTTGCAAATCTTCGTGATACCTCTGCACAATAATTTGCGCGGTGTGGTCGTGGTGGTCTTCCGCGCCAAAAAACAGATTGGCCTGTTGAGTCATGTATTGATTGTCATCAATCTGGTCCGAATTGAGAAGATACTGCTCAACCCCCCGCAAACCTTTGTTACCCCATTCATCCATTTGTTCAATCAACCCTTTTCCATCCGGAGCCACGTGCAACAAAGCGGCGTGATTGAACACAAAGCTCGCCATGTCCACGCGATCTGTGTGACGGTGTTGGGCGTCCATCGCATACGCCAGCAAATTACGTCCCGCGTTGTCTCGGGCGCTTAAATATGGGTGGTATTTTTTGGCGGAAAAATTTCGGTGCGCGTTTTTGTGTTTGTCCATGACCAGCATCATGGGCGTGCGCCCTTCCGAATCCTTCAGCGCATACCAGTTGGCAACCGATGTGAGAACCTCCCGAATGTGCTGGGGTTTGTGGTTGTAACGCAACGCGTTGCTCAAACGGGTAAAGTACGCCTGTTCGACCACTTCTGTGACGTTTCGTTTGTTGTCAGCGCACCACACATCCAACTCCCTGCGCAACGCAACAGAGGCTTCGTCGTTATTCTCAATGCAGTGTTCCATCCAATGTTTCCACAGCGGTTGACCGCCCGCCTCATTCGCATTGACTTCGGGGTCTCCCCCCAACGCCAGATATTGTTTCCACAATCCTTTGGTGCACCACAAACTTATGACTGGAGTGTTCTCGCTCAACGTCCATTTGGTAAAATCGACCCCTGATTTGACCAGGAGATTTTCCAACTGGCGTTGTTCTTTTGCCCCTTCGCGTCGGACTTGAGCAAAAATATACGGCAAGAAGGGGTACACGCCATTGGAGTAGTTTTCCACCGCTATATCCGAGAAAGCCTCAATAGGCAGCAGTTCCATCCACTCTAAGACGCTGGTCCAGTTTTTGGTGTATTCATTAAACCGACGTTGAACAAACTGCGATACTACAGATTGATTGTGCAGTTCCACCCGCGGTTGTGTGAGCGCCTCTTGACCAAAATACTTTGTGATAAAAGACACAAATGCGGGCCCATGGAAGCCGTTGTAGTGGTCCGAACGGACCGCAATGTCGCGCGCCAAGTCCTGCAGGCGGTCGTCGCCGTCCAAGCGATGAACCACCGTGGCGCACAAACAGTGGAACACATCGGTTTGGTCGGCGCTCCACGCAAGAGGGTTGGGAGACAAAGGAAGAACACCCGTGTTGTGCAGCAATTCCAACGCCTCCTGAACATTTTTCCAAGGAGTCGAGGAGGTGGAGAGTAGGGTGTGGATAAAAGAAACGGCTGGGGTCATAAAGCGCTCAAAAGAATTTTGTTTAGTATACCATATGCATGGGGGAAAAATGGGTGTGGTTTTCCAAAAGATCAGGGGCCAGTCTTTTTTGGGGCGGATTTCCCAAATTGCGCTTCCATAATGCGCACGGCTTGTGCAAAACTGACCACGGGGTTAAGCCGTTGAGCTGAAGACGGACGAAAATTGGAAGAATGCTGAACCAATTGTTCGGCGAACGCCAACAAATTGGTGGAACCCACCGCAATGGTTGAAGGCGGTGTTTTAAGTTCCCGCACGGTGTCCCGCACAAATCCATACAACCCCTGTTTCAAAGCCAAATCCAACACCCCCATAAGCATTTTGGGGTGTTGGGTTGCCACGGTGCGCAATTGGGTGTTCCACGGCGCGCTCCGCCACGCCCCCTCGGAACGAGAGGCGGCGTTTAACAAGACGCGTTCTTTGTCAGGCGTTTCATTCCAAAGAGCAAACAAAAAATCCCGATGATGGGGCTTGACCGCGCTGGGGGGCATTCCCATTTGCCAAGTGATGCACGCGCTCAGCAAGGTTTCGTTGCGCGTGTTCTCCAAAATGGGGGCAATCAAACTGTCAAAACTTTTGAGGTATGTTGGAAGATTTTCCATCACAGTGGAGGTAAGAGGCGCTCCCGCGTTTAAAAGCAGTTCCACTGCTTCCACGTTCCCCTTGTCCAAGGCCACAGTTAAAAACGATCCGTCTTGCACGCCTTGCCACACAGCTGCTCGCCCTTCTTTAAGCTTTGTCTCCAAATCCGAAAGACGGTTGAAGTGGATTAAATCAATCACATTGGGCAGTCGGGGCTTCTTGCCCGCTGGGGCAGACGTGTCGTGATTGGTCATGTAAATGGTTGTGCCCCCAAACACAAAGGGGGTGGCCACGGTTTGAGGCCCTGCGGGGTCAAATTTTTCATTTTGTAACGCGTTCAACCATTCTAAAGCCCCGCCATTAAAGCGGTCGTGCGCAAAAAGATCCCCATTGTGGTCGCACGTAAACAGCATTTGATGTTTTCCAAAGCTGTTGAGGGTGTAGACGTACAAATCCGCCGGATGGGGCAAGACAACGCCCACTGTTAAACTAAAGGCGTCGAGATTCTCTTCGTGCTTTTCGCTTAAACGATCCCAATTCACATTGGCCAAAATCTGTTGACACACCGCTCCCCCCAACCCACACCGCCACGACGGATGGTTTTCCAACACGTCAATCATTTGCTCCACACTGCCCGCATAAGCCGCCGCTTCAGAAAAAAAGGTCTCCACGTCGTCAGACGTGGGAGCTGTGATTTTGCATTTTTCCAATAACGTGTGGGCAAACATAACACCTCCGGTAAAGCAATTCAATGGAATTAAAAGAGTGTCTCTCACCCAACAGTTGTAAGACACACCCAAGTTGTATATGATGAATTCATTATAACAGGTTTTGAACAATGAATAAGAACATTTCACCCCTTCAGTTGCCGCACTGCCCTCCCGGGACAGAGGAAAAACAGTGGGTGGATATTTTTGAGAACCTGTTTCCAGATCAATCAGATTTGCTGGCCCAAACCCCACAAGACCCCATTCACCACGCCGAAGGGGATGTGTGGACGCACACCAAAATGGTGGTGAATGAACTGCTTAACCACCCCCAATACGCCACCTTGTCGGGGGAAGAGCAAAGCGTGGTCTTCACCGCGGCCATGTTGCACGATATTCGCAAGCCGCAAACCACCAAAATCCAAAGCGACGGCCGAATCACCGCCGCGGGGCACAGCCGCCAAGGCGCCACCTGGGCGCGGCAGACATTGTGGGAAATGGGCGTGGACCGCGCTCAGCGGGAAATGGTCAGCCGTTTGATTTCTTACCACCAATCCCCTTTCTACGCCTTTGCAGACCACTCGGGAGCCTCGGCGGAATTTTTGGCGCGTAAGATTTCTTCCGATTGCAAATTGTCGCTGTTGTCGGTGCTGGCCCAAGCCGACATGTTGGGGCGCGTTTGCGCGGACCAACAAAACACCTTGGACAATATTGCGTTGTTTGATCAACAAGCCCAAGAACTTGACTGTTGGGACAAGCCGTACGCGTTTCCGGACACCGCCACCCGCTCACGCTATATTCTCTCGCACGGCAAACGCGACGCCGACACACCCGTCTTTTTGCCCGAAGCTTTTGAAGTGATTGTGCTCAGCGGTTTGCCCGCCAGTGGGAAAGACACCTTCTGCGCGCAATACGATTGGCCGGTGTTGTCTTACGACGACACCCGGGCTCAGTTGGGGTTTAAACACGGACAAGGCACGGGCGCCATTGTGCACGCCGTGCACGACCACGCCCGTGAATTGTTGCGCAAAAAACAATCCTTTATTTGGAACGCCACCCATTTGTCCGAAAGCATGCGCCAACCGGCTTTGAATTTGATCCGCCAATACGGGGGGTCCCCCACTATTGTGTGTTTGGAGGCCAGCAAAGAAGAACTGTTGACGCGCAACACCCAACGCTCCAGCTCCTTACCCAACAGCAAATTGTTGGACATGGTCCACAAATGGGAAATGCCGTGGTCTTGGGAAGCCGACGCGGTGCGCCACGAAACCCCCGCCGTCCGTCCCAAAAAGGCGTTCAAATGACCCCCATCCACAGTTCAGGGGATTTGACCCCCACTATTGCCTGGAGCCGGTGGCAAGTCTCCAACCCCATTCCTTCGGAGTTGGGCGCGTGGTTGCAACTGCATAAACTTTACGCTCGGGGCAGCGACAGCACGGCTTTGCACCGGGGATTGGGCGCCACCCGCTCCACCCTCAAGCGTTTGTGGAGCGGGCAAAAAGGACAACACAACAGCGACTGCTCCTGCGCCAACATTTGGGTGCTTTCCGAACGCGATCGCCCCATTGGGGTGTGCGTGTGGGAAAGCCAAACCTCCGCCCCCTCCCCCCAGAAATTTGTGGTCAACATGTGGTTGGACCCCGCGTTTCGCCAGCGCGGGCTGATGGGGGCATTGGTCCAGTTGATTGTGGAGCAAATGCCCCACACCGCTCATCCCTTGTCCCAAGTGCACGCCGGAGACGCAAGCGCGCCCATTGTGCAAAAACATCTCCCCCGCCCCGTTCGCCCCTTGATCATTTACGCCGACGATTACGAAAGCGATTATGATCAGCGGCCCAAACGCAAACGGTATTAGATGTTAAACACAAAAAAGCCAGCAGATTTGCTGGCTTTTTTATAATTGAGGCTAAAATTTCAATCCAAATTTTGTTCAATTTGGAAATGGTCTTCGTGCGAAAAGGGCACCAAAAACTCATCCACCACAACCCCCTCTTTCACCACGCTCAACCAAATTTGGGAAAACATGTCCAGCGCCAACAACGCGTCCACCGGAACATTGGGGCATTCCAACAAAGGCTGGCTGTGGTCCGTGGTGCTTGCGGCGCCGTCCACAAAAATCTTGGGGAAGTCGTATTCGGGGTCTTCCACCAAACGCACCGCGCTGGGAACAAACCCGTCTTGCGGCAAATCCTGTTTGTCCAACACCAAGACCACAACTTCAGGCGCCCCTTCAATAGTGGAGTCCCGGGAGAAGGCTATTTCGTAGTTTTCAATAATTAGCATAAGAGCACCTTAAGAGCAGTCTTGCGGATCATATCCAAAGATTGTGAAATAGCAAGAACAGGTGGCTGATCTTGCCCTTGCAATCACGAAGATGAATGTGTTAAAGTTCCGCCTCATTTTGGAAAGGTGAGACTGGAAATGAGGAAATGGCTTAAAGTGATAGTGGGGTTCGCTCTTCTGTTGGGCGCCGGTCAAGTCAGCGCCAAGTGCGTGCAAGCAGGGGGAACAGACGCCAATTGCGAAATTGCGCCAGTGGTTTGGTACGCCAGCACTGTGGAATCCAAACACCCGTACCGGTACGCCACACTGGACGCGGCCATCCATGGAGTGGGCTCGTATTTGGCCACCACCTGCGCTAAATGCAAATCGGGAATTTTATGGGCGCCTTTGGCCGGCCAACCCACCAATTATTACACTCACCCTGACGACGATTTGGCGTCCTCCGCCACCAAATGGACGGTGTTTGTATACGGCAGCGAGTATGACTCCTCTGGTAAGTTTTTGCGCTACGTGGTAAGCACCAATCTCAATGGGATCATTGTGCAGGAGCCCCGCTGCGGGGGACGCTACGCGGAACAGCAAGTGGGTGTGGACGGCCGCCGTCGGTGGTATTGCGTGTCCAACAGTTCCGCATACGCGCAAGCGGAAAACATTATTGATGGTGTATCGGGGCTGGACACCACCACCGAAGGGTGCACCACCGGATGCAATCCTGTCAATTTGGTCACCGGCAGCAAATACGACCAACGCGTGGATTACAAAAATTATTCACCTTACCCCATTGTCTGGAAACGCTGGTACAACTCCCGCCGTGAGCAGTGGAATTTCAATTACACCCAACGTCTGTCGTTTGACCCCTCTTCCGGTACCACACACGTGACCCTTTCCCGCCCCGATGGCGCCATTATTGTGTTGAACACATCCTCCCTTTCCTCCACTTCTGCCCCCTCGGTGTGGACGCCAACCATGGGAACCAACAAAAGTTGGCGGGGAAAATTGGTGGACATCCGCAACAACCAAGGGCAATTGCAGGCGTGGGAATACACCAACCTTTCCGACGAAGTGGAGCGTTACAACGTTGAAGGGCAATTGCAATACGTGCAATCCCCCAAAGGTGAGCGAATAACATTGCGCTACACCAACGAAGTGTTGACCGCGCTTGAGGACGATTACGGCCGCACTTTGACACTGAACTACACCAACGCCCCTCAACAAGGTTCTTTCGTTTACGAAGATCCCACTGTTCCAAACGGCCAACCGCCCCAAACACTGACCAAAGACTACACCTATTTCAATAGTTTTTTAAGTTCGCAGTCCCGTCCGCAAGTGCAATCCGTCAGCGATGGAGTTCAGACTGTAAGTTACACTTACGTCAACACCGGAAACAGTCGGTTGTTCCTCAACCACATTCAAACCGTTACCCATCCTGATGGCAGTAAATTACAATACGGCTACGACAGCAAAGGTCGGCTCACGTCCATCACGGATGAAACGGCCAATCTCTACGCAACATACACGTACGACAGTTACAATCGCGTGAGCAAATCAGTTCATGGAGCCAACCAAAATCCGATTACCTACACATATTCCAGTTCGTACACACGGGTCAAAGACGGCAAAAACAACGAAGCGCAATTTAACATCGCCGACGCGTTAAGTAAAAAAATCAATAAAAATTCCGGCAGCACAGTGCCTTGCACGAAGTGCGCGGGCACTAAAGCCAAAACCATTTCCTACAATGATTTTGGAGACCCTTTAAATGTGGTGGATTTTGAAAACGTGTCCACTCAATACACGTACGACACCACGCGCGGCTTACCGCTTACCACAACAGAAGCTGCGGGAACCCCCTCAGAACGCACTATTGCGTATACATGGCACCCCACTTTACGCAAACCCCTTACTGTGACCGAACCCACCTGGGTGAACGGAACGGCGCACACCAGGACTACAACATTTGTGTACAACACGGTTGGCGACCCTTTAAATATGACGGTCAGCACCTCCAGTGGAGAGCCGCCCCGCACATGGAGTTACACTTATACACCAGATTTATGGTTGGACACTCAAACCGATCCCAATGGGATGGTAACAAAATTTACCTACGATGCTCAAGGCAATCTCACCTCCAAAACCACAGCTTTTGGAACCACTCACGCGCAGGTGACAACGTTTGGCGGATATTCTCCCAAAGGATTGCCCGGTTGGAGCAAAGACCCCAACGGGACGATAACGCGTTCGTTATGGAACACCCGTGATCAACTGGAAATTGTCCAAATTGGCGTGCCAAGTGGCGCAGATGTGTGGGGCTCTGGGCAATGGGAAACTCGCAGCTTTGAATACACATTGTGGGGCGCCTTAAAAACCGTCACCGATAGCTCTGGGCGTTCCCAAAACTACGTGTACGATACGGCCCACCGTTTAACCGAAGTAGTGGAAAAGACCGCAAATGGAACACAACACGCCAAAACGGTGTACACTTATGATTTGGCCAACAATATCATCAAAGAGGAAATGTTTGACGCCTCAAACACGGTTGTGTTGGAGCACACACAAACATTTGACACAGTCAACCGCGTGAAAACAGTGGTTGACGCCCACGCCAAAGCCACCACTTTTGACTACACCAACGAAGACACACTTAAAAAAATCACCACTCCGTTGGCCAATCAAACCCAATACGGATTTG
>OBJT01000154.1_pt1 | contig 17636 bp, 14 predicted proteins | sample 1519861 | NCBI WGS metagenome assembly OBJT01 (sample SAMN02401118, study PRJEB22541) | soil metagenome, isolate JX
GGACCGTCCGAGCGACGCTGGTCACTGCGGTGACCGAAGAAGAACATAACGCGCTGATAACAGAGTTGTCGAGAGCAACAGAAAATTTTTTTAATTTTGCGGATTCAGGCGGCCAAACACCCAATCGTTCACCCATTGGTCGTTTAGTAGATAATTATCCCGCAGCGTGCCCTCTAAGGCGAAACCATTCTTTTCCAGAATGCGTCGTGACGGCCAATTCCCCTCAATGACCAGCGCTTTGAGCTTATGAAATTCTGCCTGTAGCAAGAAGTCGCACAGTGCCTTAAGCGCTTCACTGCCGTAGCCGTTTCCGATGTAGCGATGGCAAAGCATGTAGCCGACTTCTGCCTGACGATAAGGCTGCCATTCGGCGCTGCAACCAAACAAGCCAATGGGTTCATGGGTTTCACGCAGACGTGCTACCAGGCAGAGCATATGGAAACTGGTGACCTGCCAAGGGGCGAGGCGTTCCGTAAAACGTTGGCGAATGTCGTTTTCGTCAGGAATTTCACTCACCCAGGTCATGGTGCCGGGATCTTCGTGTACCGCTTTAAAGATTTGCCAGTCTTCCGGTTGTAAGCGTGTCAGGACTAACCGAGGGGTGAGAAGTTGCATTAATGCGCTCCGCGAATTTACTTAGGGCAACATAGCAAACCGGGCCATAGACAACCAGCGCTCAGCGCATGGATTTATTAATCCTCTTTTTGTTACTCAAGATTTCCTCTTTTTGGTGAATTAGGAGTGATGAGGGAGTTAGGTGTTGGGTTGATTGTTGCTGTAGGTTGATTGTCGCTGTAGGTTGATTGTCGCTGTGGGTTGATTGTCGCTGTGGGTTGATTGTCGTTGTGGGTTGATTGTCGCTGTGGGTTGATTGTCGTTGTGGGTTGATTGTCGTTGTGGGTTGATTGTCGCTGTGGGTTGATTGTCGCTGTGGGTTGGGTGCCAGGGCCAGAACGGGCCAGCCCGATCGCAAAGACAAAACGCATCCATGCAAATCGGCCGCGCCATCCTTGGCGCGGACGCTTTGCTCTTCGGGCTGGCCCGCTCTGGCCTTGAACTGCATGCGTTGCTGTTTCAAAAAACGCGCGGGGTTTACTCTGGGAATTGATAGGCCATTGGCGGTGCTTTGATTTTTGGGCTAAACCATTCTGGCCTTGAGCTCATGCGTCGTTGTTTTGAAACCGCAGGGAAAATTGATCTAAACCATGAGAAACGTTTTGCGGGTGTCGCGGCGCTGGTAGATCTTGATCACATTTTTTATCATAGTCCCATCCTAGCTCTGCCTGAGAGATGCCCTTGCCTTCCCACTTCGACATGCTGCTGGCGGTATTTGACCGCGCCGCGCTGATGCTGATTTGTTTGTTCTTCCTTACCCGCACGCGGGTATTCCGTCAGCTGTTGCAAAAAGATGAGCATTCGATCAAAGAGAAAGTGGTAGTGACGGCAATTTTTTCGCTGTTTGCCTTGTTCAGCACTTGGTCCGGCATCAACGTTGATGGCTCGCTGTTGAATGTCCGCGTGATTGCAGTCATGTCCGGCGGCATTCTGTTTGGTCCTTGGGTTGGGATTGCCACTGGCGTGATTGCCGGAGTCCACCGTTATCTGATCGATATGGATGGCGTCACCGCGGTACCTTGTTTGATCACCAGCATCATCGCCGGGGTCGCGTCTGGCGTCATTAACCGCCGCATCAGCAAAGAGCAGCGTTGGCGTGCCGGTATTCTGGGCGGCATGCTGTGCGAAACCCTCACCATGGTGCTGATTGTGCTGTGGGCAAGGCCGATGACGCTGGGCTTTTCCATTGTTTCCGAGATTGCCCTGCCGATGATTCTCGGCGCTTCCAGTATCGGTTTGATTGTACTGCTGGTGCAGAGCGTGGAGGGTGAAAAAGAGGCGATTGCCGCGCGCCAGGCCAAGTTAGCCCTGGAGATAGCCAATAAAACCCTGCCGCTTTTTCGTCAGGTGAATAGCCATTCACTGCGCCAGGTATGCGCGATTATTCGCAGCGATATTCACGCCGATGCGGTGGCCATTACCAATACCAAGCAAATTCTGGCTTACGTCGGTTACGGCGAGCACAACTATCAGAATGGTGATGACGGCATCAGTCCCACCACTGCGCAGTCTATTGCCAGCGGCAAAATCATCATTAAGAACAATGATGAAGCGCATCGCACCAAGGATATTCACTCGATGTTGGTTATTCCCCTTTGGGAAAAAGGGGAAGTGACAGGCACATTAAAAATCTATTATCGCCGCGCGCATCGCATTACTGGTTCACTGAAAGAGATGGCGATTGGCCTGTCGCAAATCATCTCTACCCAGCTCGAAGTCTCGCGCGCGGAGCAATTACGTGAGATGGCGAATAAAGCCGAGTTGCGTGCACTGCAAAGTAAGATCAACCCGCATTTTCTGTTCAACGCACTGAATGCTATCTCCTCCTCCATTCGCCTTAATCCCGATACCGCTCGCCAGTTAGTGATTAACCTGTCACGTTATCTGCGCTACAACCTGGAACTCAACGATGACGAGCCTATCGACATCAAAAAGGAGCTATGGCAGGTGAAGGATTACATCGCCATTGAGCAGGCACGCTTTGGCGATAAGCTGTCGATGATTTATGACATCGATGAGGATGTGCACTTTTCACTGCCCAGTTTGCTGATTCAGCCGCTGGTGGAAAATGCCATCGTGCACGGCATCCAACCTTGTCGTGGTAAAGGCGTGGTCACGCTGAGCGTGAAAGATTTAGGCGACAGCGTGCGCGTTTCGGTGCGAGACACGGGCGCAGGCATCAGTGAAGACATTATTAACCGCGTGGCAAGGGACGAGATGCCGGGGAATAAAATAGGCCTGTTGAATGTGCATCATCGCGTCAAACTGCTGTCCGGCCAGGGGTTAACCATCATCCGCCATCAACCGGGTACTGAGATTGCCTTTACACTCAGCAAAAGTGAACCGCGTTTGGCGGCACCGCTCAGCCCTATCACGGAACCCAACACGTGAAAGCCATCATCGTCGAAGACGAATTTCTCGCTCAGCAAGAGTTGAGCTGGATGATCCAACAGCATAGCCAGATCAGCATTGAAGCCTGTTTTGATGATGGTCTGGAGGTACTGAAGTATCTGCAACATCATCGCGTCGATGTCATTTTTCTCGACATCAACATCCCCTCGCTGGATGGCATGCTGCTGGCGCAGAACATCAATCAGTTTGTGCACAAGCCGTTGATTGTGTTTATTACGGCGTGGAAGGAGCATGCGGTGGATGCTTTTGAACTGGATGCGTTTGACTACATCCTCAAGCCCTATCATGAGTCGCGCATTATCACCATGTTGAACAAACTGGAAGCCAGCGCGCAGCAGCAACTGGCTCAACCACAAACACTACAAAGCGCACCGCAAACAGTTAATCTGGTGAAGGATGAACGCATTATCGTGACGGATATCAACGATATCTATTACGTCGAAGCGCATGAAAAACTGACGTTTGTTTATACGCGGCGCGAAGCTTATGTCATGTCCGTGGCCATCACAGAGTTTTGCAACCGTCTGCCCGAACAGCTTTTCTTCCGCTGCCATCGTTCGTATTGCGTCAACCTCAGCAAAATTCGTGAGATCGAGCCATGGTTTAACAATACCTATCTGGTGAAGTTACGCGATTTGGATGCGCAAGTGCCGGTGAGCCGCAGCAAGGTGAAGGCGTTCCGCCAGTTGATGAGGTTGTAAAGCGAGCAGCAGGACGCTGCTCGCCTGAACAAATTACAGCACGCGACCCAGCGTCTGACGCAAATGCGCGCCCGCGCCCAGCAGGCCAGGCTGATCGTGAGTGATCATATACACCGGGATATCGACCAGATAATCACGGAAACGACCTTTATCTTCAAAGGCGGCACGGAAGCCGGAAGCTTTGAAGAAATCGAGGAAGCGCGGCACGATTCCCCCCGCAATATACACGCCACCAAAGGTGCCGAGATTGAGCGCCAGGTTGCCACCGAAACGCCCCATGATCACGCAGAACAGCGACAATGCACGACGACAATCGATGCAGCTGTCTTTCAATGCACGCTCGGTGACATCTTTCGGCTTAAGATTTTCGGGTTCGCGGTTGTCGGTTTTGACGATAGCGCGGTAAAGATTCACTAACCCGGAGCCTGACAGCACGCGTTCCGCCGACACATGGCCGAGTTCGGCGCGCAGCACTTCAAGGATCTCGCCCTCTTCTTCGCTGTTAGGAGCGAAGTCAACGTGCCCACCCTCTCCCGGCAGGCTGATCCAGCGTTTATCAACGTGGACCAGATGGCTGACGCCCAATCCGGTGCCGGCGCCATAAATGGCAATCGGTTTGCCTTCTACCGGTGATTTGCCACCAAACTGAATCACTTCATTGTCGGTCAGCATCGGGATGGCCATCGACACGGCGGTGAAATCATTGATGATTTCCAGACTGTCGAATGCCAGATGTTCTTTCATCTCACGCGTTGAAAATGCCCAATCGTGGTTGGTCATCTCCACCCAATCACCGGTGATAGGACAGGCGATGGCGATACAGGCATGCTTAATGTCCAGCTTTTGCTCGTCGAGATAAGCACGAATCACCGCTTCGAGATTGTCGTAGTCTGATGTTGAGAATGTTTTGGCCTGGGAGATGGCACCGGTTTCCACCTCACACAGAGCGAGACGGGCGTTGGTGCCGCCCACATCGCCGACCAGGGCGTATTTTGTCATTCTTCTGCTGCTCCGCTTGGGTCATAAACAATTGCAGGACACTATATAAGAGCCTGCCAATAAAACAATAACGCCCACCAGCACGATGGGCGTGAACATGTCTGGTGCGTGGCACAGCCTGACAATCCGCGGCTTCACTGTATAGAGGCAACTTTCCGAAACTGTCACGCCGCCTCATCCTGCGTGGAGAAACGGGGACGAAAAACCAGCTCGTCAGGATTTTCGGGCGTCGCCTGGTCCAACGTAACGAGCCGAAAAGCCTCTAGCCACCGTTGCGCTGATGCAGTGCCGCCGTGACTTTACGTAATAGTGGCGGCAGATCCTGTTTTTCCATCACCACTTCCACTAGCGTCAGGCGACGATTAAGCATTAATTGCTCCATCACCGCCGTTAACTGCACCGTTTCGCTCACGCGCCAGCTTTGCGCCGCACACTGAACGCTCATCGCATGGGGCAGTGCGGTCCAGTTCCACTGTGCGATGTCATTGTAGCGCTGTTCAGCACCGTGAATCGCCCGCTCAACAGTATAACCTTCATTATTGATCAGGAAGATAATCGGCTGCTGCCCATCGCGCTGCATGGAGCCCAGTTCCTGGATCGTCAGTTGCGCTGAACCGTCACCGATAATCAAAATGACGCGCTGGTCGGGTTGTGCCGTTTGCGCGCCAAAAGTCGCCGGTAGAGTATAGCCAATCGATCCCCATAACGGTTGCACCAGCAATTGTGCTCCCGGTGGTAAACGCAGCGCGGCGGCCCCGAAGGCAGCCGTGCCTTGGTCGGCCAGGATAATATCACCCGGCTGCAGGAAGCGCTGCATCGCCTGCCAGAATGCGCGCTGACTGATTACCGCATCATCGTTTTGCTCAATTTCTTCGCAGAATGCGGTGTCAGCCAGCGCCCAATGTGCGCAGTGACGTTGATAAACGGGCAATAATGCGGCGAGAGCCTGCGCCATGCTGAGCGGCGCAAAGCATTCCCCTCCTACCGTAGCGTGAAACGGTTGCAGGTCGATAACGCGCTCTGCGGGTAATTGCTGGGTGAAACCGGCGGTTAAGGTATCGGTGAAACGCACGCCCACGCACAACGTTACGTCCGTCTCCTCGATAGCACGGCGCACCTGATCGCTGCTGCCCTCGGCGGCATAGGTGCCAACATAGCCTGCCTGTTGTTCATCAAGCACGCCTTTGCCCATCAGTAACGTGGCAGCGGGGATGGCGCGCAGTTGGCGGAGTGCAAACAACGGCGATTGCAATTGCCAGCGCGAAGCAAGGAAATCGGCCAGTAACGCAACACGCTGTGCAGGAGCCAGTAAGCGTTCAGCGGCAGCAGCAAAAGCTGTCGCAACAGCGGTGTCATGATGGACAGGTGCAGCGGGCTGAGCATCAGGCACCCTAATCTTCGTCGCCGCGACATCCACCGCCAGCAGCAAATAGCCAGGCCGGTGCTGGTGAAGCGCCTCCGCTATCACGCGGTCGATTTCTTCAACCGCATTCTCCGCTGTCAGCACCGCGCTGGCGGTGCTCACCTCTTGTGCCATACGTAGGAAATGATGGAAGTCGCCGTCACCCAGGGAGTGATGCACACAATCACCTTGCTGTTGTGCGCGACTGGCAGGCGCACCGACAATGTGAATGACTGGAACATATTCCGCATAGCTGCCTGCAATCCCATTGATCGCACTCAGTTCGCCGACGCCAAACGTGGTGAGCAATGCCGCGGCACCGTGGCAACGGCCATATCCATCCGCTGCGTAGGCCGCATTTAACTCATTGGCACAACCGACCCAGGCAATCTCGGGGTGGGCGATGACGCTGTCGAGAAATTGCAGGTTGTAATCACCTGGCACGCCGAACAGATGACGAATGCCAGCTTGTTGTAAACGGTGCAGTAAATAGTCGCCAACGTTGAGGGTTTTCATCGACAGCTCCTTCTTAAGGGGATGATCGAAGTATCAGCGATGTGGCTGAATTGGCGAGATTTTCACCATCGGCGCATGGTGATTTGTGGCAAGCAATCGTTACGACGACAGAAAATTCTGTAAGTTGCGATCTTCGGCGCGTTTCGGCTTAGTGTAAACGCATACACTGCTATGCTGATGTCACTTTCTCCCTTATTGAGACAGGAACGCTGCATGAGTGTTTTTCCCCATCCCGATCGTTATCAACAGATGCAATATCGTCGTAGTGGCCGAAGCGGCCTGAAATTACCGGCGATTTCACTCGGTCTCTGGCATAACTTTGGTGACAGTACCCGTGTCGATAATAGCCGTGAGCTACTGCGCCATGCCTTTGATCGTGGCATCACGCACTTCGACCTTGCCAACAACTACGGGCCGCCTCCGGGGTCCGCAGAATCCAATTTTGGCCGTATTCTGCGGGAAGATTTTGCCGGACTGCGTGATGAATTGGTGATCTCCACCAAAGCCGGTTACACCATGTGGGATGGTCCTTACGGCGACTGGGGTTCACGCAAGTATCTGATTTCCAGTTTGGATCAGAGCCTGAAGCGTATGGGTCTGGAGTATGTCGATATCTTCTATCACCACCGTCCCGATCCGGAAACGCCGCTGGAAGAGACCATGCGTGCGCTGGATCAGGTGGTGCGCCAGGGCAAAGCGCTGTATGCCGCGATTTCCAACTACCCGGCGGATAAAGCCGCCGAGGCGATTGCCATTCTGCGCGATCTGGGTACACCGTGCCTGATTCATCAGCCTAAATACTCTATGTTCGAACGTGCACCAGAAGAGCAGGGCTTGCTTGATGTGCTGGGTGATAATGGCGTCGGCTGCATCGCCTTCTCTCCTCTGGCGGGTGGCGTGCTGACTGACCGCTATCTACAAGGCATTCCTGAGGATTCGCGCGCGGCCAGTGGCAGCCAGTTCCTGAATGAAAGCCAACTGACCCAAGAGAAAATGGAAAAAGTGCGCAAGCTGCAAGCGATTGCTCAACAACGTGGGCAAAAGCTGGCGCAAATGGCGTTAAGTTGGGTGCTCCGCGATGCGCGCGTCACTTCGGTGTTAATTGGTGCCAGTAAAACCGCGCAAATTGATGATGCCGTTGAGATGCTGAGTCAACCAACGCTCACTCAGGAAGAGATCAGCGACATTAAGGCCATTCTAGTGTAAACGCTTACCTACCCGGCTCAGGCCGGGTATTTTCCGCAGCAGAAAATTCTCAATTCAGATTTCCCTCAACGTTTTCAGACTCACTCTCAAGGCATGGCTGGTCCGATGTGGCACACTAGCGCAACGGTGGCAGTGATAAGCCGCTGAAAAGGAGAAGTTATGAAACGTGCAATTTTGTTTGCCGCTTTGCTGGCAACACTCTCACCCCTGGCAATGCACACAGCAGAAGCCAACAGTGCCACCCTCACGCTGGCTCCGGGTGTCACGCTGCATCTCGGCGATCGCGATCGTCGTGGTTACTATTGGGATGGCGGTCGTTGGCGTGAGCCACGTTGGTGGAATGACCGTTATCGCTACAATGATCACCGCTGGTGGCGTCATGAAGAGTGGCGTCGTCACCAGGCCTATGAACGTGAGCGCGAGCGTCGCTGGCATGAACGGGAACGCCGTGATCACTGGCGCCATGACCATCGCCATGATGACAGGCATGATCACCACCACCACTAATACAAAAATCCCGGCTTAATAGCCGGGATTTTCTTTTCTTCGTGCTGACCAACCGAGTAGTTACCAGCCGAGCGCTTCACCCACCAGCAGATAGAGATTTAGCGCCACCACCAGCACCACAATCAAACGACCGGCGTTCTGCATCAGGCGTGAATTGACCATCTCATCGCCCATCAATTCACGGTTGCCGGTGAAGGTAAGCAGCGGAATCAGCGCCAGTGCGATACCAAAACTGAGTAGCACCTGACTCATCACCAAAATGCGTGTCGGATCCCATCCGGCCCAAATCACGATAAAGGAAGGCAGCATGGTGATGGTGCGACGCAGCCACAGCGGAATATGGAAGCGAATAAAGCCCTGCATCACCACCTGCCCTGCCAAGGTACCGACGACGGTAGATGACAAACCTGCAGCAACGAGGCTTAAACCAAACACGATCGCTGCCGCATGACCGAGTAGCGGTTGCAGCGTCAAATAAGCCTGGTCGAGATCCACAATGCTGGTATGACCGCTGAAGTGGAATGCCGCCGCCGCCGTTGCCATCATCGCCAGATTCACAAAGCCGGCAATGGTCATGGCAATCGCCACATCCAGTTTGGTTGACGAGTAGCGATCCGCTTTGCTGCCAATGTTACCGTGTTGCGTCAGTGCCGAGTGCAGGTAAATCACGTGCGGCATAATGGTGGCGCCCAGTACACCGGCCGCAAGAAACACGGCATCAGACGTCGGCAGTGAAGGCAGCGCCATGCCAGTGACCAGTTCACTCACTTTGGGTTGTGAGAAAAATAGCTCAACAATATAGGCTGCCGCCACAAACAGCAGTAGCCCGCCAATCACCAGCTCCAACGGTTTCTGCCCGCGATTTTGCAACATCAAAATCAGGTAAGTGGCGACCCCAGTTAACACTGCACCTTGCAGCAGCGATATGCCGAGCAACAACTTGAACCCCAGCGCCGCACCAATGAATTCAGCGAGATCGGTCGCCATAGCAATGATCTCAGCCTGTACCCAGTAGAACCACACGGCAGGACGCGGAAAACGATCGCGGATATGCTCGGCAAGATTTTTGCCGGTTGCTATCCCCAGTTTGGCGGACATGAGCTGAATCAGCATCGCCATCACGTTGGCCCAGACCACCACCCAAAGCAGCTTGTAGCCGTAGGCCGCACCCGCCTGGATATTGGTGGCAAAGTTACCGGGATCGATGTAGCCAATCGCTGCGATGAAGGCTGGGCCAAGCAACGCGAGTTTAATCTTTCTGGCTCCGCGAGCGGCGCGCTCAGCGGTGCGGCTTTCTGACATAGTGTGGACCCTGTCCTAACGCTTGTTGACCCGTAAAGAATACAGAGCCATCAAGGCAAGTGAATTCGATTTTCGTTATCGTATTAATAGATGGTGCTATGAAGTATAGCCATTGCTATACCTTGCGGTAAAGCCAGTTCTTGCCAAAATGTTTGCAACAGGAATCACTCTACTCTTGGGTTATTTTATAGACAATGTTTTTGTGGATATTTCTTGTGAAGAATTTGTGAACAGGTTGTGAGCGGTAAGACTTTTCTTAGAAATTAGTCGATATCGAATACTTATAATGTGGTTTTGATCTCGTTTTTAAGTAACGCGTTACATAGAATACGCAACAAAATACAACCCTCCTCAAATTTGGAGCCGACATGTCCCATATTTTGCACTTTATTTTGGCATTAGCGGTGGTAGCCGTGCTGGCCTTACTGGTTAGTCACGATCGCAAGAGTATTCGTATTCGCTACATCGTACAGCTTCTGGTGATTGAAGTTCTGCTGGCGTGGTTCTTCCTTAACTCTGAAGCGGGCCTCGGCTTCGTTAAAGGGTTTGCGGGTCTGTTTGACCACTTGCTGAAGTATGCGGCCGAGGGCACTAACTTCGTCTTCGGTAACATGAACGACAAAGGCTTGGCGTTCTTCTTCCTCAATGTTCTGTGCCCGATTGTGTTTATCTCGGCTCTGATCGGTATTTTGCAGCATTTCCGCATCCTGCCTTGGGTTATCCGCGGCATCGGTACCGTACTGTCAAAAGTGAACGGAATGGGCAAGCTGGAATCCTTTAATGCCGTGAGCTCTCTGATTTTGGGACAGTCAGAAAACTTCATCGCGTATAAAGATATTCTCGGCAAAATGTCTCAGCGTCGCATGTACACCATGGCCGCTACAGCGATGTCGACAGTGTCGATGTCCATCGTGGGCGCCTATATGACCATGCTGCAACCAAAGTATGTGGTGGCTGCGCTGGTATTGAACATGTTCAGCACCTTTATCGTGTTGTCACTGATTAACCCTTACCGCGTTGACAGCGAAGAAGACCTGCAGTTGCAAGACCTGCATAAAGGTCAAAGCTTCTTTGAAATGCTGGGTGAATACATCCTCGCCGGTTTCAAAGTGGCGATCATCGTTGCCGCCATGCTGATTGGTTTTATTGCCCTGATTTCCGGCCTGAACGCACTGTTTGACCTGATCTTCGGCATTAGCTTCCAGGGTGTACTGGGCTATGTATTCTACCCGTTTGCGTGGGTGATGGGCGTACCGTCCAGCGAAGCGCTGCAGGTCGGCAGTATCATGGCGACCAAGCTGGTTTCCAACGAATTCGTGGCGATGATGGACCTGCAGAAAATTGCTGGTCAACTGTCACCGCATGCGGAAGGCATTCTGTCAGTGTTCCTCGTCTCCTTCGCCAACTTCTCTTCTATCGGGATTGTGGCGGGTGCGATTAAAGGTTTGAACGAAGAACAGGGTAACGTGGTTTCGCGCTTCGGCCTGAAACTGCTGTACGGTTCAACGCTGGTGAGCGTGCTCTCTGCTGCTATCGCCGGTCTGGTTCTGGCCTTCTGATGTATCGGGCGAGCTGCGGCTCGCCCTTCTCTTCTTATTTATGCCTTTCTGTTCTATCTCGCATTCAACCCCATATTTCCCCGTCATCCGCTGCTTCCCCAACAATCGCAAATCCTTTGCACAATATTGAATTTCCGTCACGGTTGCCTGCGCCCGTAGTTTTTCTCCATCACGTCATATCTGGAGAATCGTATGAGCATTCAATTTCTTGGCATGATTGGCCATCGTCTGGCTTCCGAAATCATCCCGGCTAGCGGTCCGTTGTTCGATAAAGACTACATTGCGCGTTTTGCCCGCGCCCATGAAGAAGCGGGATTTGACCGCATTCTGGTGGGATATTGGTCCGATCAGCCGGATGGATTCCTGGTCACCGCGCATGCGGCGGCGCACACCTCCAAACTAAAATTCCTGCTGGCACACCGTCCAGGCTTTGTCGCCCCCACGCTGGCAGCACGCAAGCTGGCTTCACTCGATCATCTCACCGATGGTCGTCTGGCGGTGCATATCATCAGTGGCGGCAGCGATGTCGAACAGCGCCGCGATGGCGATTTCCTCAATAAAGCCGAACGCTACGCGCGCAGCGACGAGTTCCTCACCGTGCTCAGACAGAGTCTGGAATCCAGCCAGCCTTATGATCATAAGGGAAACTTTTACCAGGTTGAGCAGGCGTTTTCTGCCATTAAGCCCGTGCAGAACAAGCTGCCGGTGTACTTTGGCGGATCGTCACAGGAAGCAATTGATGTAGCTGCCCGTCATGCCGATGTGTTTGCCTTGTGGGGTGAACCGCTGAAAGGTGCGGAAGAAACAGTGCGTAACGTGCAAGCCGCTGCGGCTCAGCACGGGCGTAAAATTGATTTCAATATCTCGTTCCGGCCCATCATCGGTAAAACCGAGAAAGAAGCCTGGGAACGCGCCGAACATATCCGCGAACGGGCTGAGAAGCAGTTGCAGGAATCCGGCTTTGCGTTCGGCAAGCCTAAGCCACAAAGTGTTGGCGCTCAGCGCTTGCTGGCAGCCGCCAATGAAGGCGATCGTTTGGACAAAGTGTTATGGACCGGTGTCGCTAAGCTGGTGCAAGGTGGTTACAACTCCACTGCGCTCGTGGGCACGGCCGACCAGGTTTCCGACGCACTGTTGGACTACTATCGCCTCGGTATTCACAGCGTATTGATTCGCGGCTTCGATCCGCTGAATGATGCGGTGGAATATGGTCAGGAGCTGATCCCGCTGACACGCGAAAAAGTCGCTGCGCTCAACACTGCTGACAAAAGGAGCGCCTGATGCGCCTGGCTGCACTCTTTACCAGTGTTGCGCTGGCGCTCTCCTCACTCAATCCGCTTTTTGCCGCCGATAAAGTCACGCTGCGTCTGGGCGATGTCAAAGGCGATCGCTTCGCGGCTTTAAAGGCGTCTGGCGAACTCAACAACCTGCCCTACGATCTGAAACTCACGGCATTTGACTCAGGTGCACCGGTACAAGAAGCGTTAAATGCCGGGGCGCTCGACGTTGGCTTCACGGGCGATCTGCCTTTCCTGTTTGTCTATGCGGCGGGTGCCCCCGTCAAGGCCGTGGGGGCTTGGCAGAATAACCCTGACAGTATTGCCCTGCTCACGCGGCCCAACGCTGGCATTCATCGTTTGCAAGATTTAAAAGGCAAACAGATTGCGGTGAATAGAGGTGGCTGGGGCCATTATCTGCTGCTAGGTCTGCTAGAACGCGCTGGATTAAAGCCCGATGATGTCACGATGCGCTTCCTGAACCCGGTCGATGGCCGTGCCGCGCTAACGTCAGGAGCTGTATCCGCCTGGGCGCCATGGGAACCCTATATTGCCACCTCCACGGCCGTTGATGGCACCGTGCGAGTACCTGATGGCGGCGGCAAAGGCATTATGTCTGGTTACTCTTATGCGCTGGCACGTGACGAGGCGTTAAGTGATGCCGATAAACGTAAAGCCATTGCCGACCTGCTTGCACGCCTGGCGAAAGCGCAAATCTGGGCGCAGCAACATCCACAGGAATTTGCCAGCGTGTTGGGCAAGACACTGAATATGCCAACCAGCATCACACGCAGTTGGATTGCTGATGCCCATATCCGCCCGCTGGTTTTTGATGCCCAACTGATTCCAACACTGCAAAAGTCTGCTGATTTCTTCCACCGCTATCAGGTGCTGCCGAAAGCCGTTGATGTCAGTAAAGCCTTTGATTTCAGTCTGTCTGCTCAGGCTAATCAGGTCGCTCAACATGCACTGGGAGACAAATCATGAGTGGTTATCAGCACCACCGTTTGCGAGATTTTGTCAGTCATTTGGCCACGTTGCTGGATGCAAAGCCCGACGAGGCCACCGTTTTACAACAGGGCAGCGCCTGGCTTGGCGAGCTCATCCGCCATGACGACTGGCTGGATGATGCCTACACACAACCTCATCCAGAGCACTATCAGCAGTACCTGCTTTACGCCGATGCCCAGCAACGCTTTTCCGTCGTGAGCTTCGTTTGGGGGCCAGGCCAGCAAACACCGATTCACGACCATCGTGTGTGGGGATTGATTGGTATGTTGCGCGGCGCGGAAATTTCACAGCCCTGGCTGCCGGGTCCACAGGGTTTGCAGCCGGAAGGTGTACCGATACGACTTAACCCCGGCGACGTTGATGCCGTCTCCCCTACCGTCGGTGACATCCACCGCGTCAGTAACGCCTACGACGACCGCGTATCGATCAGTATCCACGTTTATGGTGCCAATATTGGCGCGGTAAAACGTGCGGTGTATCGCGAAGACGGCAGCGAAAAACAGTTTATCTCTGGTTACAGCAACCGCTATTTACCAAACATTTGGGACTTATCACATGAGTAAAACAGCTTTTCCTTACCGCCAAGCGGTTGAAATTCTGGAAGCACTGCGTCAGCAGCAAGAAGTGGCGATTGTTGATGTCCGTGACGAAGCGTTGTTTGCCACTGGCCATCCTTTGTTTGCGGTCAATATTCCGCTTTCTAAACTGGAGCTGGAACTGCTGGATCGCATCCCGCAACAGAGCACAGCGATCACGATCTATGATAATGACGAAGGGTTAGCGCAGGCTGCTGCAGAACGTTTCGCTGCGCTCGGCTACCGCAATGTCGCGCTGCTGAAGGATGACTTAACCGGTTGGCAATCGGCAGGCGGCGAACTGTTTATTGATGTGAACTCCCCCAGCAAAGCTTTTGGTGAGTTGGTTGAACACCACAATAAGACACCTTCGCTTTCAGCAGATGAAGTGCACAGCTTAATCAATAGCAATGCCAATGTTGTGGTACTGGATGCTCGCCGATTTGATGAGTATCAGACGATGAGCATTCCAAGTGCCATCAGTGTGCCTGGCGGTGAATTGGTATTACGCGTGCGCGATCTTGCCCCCTCGCCAGAGACCACGGTGATTGTTAACTGTGCAGGGCGCACGCGCAGCATTATCGGTACGCAGTCACTGGTGAATGCCGGGATTCGCAATCCGGTCTTTGCCCTGCGCAACGGCACTATCGGCTGGACGCTAGCGGGACATTCGCTTGATAAAGGCCAGTCACGTCGCTACGGTGAAATCAGCGAAACGGCGCAGCGCCAGGCGGCAAATAATGCACGAAACATCGCCGATCGTGCTGGTGTGGAGCGTATTCCGCTGGCAACGTTAAAACGCTGGCAGCAGGAGCCGCGCACTACCTATCTGTTTGATGTACGTGATGCCGAAGAGTACGCCGCAGGTCACCTGCCGGGTAGTCGTCACGTACCAGGCGGACAACTGGTGCAGGAAACTGACCACTACGCCAGCGTGCGCGGTGCGCGCATTGTGTTAGTGGATGACGATGGCGTGCGCGCCAACATGACGGCTTCCTGGCTGGCCCAGTTGGGCTGGCAGGTTTCGGTGTTGGAAGAGTTGCAGCCGGATGATTTCAGTGCAATCGGTCACTGGAAACCACAGGTGCCCCCGGTCGCACAGCCGGAATTTATCTCACCACAACAGCTCGCAGACTGGCTGGCGGAGGGGCAGACGCAAGTGCTGGACTTTACCACCCGAGCCAACCACCACAACAGCCATATTCCCGGTGCGGGTTGGTTATTACGCTCAACGTTGCAACAGCAGGGTAAAGCCGTACTGCCTGATGCGCGACGCTATGTGTTGACCTGTGGGAGCAGCCTGCTGGCCGGTTATGCCGTGGAGCAAGTCGCGGAGCTAACCGGTAAACCGGTATTCGTGCTGGAAGGTGGCAATGCTGCCTGGCGCGCGGCTAATCTGCCAACTGAACAGGGCGAACAGCAGTTACTGTCATCCGCGATTGACCGTTATCGCCGCCCCTATGAAGGCTCTGATATCGAACCTGGTGTGATGCAAGCCTATCTTGATTGGGAATATGGCTTGGTGGCGCAGCTGGATCGCGATGGCACACATGGTTTCCGTGTGCTGCCTGCACAGGTGCAAGCAACAACCGCTTGATCGCTAACACTCTACGCAATAGATAGCACCGCTAGAAGACTGCGCCATTGGGATGGGAAAATCTCAGTGCGTAGGGCGCTGTAGCGGTGCGATTCATCTGCAAGATACTGTGGAGATTCTAGTCGCATACAAGCAATTCTAGCGAAGTGAGTCATTGCGCAATCAGGCACGTGAAGTTGTGGAAATTACAGTGGAATACACGAAGCTAGCGCGATACTGCTCAATCAAGTAGGTAATGATGGATATCTGAAAGGGATTAGGTTTAGAAATTGTTCAGAACGAACCAAGATTTGGTGGAGATAAGCGGGATCGAACCGCTGACCTCTTGCATGCCATGCAAGCGCTCTCCCAGCTGAGCTATACCCCCACATCTGGAAATCTTTTTCAGTGCATCGTTAGAAACGATTTGGTGGAGATAAGCGGGATCGAACCGCTGACCTCTTGCATGCCATGCAAGCGCTCTCCCAGCTGAGCTATACCCCCAGCACCGAAAAACTGCCGAGTGAACTCGACGGACGGCATAATATGAAACCGCTTCCTGAGTGTCAACGTCAAATTCTTGTTCTGTGTGCGATCGCTGAAAAAGGCGGCAACACCTTACCATAATGGCTTTTTTTTCAACGCAATTGCGCACTTCGTTAACGCCTTTTCGCCTTTAACGCCCTACAACCAAGGTTAAATCACGGTTAAAGATGTTAGGAATAATCTTGTATTCGTTACAGGTGCATGTAAAACTTAGCGCGCTAATTAACCGATCAACCGCCCAGGGTTTATCTCTCTTTGATCGGCCAGCAATTTCCCCTTGTTAAACAAAAGAAAAGTAAACTATGTCGCTGCATACACCGAAAGAGATCGCCCAACTGGCGATTCAATCAGGCGTGGCTAAAAGCCGTTTGCCTGTTTCTACCTTGTTGATTCTTGGCTTTATGGCCGGTGCGTTTATCGCAACGGGCTTCCTGCTTGACCTGCATGTCATCAACCAACTGCCTGCAGAATGGGGCTCCTTTGCAGGCTTCCTTGGCGCTGCGGTGTTCCCGGTCGGTCTGATCCTGACCGTCTTAGCCGGTGGTGAGCTACTGACTGGAAATATGATGACATTGCCGATTGCATGGTTCGCGCGCCGCATTAGCGGGTTCAGCGTCTTACGCAACTGGTTTTGGGTCACCATCGCCAACTTTATTGGTAGCGTTGCTGTCGCCTGGTTCTTTGGTCATATGCTCGGCATGACTGAAGGTGACTATTTGAAGAAAACCGTGGCCATTGCTCATGCCAAAGTGAATGCTGATTTCCTGCATGCCTTTATCTCGGGTATTGGCTGCAACTGGCTGGTGTGCCTGGCAGTCTGGTTAGCCTTTGCCAGCAAAGATATGGTTGGCAAAATCTTTGGTATGTGGTTCCCGGTGATGGCTTTCGTCGCCATTGGCTTCCAGCACGTAATCGCCAATATGTTCATTGTGCCTGCTGCCATTTTTGCTGGCCAAATGAGCTGGGCAGAATTTGTACCAAACGTGATTGCCGTGTTCCTTGGTAACGGTGTCGGTGGTGCAATTTTTGTTGGCCTCACCTATTTCCTCGCTTTCCGACCTGAACAGCCTTCCGTCAGCGAAGCGCAGTAATCGAATTATGCCTTTTGTCATCTGACAGAAGGCATTTTCCTGCCTGGTGACTTCTCCCCGTTACGTTTTGTTGTAATATGTACAGCTAATGTATTTAACAGGGAAAGCATCGTGAAAAAGGAATGGCTCACTCCCGAGGAGCTCGCGCTGGAAACGGGCTACAGTCGGCAAACGGTGAATAAGTGGATCAAACGCGAAAACTGGACAACCACGCCCAAGCCCGGCGTACAGGGTGGTAAAGCGCGGTTAATTCATATTGATGAGCGTGTAAAAAGCTTTGTTCAGTCAACCCGCCACGCGACCGAACCGGCGGCCAATTACGGTGCTCAACAAAATACGTT
>OBJT01000155.1_pt1 | contig 17614 bp, 17 predicted proteins | sample 1519861 | NCBI WGS metagenome assembly OBJT01 (sample SAMN02401118, study PRJEB22541) | soil metagenome, isolate JX
TTGAAATTAAAAAGAATCCTATCTTCATAGGATTCCAGATACGGACGTTAGTAGCTTTGTATAATTTCCGTTGTCCATTAATTTGGTTGCAATAGCTGAGAAACTATTTCAGAGCTACCTGGTAATAGCATAATTAACGAAACTACAATAAATAAAACCCCGATAATAAGCGACAAACTTACAATTTTAACTGAACGTGAAACATCTTTATTTAATATACCTACTATAATAAGAGTGATACCTACAAAAAGTATCAGAAAATACCAAAAACCCATTATATCTCCTACTTCCTTTTATTTTATTGTTGAAAGTAGTATATCTTTAATTGTATATGATTTTATATAATTATTGTTATGTTTGTAATAAGGTTTAAGTAGTAATTATTTATTATGTGGATACATAGGACATTTACTTACTGAATCTATGTCTATTTTTCTTGTAGTAGTTAATAACTTGTAATCAGAAATATACGATTTCCAATCAAAAATAACAGTATCAGCGTAATAATTACCACCTATATTATACCGCATCTTGTTAAACAAAATGTCTATAATGACGAAAGTCAATTTATTTTGATTATTCTGTAGCTATTTGCTGGCCAATGAGCGTAATAAATCATCAATGTGCTCATTGATGACGACTAAACGATCTTTCAACAAGTTTCCTTTTTTGGTAAGCACCAAATTCCCGCCCTGATTCTGGAATAATTTAACTTCCAAATCAGTTTCGAGATACTGGATATGCTGCGTGACTGCTGGTTTGGACAAGCAAAGTTCTTGCGCAGTCTTTGCATAATCCAAGCAATCAGCTAAAATCAGAAAAGTTTGGTAATGATAATCAATCATGAAATCATCCTTTCGTTTCTTAATGATGGCTTACCAGCAAATCAAATCTGAAATCGCCTCAAAATGCGTTATTTCGGACCTGTTTTTACTGAATAGAGGGATAAAGCGTCCTCAAAACACCCTTTTGTCTGAATCAATGGAAATATTTCTTACTTTACTTTACCTGAAGTCAGATAGTAAAGATAAAGGCGCGCGAAAACATCAGAAAGGCTGGCACCTTCCAAATCCATCTCTTTCATGAAATCAGACAATTCTTCTTTACTGACGATCAGATTGGCCAGTTTATAATAATCCCCCAAAGGATAGACATAGATGACGTTCTCCGGTGTCTTCCGTCCGAAGGGGTGAAAGAGATTCTTGATCGCAGTTTGGTAAAAGGGATTGTTCTTACCGGTGCTGAAATTTCTTGCAGCCATTTCCTTGAAATCAGCTAAATGGATCGGGATACTGGCATTTTTCCTGAAAAGAAAAAGGTCTCCGGACCCACTCACCATAGCTTTCTCCAACAGATCTTTTATGGCTGCCTGGTAGCCTGCTTGATAGTCGTCGGTTGTCTGTTCATCGGATTCGGTGCTTGCATCTGCTTCTTTTTTCCTGGCGATAAAGTCAGCGAGGTCTGATTGTTCTATCTGATAGCCTGTTTTTCTGGATTCTTGTACAGCTGGCAAGTCTCCTTGACGAATCCAACGCAATACGACTTGTCTAGAGCTCGTAAGGCCTTCTTTTTCTAGCATGTTGAGCACTTCAGAGACGTTTAACATGTGGCTCCCCCTCTCTTTTATCTTTACTTTACTATAACATAAAGTAAAGTAAAGATAAAAAGAAGATAGAGGATTCTAAAAAGATTTTTCTGTCGTTAATAGGCAGCTGTCTATTATGAAGGGGAGAGGGGCAGTCGTAGGTTTTTCAAGGTAACTTTTGTAATTGGTTTTTACCGCCCGCTGGAATACGGACAGGTGAGCAGATTGAAAAATTGCTACTTTCACGAGTGTTAAAAAAGGAAAAGGAGTGTTCAGAAAATGGTTCATTTCTGGACACTTCTATTTTGGTATGATTTTTCTCTAAATGATCTGAAATTAGTGTTCATAAACCCATCACAAAGTCTATGTCCAATTAATCACCTTGGATAAAGCAGTACCAATTCGGTGATGAGGAGTCAGTTTTGCAGATATAAATTTTCTAGAAACAAACTAGGAGCCACTCCTGAATCCTAGGGAGGGGCTCTTAGTTTACCTAGAGGTAATTGTTATCGGCAGTAATATTTGAAGTTGTAAACGCCTAAAGCTTACCGGTTCATTTCTTCTAGTACACTAGTGGTACATTTTCGGCACTATATTACTTCAAAATTTTAACAATATTAATATTCTAAAATATTAACTCTAATTTAGAATATTAAGGATATAAGTTTTCTACAGACTAAGGTTTTCCTTAAATTCTTTTTCAGCTAACAGTAAACACCCAGTAACTCCTGATTGATCCCCCAAGCCACAGCCTACGATGTATTCTTCCATACTTGGTAATTTTACATAGTTTGCAAGCTGTTCTCTCAGTGATTGTCGAATCATTGGGAATAGATGCTCCTGATGCATTACTCCGCCACCCAAAATTATCATTTCTGGTGATAGGACAACTGTATAATTCATGATCGCTTGTGCAATATAGTAGGCTTCAATTTTCCAAAACGGATCTGACGGAGATAATTTTTGAGCTTTTCTATTCAATCGATTCTCAATCGCTGGGCCTGAGGCTAGTCCTTCGAAGCAATCAGAATGATATATACAATTTCCTTCATAAGAATCATCCGGATGAAGTTTTAATTTGATATGCCCCATTTCCGGATGATTTATTCCTTCAAGTAATTGATTATTTACTACTGCACCAGCTCCAACACCAGTTCCTATCGTGATATATAAACAGCTATCTTTTCCAACTGCTATACCTTTTTTGAATTCCCCGTAAGCTGCAGCATTAACATCTGTTGTCCAAGCAACAGGAACATTATAACGATTTTTTATAGCAGATAGGACATCAATGTTGCTCCACCCTTTTTTTGGAGTTGTTGTGATATATCCGTAGTTATCGAGTTTTTTATTAATACAAATCGGACCAAATGAACCTATTCCCATCGCAGCCAATTTGTACTGATCAAAAAATTCATACACCCGTTGAAATGTATCTTCAGGTGTTGTAGTTGGAATGGATATTTTAGAAATAATTTCTGCGTTTTCATTTCCTACGGCACAAACAAATTTTGTTCCCCCTGCTTCGATTCCACCAAATAACATATACTCTCCCCCAGTTTAAATTCTAATTTCTCTTACTTCAATGTACGGGATTCATTATAGCCTCGAAGGAATGTCCCTTCTCATGAAACGGATTAGTTTGAGTTATACGCGTCCTTCTTATAGCCTAGCGAATGCGGATCCTGAAAAGCTGCGGAAATTCCACGAGACAATCTTCCCCATCCTAAAAATAATTATGTGGGGACATTGCCCATCTTCTATTCCAAGGTGAACCATAATTCAGGACTACCAAGCAATTCAGCGGACTTGGTCCGGGTAATAAGAACAAGATTACCACCTACGGTAAGCACCGCGCTGCTTACCGTAGGTGGTTTTGTCTGTATTATTAGACTGACGAAATCCTGTACCATGAGAAGTAAACCTATGATGCCGTTGTATTCCAGAAATTTCTAGGTAATGTCCTGTACTACTATCCAGAAATAAAGATTGTGATGATACTGGAGAATGCTCGGATTCACCACGCCAAACTTCTCAAATCGATCCTCAAATAGCACATGAATTGCATTGAGTTAGTTTTTCTCCCATCGCATAGTCCGCAGCTAAACTTGATTAAGGGACTACGTAAGTGGCTCAAAGAGACCGCCATTAACAATGTTTTTCTTTTCAAATGTCCAAAAAATCATACTAACTGTCAGGGCATTCCTTTACTGGGTCAACCAACAGAGATGACCCGTCATTTGCCGCTTGTGCGTACGGATGTAGGATAATTATTTTATTCAACTTATATAGAATGAAGGTGCACGTTATCTTCTGTCGAATTTAAAATTCCAATAATATTCCCTCTTTAATAAACAATACGTGAGATCATTCTGGACGGTTTGATAATTAGGCAAATGGCTAGGATATATTCTGCACTAGTCATCCGTAACCAGGGTGAACTGCATGTTAGATAATTGATACAAAATATTTGGAGGCATTTCAAATAGTCTGCCGTTTCCATACTCAGTAAATTCACGCGGGTTCAATAGTTTCAAGTCTGTAAGCTGTTTTAATATTTCATCATAGTTGTCAATACATGAATTATTCATGCCGTTTTCATTTTCCCATTGTTCTATTTTATTTATTGTTTGTTTAGAAATCCATTTAGGGTAGAAAAATAGATTTTTCTTTTCGATTGCAAAATTTAATAATATTTGTTGTTTTTCTGATAATGATGTACTTATTTCTTTAGAAGTGTTCGCTTTTATAGAACGCTCTGGGGTCCCAACAATATTTTTTACTATAGAAGAAAGAGGTTTGAAAACATCAGTGTATTTTTGGATATTTTTAAATTTGAGCTCATTCCTTTCAGGAAAATTACCAAAGAAGATTGCTGCATCTTCAGTAAGTAACTCTAGGCTGTATTCATGATCAACTACTTTCAAAAGATCAACACCACCTTCTAAACGGAGTTCTTTTTCATAAATATAGGCGATACAATCGCAATCTTGAGCGTAGTCCTTATCTTTATAAGCGCCATTTAGTCTTTCTGATACAATGGGTATTAATTCTTTTTTTATTTGTTCAGAATACATAGTATTCCATTCTTGGAGACTTTTAATTACTTGTTCCTTTTGATGGGCCATTGAATCGGGATATGAAATCAGTACGTTTATTGCTTCTCCTTTAAAAGTCATTTTTATCCCTCCAATTTATTCAAAATCGGTTCTCTTTCAGTGTTTTGCCAGCAGTATAGAAATATAATAACCCCTGATCATTTGCTGTAGAATTACAGGTAGATTCAGAGGTTGTTATATATCCTATAATAATTCTCTTTTTATTTTAGAAAGAATTATTTTTTATCGAGTCTCCATGGGTTAACCTCGTTATATAATGGTGCTTTATCAATCGAATTAAACAAAGACATCTTGAATTTAACCACTTTCTTCGCTTCCTCAATACATTCCGGATAAATTCCATTAGGATCCCATAATTCTGTTTCAGCTAAGATTTGTCTACATTTTTTATAGAACGCATATTTATAATCCGAAGAAATATTAACTTTTTGGATTCCAATTTCAACTGCTCGCGCAATTTCTTCATCTGGGTTTGCAGATCCTCCATGCAGTACAAGTGGTGTCTCAACTCTGGATACTATTTCTTCAAGTAAAGACATTTGTAGTTTTGGCTTAACATTTTTAGGATAAATTCCATGCGCAGTTCCAATTGCTACTGCGAGAGTATCCACACCAGTACGAGAAATAAATTCTTCAACCTCATCGGGATCTACGTATTTAATTTCAGAAACACCACCTTCAATTGTAGTGCCTGTATTACCAATGGTTCCTAATTCACCTTCGACACTGACATTTAGTAAAGAGCAAATATCCACGATAGATTTTGTTAGTTTAATGTTATCTTCAAAAGGGAGCAACGAGCCATCAATCATTACAGAACTAAACCCACAATGAATTGCTCTTAAAATATTTTCTAACGTGTCTCCATGATCCATGTGCAAAACAAAGGGTACTTTGCTGGACTTAATTCTATCAAGCACGTATGAGAAGAATGAATCTTTAGTAAAATCTAACTCCGTAGGGTGTACAGCAATAATTGCTGGCGAGTTATTTTCTTCTGCAGCCTCTACAACGACTCTCAAAAAATTACTATCTGCTACATTGAATGCTCCTACCGCAAAATGATTGTCCTTCGCTACCTTAAGTAACTGTTCCATATTTAATAACATAATATTCCTCCTAGTGTTTTTATATAGATTTTCCTTCTGAACCAGCTAAATCAATGTAATACTTAATTTTTTCTTTTCCATTTAGCATTGAGTCGTGCATGACTTGAACAAAATCCGTCTGATTATTATCTAAACTATCCCGTATAGATAATAATTGCGCTTTCATAAAATCCGATCCGACATTTATTTTATTGATACCCAATTCTACAGACTTTCTAATATTTTTTTCCCCACACCCTGAACCTCCATGAAGAACAAGAGGACAATTGGTTTCAGACTTTATCTTTTCGATAATATCAAATCTGAATTGTGGTTCATATCCTTCAGGATAATCTCCATGACTAGATCCGTATGAGATAGCCAGCGCATCAACTCCCGTTTTTTTTATGAAATATATAGCATTTTCGACGTTAGTATACATATTATCGTCAGTTTGCTTTAATGAAACAGAACCCATATTGCCTACTTCTGCTTCAACTGATGCATTGTATATCTTAGCGAAATCGACCACTCCTTTAGTAATAGCTATGTTTTCTTCTAAAGGATGTGCTGAAGCGTCCATCATTACACTAGAAAATCCATTGACAATACATCTTTTTACAAATGCAACTTCCTGCCCATGATCTAGATTTATTGCGACTTCTACACTCGCTTCATTTGCCATTTTAATAATGGGCTGCGTTAAAATGTGACTGTCAAAATGAAATTTAAGATGATCCTGTAACAAATCAATGATAATGGGTGCTTTCATCTCTTGAGCAGCCATTATTGTGGCTTTCGCAGATTCTAAATTAAAACAATTAATTGCCATGACTGCGTAGTTTCCATCATTCGCTCTGCTTAACATGTCTTTCATAGATACATACATAATTTCCCCACCATTCAATTAGGATATCTTGATATAAGACATATCTAATTCATCTTCAGATTCTTCTTCCATTAATGAAAGCTCTTCAGACGGTTCTTTTTTGAGAGCTACTAATAATACTGCCGTTACCGTTGAACCTATCAATAACGCTAAAGTAAATAATAAAGGCTCATTCATAGCTGGGACAATAAACATACCACCTGAAGGTACAGGAGATTGAACTCCCCACATCATGCTTAGACCACCACCTACCGCTGCACCAGTTGTACAGGATAAGATTACTCTAAGCGGATCAACCGCAGCAATTGGGATAACTCCTTCAGTAATCATTGCAATCCCCATCGGAAAGGCTAGTTTAATATTCTCCACTTCTGAATCGGAATATTTTTTCTTTTTAATAATTTTAGAAATTACCCAAGAAATAGTTACTCCGAACGGTGGTACCATAGAGGCTAGTATCTTCACGGCTTCAGGCTCTTGAATACCCTCTAGTAATAAACCATCGGCAAACAAGGAAGCAACTTTATTAACGGGTCCTCCAAAGTCAAAGGCAGCCATGCCCCCCAGTATTGCTCCAAATACAAAACTTGCACTACCTCTTAGATTCATTAGAAATTCTGTAAGAGCATCTGTTGCCCATACAATTGGCACTCCAATAACGTAGTACATTAGTAAACCTACAACAATTGTCGAAACCAATGGGAGAATCATCATTGGCATTAAGCCTTCTGCCCATTTTGGAACCTTCAAGTTATTCTTTAGCCATAGAACAAAGTACCCTACTATATAACCGCCTAGCATACCTCCTAAGAAACCTGCACCGATAGAATTTGCAATTAAGCCCATGAAAAGCCCTGGGCCTATCCCTGGTCTATCGGCGATGGAGTAGGCAATTGCTCCTGCAATTACAGGCGAGAGCATGCCCATTCCTAGTACGCCCAAAGATACTAAAGCATCTGGAACTGAATAATTGATATTGTAATCGGTGATAACCTGCCCACTTGTCAAATTTCCAATTGCGATGAGAATACCAGCGGTAACAACAATAGGTAACATGTAGGAGATAGCAGTTAAAGCGTGTTTCTTTAGCTGAAGTCTTTTCATTATCCACACCTCTGTTATAGTTTTTTTATTGCTACTGTAAATTTAATTGCTCCTGAATATTCTTGATTAATCCTTTTGGTGACTTAATAACAATGCTGGTAGGTACTTCTACAATTCTTTTTCCGGCAAAACGTTCTCTCCCTCCCACCTTGATATCCGCGGCTATAATCACAACATCAGCTTCTTTAATTTCTTGCTTCTGAAGCTCATCTTCTGTGCCAATTGTTCCCTGCGTTTCTATTGAGATTTTGTGACCAAGACTCTCCGCGGCCTTGATAAGCTTTGCTTTTGCTATGTACGTATGGGCGATTCCTGAAGTACATGCTGCAATTCCTACGATATTCATAGATAATTCCTCCCTCAATGATTAGTTAGAAAAAATATTCAAAACTTCTTCTTTTGTTGAAGCATTTTTGACAGATTCCAAAACATCATTATCAGCTAATAATATAGCTACCTTTTGTAGTAATTTAATGTGAAGTGTGTCTGCATCAGTATCTTTAACAGCGAACAGAATAATAACTGATACGGGTTCTTCATCTAAGCTTTCCCATTCTATTGGGTGTTGCGTCCGTACTAGACAGAGTGACGTGCTCTTAACGCTATTTGATTTTCCATGTGGTATTGCTATTCCACTTCCTAACCCGGTTACTCCCTCCTCTTCTCTATCCATTACACTCTTAAAGAATGTATTTTCATCATTTATATTTCCATTTACATATAACATGTTTACCATTCTTCTAAGAACATCTTCTTTATTCTTGACGTGTACGTCTAAATCAATTAAATTATTATTTAATATTTTTCCAAATTCTAAATTAGTTAATTTATTCATTTTATTAATTCTCCTTCAAAAAAGTTTTGAACTCTTTCCTGATCTTTTAGTGTAAATAATGAACTCACTAGAATACTCGGTATTTGAATATCACCCTTCAAGTTAATTGTTGTTAATATCAAGTCTACATTTCTATATTTATCATATTCTTTTTCTACTTTTCGAGCTGATAAGACACCTACTATATTTAATGTCGAGAATGCCTGGCTTACCTTCACTTTTAAAAATTCAGAAGTGCCTACACCGCTACTACAAACGATTAATATATTCTTCTTTTTTTTCTTAAATAGCTCCATATATTTTGCAAAATACACTACTAAATATCCAACTTCATCGTCTGAAATATTACTTAAATCAAATTTTTTCTCTGCCTTTTTCGTAATTTTTTTCAATTCATTAAATAAGATATTATATTCAGTTTTTATCTCACTTAGCAGTGTATTTTTTATTTTTATATCATGAATGATCCTATAAACCATAGGTTGTATATGTAAAATTAAGTCTTCATGTATTTTCCCCCTTTCAATAATGCTTTCCACATTCAAAGAATATTCGTCAAGATAAAAATTAGTCATTTCTTCTGATAAGACGCTCTGCATGGAAATATTTCTTACTAGCCCTGCTGACGATATATATTTACTTAAATATATATACTCTGAATGAGGGATAGGATGATCTAAATGCTTTCCAATATTTTCAATACATTGACATACAAGTTGCTGTACCTCAGAAGGCAGAAATATTTTTTCATCTTTCTCGGCCTTCCTATTTTGTACATTTCCTTCTCTAAATCGTTTAATCAAGATATAAATGTGAATGACTAAATTTATATCGTATGGATACGGAATTTCTTTTCCTAATCCTTCTTCGAGTAAGTTGATTTGCTGAGTGATAAACTTTATATCTTCTGAATCTTTTTTATTATTACTTATCTCTTCAAGCACTTCGCTATAATCCGAAACATAATCTATATCTAGCAGAATTTCATTAATTGCTTTACGAAGCGTTGACTCATTTCCGGTCACTTTTATAAATTCCTTATTTTTTTCTATAGCTAAACTTCTTTTAGTCATGTAATTATCAATAATTTTTATATCATTTATAATACTTGAATCTCCTAAGTAATAATCCTTGAATAATTTTTCAATTGAAATCAAATTAGGTGATTTAAAAAGTAGAATCAACATAACGTATTGTCGTCTTTGATTGGGAGTACGAAAATTTTCGTTTTTTACATATTGCTTGTCTATATATTTTTCATAGTCTAGCTGAAATCCTTTTCCAACAAACGAAACAATTACATCATCATTAAAAACTTGTGTGTTAAGCTTGTTAATTGTTCGATACACAGTTTTTACAGATATCTCTAGTTCCTCCGCAATTTCAGTTGCGGCTAAATAGGTGGAACTATTCAGTAAAAGATCTATTATTTTTTTTTCTTTCGCCTCTATTCGCACTTCAAATCAACTCCTTAAACAAATAATAACTAACGTTGGTACCGTTTACAACGTAATGGGAAGTCCATTATTACGGACAGATCTTTATTAACTAATAGCTCACCGCCTTCAATGGTAATGATTACTAATTACGTCTAAATAAAAAGCCACATAGGATTTCCTATGTAGCCTTTACAGATATAAAAATGCATTCTAGAAACTAGAAATATAGCATGCCTATATATTTTATCATCAAAGCGTATTAAAAAATATCATTATTAACATTTATTTATTAGCTTCTATGCTCATTCAGCTAACAGAGCGCCTGTTGTGCATAATATCCATAATACCTGGATTCCTGGGAACACCTAACTATGATCAAATGAAAAACCCGTCAAATCAAGATTTGAACAGTATTTCGAGATCCGATTCACCTAGTTATGTGTTTTACACATAACTAGGTGAAAATGCCTTTATATCAAGATTTCCCCCGGCCTAGTTATGACTTTCCAGGAATGCAGGATGCCTATTTAAATAAACATGTCCCCTTCTAATCTTTTAAAGTCAGATAAACTCTAAGCATCAGTACTTAATTGCATTTTTCTTTTATTCCGCGTCAAAGTGCTCTTGCTGATTCCGGTCATTTTTTCTACCTCTTTGTAGGAATGGTCCTTCAATAGGTTCATGGCCAAATTGATCTGTTGCTGAGCGAATTTTTTTGGTCGCCCTTCCCGGAAATCAGGCTTCTGTTTGGCCAATTCTTTTCCCTCTTGCGTACGCTCCACAATCAGATCGCGCTCAAAATCCGCAAAAGCGCTGAAAATCGTGAAGATTAATCTTCCAGTTGACGTATTTTCAATAATCCCTAGATTCAGCACGTTGATTCGAACGCCCTTCTCGAATAAGAGCTTGATTGTGTTCAATGCGTCTTGCGTGCTCCGAGCAAAGCGGTCCAACTTCGTCACAACCAGCGTATCCCCTGTCTGGATTTCCTGAAGGAGTTTTTGAAATTCGGGACGATCACTTTTCGTTCCGGTAATTTTCTCGAAGTAGACCCGGTCGCAGCGTTCCTCCTCGAGTTGACGCAGCTGCCCTTCCAAATCTTGCTGGCGGGTACTCACCCGTGCGTAGCCATATTTCATTTTTTTACCCTCACTTTTGAACATAAGTTATGACACCCTTGTATCCCTTGATTTTACTAGAGCAAGGAAGCATAGTCAATACTCTTGAGTTATGGCTATGAAATATAAGATTCAGAGCTAGAGAATGCTACGAAGAATAAAAATGAAGGAAAGTTAGATAGAACGTGACTCATAAAGTTGACTCTTAAGAAGAGATAAGGCCGCTTTTTTCTTTTGAAAAGCGGCCTTCCTTATTTGTCTTGTAATCGATTATTTTGGAGATTACATTTCCTAGATATTAAATTCTTTGCTTGACTACGTACCGTGGTACATGGTTTATAATATAGAAAAGGATGTGATTGCATGGCTTATCGTATTAGTTCTTTTGCTGAAAAATGCGGTGTGAATAAGGAAACGATTCGGTATTACGAGAGAAAAAAATTACTACCAGAACCTGATCGAACCAATACCGGGTATCGATCCTATTCAGAAAAGGACATAAAACGGGTAAAATTTATTAAACATCTCCAAGAACTTGGCTTTTCTTTAAGTGAAATTTATAAATTGCTTGGTGTGGTGGATAAAGACAACGTTCGTTGTGAGGGTATGTTTGAATTTGTCTCAAAAAAAGAAAGAGAAGTTCAAAAACAAATAGAAGATTTGAAAAAGACGGAACACATGCTCAAAAATTTACGACGAAGATGTCCAGAGGAAAAGGAACTGTATGCGTGTCCTATCATAGATGAGCTAATAAAAAATTAAGGGGGAAACAAGAAAATGAATCAATTTAAAATGGGCATTCACGGCATGACTTGTACAGGGTGCGAAGAGCACATAGAAAAAGCGCTTGAAAGTATCGGAGCGACCAAGATTAAAGTTAATTTTCGTCGGAACGAGGCGGTGTTTCAATTGCCTGACGACTGTGCGATAGAAACTGCGATTAAAGCAGTGAAAGAAACAAATTATGAGCCCGGAGAAATAGAGAACTTATCTGCTCGAGAGCATGTGGTGTCAGTTAATAAAGAGGAATATGATTTGCTCATTATCGGTTCTGGCGGAGCTGCTTTTTCAGCAGCTATAAAAGCAGTCGAGTATGGAGCAAAGGTGGGCATGATTGAACGAGGAACGGTAGGCGGCACCTGTGTGAATACGGGGTGTGTTCCCTCAAAAACGCTTCTTAGAGCTGGAGAAATCAATCGATCCGCACACACGAATCCTTTTGAAGGATTACACACTTCTGCGGGAGAAGTAGAATTAGGTCGCTTAGGGAATCAAAAAAATGAACTAGTCAGTGATTTACGGAACCAAAAATACATTGATTTAATTGATGAGTATGGATTTGATTTAATTAAGGGAGAAGCACATTTTATCAATGAAAGTACTATTGAAGTGAACGGACAAGCATTTTCTGCCCACCGCTTTTTAATCGCAACCGGGGCTTCTCCCCTCATACCCGATACTCCAGGACTTGAACAAGTAGATTATCTGACTAGCACAACTCTTCTTGAACTTAAAAAAGTCCCAAAACGCTTAACCGTTATTGGATCGGGTTATATCGGAAGAGAACTCGGACAGCTCTTCCATAATCTGGGTTCAGAAGTTACCCTAATTCAAAGAAGCAAGCAATTCTTAAAAGAGTATGACCCTGAGATTTCTGAAGCAATGGAGAAATCTCTCATCGAACAAGGAATAAAACTCATTTCTGGAGCAGCTTATGAGCGAGTGGAGCAAGACGGAGAGATTAAAAAAGTCCATATTATTGTAAACGACAAGAAAAAGATTATTGAGTCAGACCAGCTACTAATCAGCACAGGAAGAACGCCCAATACTGAAGCATTGAACTTAAGTGCAGCAGGAGTTAAAGTTGGAGCCCACAACGAAATCAAAATAAATGATTTTGGTGAGACAAGCAATGAAAAGATCTATGCAGCGGGAGATGTCACATTAGGGCCTCAATTCGTCTACGTGGCTGCCTATGAAGGAGGAATTGTTGCAGACAATGCGATTGGTGGGTTAAATAAAAAAATCGATTTAACAGTGGTCCCTGGTGTTACGTTTACAAGTCCCGGATTCGCAACCGTTGGTTTAACAGAAAAGAAAGCGAAAGAAAAAGGATATGAAATTAAAACGTCTGTGTTGCCGTTAAAAAATGTTGCTAGAGCGATTGTAAATCATGACACGGCAGGTGTAATTAAACTTGTAGTTGATGGAAAAACGCGAAAAATTCTGGGAGTGCATGTGGTCGCTGACAATGCAGGGGAAGTTATTTACGCAGCCACTTTAGCCGTTAAATTCGGATTGACCGTAGACGACTTAAAAGAAACGCTTGCACCTTACTTAACAATGGCAGAAGGCTTAAAATTGGCAGCCTTAGCGTTTGACAAAGACGTATCAAAATTATCCTGCTGTGCAGGCTGAAATTGTTTATTTAACAGGTATCTTACACGAAAAGCTGATGGAAAATATTCATTTTTCCGTTTCGAAGCTGTTGAGTTATGACTATGATAACTCGATTTTAAATTTAAAATGATTGAAAAACATAATTAAAATACTGCTTCCTTTCGGAAACAGTATCAGGGGTTCAACCGTATTTTAATAAACGATCCGTAGAGAAAAAGTTGAGACAAACATTACCCGAATGCAATTAAGCTCGACTTAACTAATGACATCGTTAAAAACGCTCTGTCTGTGTTTAAAGGAACCTTCTCCACCTTCGAGGATATTCAGAATTTCCTTTTTTATAGGAGAACTTAGAGCATACCCGTATTTCGCTATCCAGCCATGCTCGCCATCTGACTCCATTATAATCACGTTTTCCGATAAGGAGTTGGTGACGAGGGTAGAATTATGAGTTGCAATGATTATTTGCCTTTTTTCTTTTAATTGGCGTAATTGTTCTACCAAGTTTTTGTAAATATACCTACTATCCAGATTATCTTCTGGTTGATCAATAATTACAGGTTTAAGATTGTTAGAGAAATCTCCATGACTTAAAATTAAATTTAATATAGTTACCACTTTTTGACCGAGTGACAAATCTTTAATATCTTTAAAAATACTTTTTAACTGCCTAGCAGATTCGTAAGCATTAACATCAAACTCAATAGTAAATTCTTCCAAAGCATTTAGCTTATTTTCATAATACGCTAGAAGTTTACTAATATTATTAGCTCTTAAAAAGTCATCTAATAAAACGACCATTGCGTCATAGCTATTTGATGGAGTCAAACTTTCTTTATCAAGATTAGACTCTCTTTGAATTCTTGTGAAAGAGCTGAGAAGGCTAACCTCTACAGACGCAGTTTTATTAATACATAGTTTTATAAATTCATTAAAAGAGAGCTCCCTAATTAAGTAGTGGATATATTCTGTTGCTTCTTTTTGTGTTATGTCATATTCCCTACTAATTCGAGATTTTGGAATTTCCATACTATGGGGTAACTCATATGCATTTATATTATTTTGGATATAGACAATTCTCATTTTATCTTTTTGAGCTAGATTATAGGGATTTATTCTGGATTCAACTTTGCTTTTTCTTTCTTCCAAAATTTTTTCTATGTTACCAAAGAATCTTAGCAAGCCATTGTTAGTTTTAAAGTTGACTTTTTTGCCTAATGCGTCCAGGTATCCATCACTAAAGAACAAATCTTGTATAAAATCTCCAAACTCGTTGTTATTGGCTTTTTCAACAAGTGAATTAATAGAGTATCTATCATCGTAGAATTTTTCTATAGTAGCTTTTCTATTTGATTGTTTTTCAGCTTGGAATTCATTTGATTTTATTTTGACTATTTTATAAACCGCTACGAAATTTCTTAAAATTTTTTGTTTAATCTTATTTTCATTGTAGTAGATTTTTTCTCTATAGGTTGACGGATCTAAACCGCTAAGCGCTGCTATTAATTCTACTGAAGATTCAAAGTGTGGTAATTCCATAGTTACAATATATTCTTCATTATAGTAGTGGACCAAAACCGATACTTCCCCATGTTGACTAAAAAAGTATAGATGGCTATCATCTTTAAATTTTTGGGTTAATACAAAATTTATTAAATCTAATGCAGTACTTTTCCCGGTTCCTCTCCCTCCTATATAGCTATTTAACGATGGGGAATATCGGACACAATAATTGGTTTGATTCTTCCCAGTTAGATACCCATCTTTCGTGTAATCGATATGTAGCCCTTCGATGAATATATTCGGGATTTGGGGATTTTCTAAACTAACTGTAATTTGATACTCTTCTAGAGCTTCAAAAAAGGAGCTAGTCGAGTTGTTAGCAACTTTTACCCACATACTCTCTGCGGGGATTTCTTCATGGGAGTGAGCATCACAATCTAAAATAAAGTGCTTATTACTTTTATATATACTATTAAAATAACCACTATATCTTGAAATTTCTTTATCGGAATTAACCCCGATAAATTTAGAATAGCGATCGCTTAATAATTCTTTTTTATAACCACCGCTATATATATTCTTTTGACTAAATAATTCTGAAGTATTTATATGAGCTATGTATGCATAACGCTTTTTATCATAAAAATCTTTAAGGACATCGTAGCTACTTTTCATGACTCCATACTCTTCTGAAATAAGATGATCAGATAGCCACTGTTCAACTTCTCCTAGTTGCTCTTCTCGAAACATCCCCACAACGTGGAGTCTATCCGCACATGTAATTTCGATACCGTAAATTACATTACAGTGCTTGTGCACATTGGTTCTATGGACATCTAAAGCTTTTTGTAATTTCACAATCCCTTTAGTAGTATTATGATCGGTTATAACTACAATTTCATAATTATTTTTTACTAACTGATTTGCTATTAATAAGTATGAATAAAATTCCTTTTTCGTTTCAAAAATATCCAATTCTCCGTTTAGTTGTACTTCGCCAATTAAAGCAGCAATCTCTTTATCAAAACTACTAACAATATGTTCCTGGAATAAGTCTTTTTCAGATAGCAATTTATAATCATTACTATTCCATTCAGATTTGAATCGATAATCATAGGAAGCTGGAGTATGCACATGAAATAATGTTTTCTTATAGTCCCCCATCCTATTTTTACTAGCTTTTATTTCTTTATATTTTTCAACTATCATTTTATTTAACACTCTTCAGTTATTCCTTTCCCATTTTATAGTGGTCACAGTTACAGTATTTCATTCTCCTTTTATATACTCTGATCATCACAAAATCTGGGTTTGAGAGAATGATAAAGATATAGGTCAGAATATCAAGTAATCCAAGTATACCACTCAGCATTGAACGTCCTCACTACACCTCCTAATTTATTCGACACTTCTTGCATACAAAGATAATTTAGTATATTCAAAGCTCTTACTATGTAGTTTTGGGGTACACCCCAAAATCTACATATAATAAAGACAACCTATTTTTTAAACAAAAATAAAGGCCAAAACTCACTTATGTGAATCTTGGCCTTTATTTTTTGTCCAATGTTTCTTTAATATAAGATCTATTTGAGTATGGAATTGATTCAAGTAACAGATAATTTTTATCTCCTCAATGCTGGAAAGGTAAACATTTAATTGGGCGATAACTCAACCTCTGTTACCCATTTATGGTTCCTGACCATATCTTCCCCGGTGGTCGGCTCAAAGTCAACCATATATACGGTAGTGTCTTCTGCTGATTCTATCGTGGCAGTTGCACCTTGCATGCCTTCCATATGACTCGCTTCCAGCGTAACCTCCGAACCAGGTTCCAGTGGTTCTTCGACATCTTTTGCTTCAGCTATTTCTTCCTTGATAACCCATTTATGGTTTGTTACTCGCGGATCACCATTAGTTGGATTGAAGGATACTTCGTAAACTATAGTGTCGAATGCCCCTACAATAGTAGCCTCTGCACCCTGCATTCCTGTCATATGGTCTGAATTGATGGTAACAATGTCCCCTATCCGATATGTTGGGTTTTCTGCTGCTAGTAATCCTTCTGGTATTTCTCCAGAATCATCATGCATCATTTCACCCATATTCGAAGTAGAAGCAATACTTTCTATATCTGATGAAATATTTCCCACGGACTCAGAATCTACGTCTCCATCTTGATCAATAGAACATGCGGCCAATAATACTAATGTAGAAAGACCTAGGATACTTTTTATCAATCGGTTCTTATACATGTTTCATTACCCTCCTTTATTGACTATTATCGAAAGTACTCTACATTACACATTCTGTCCTTCCTTTTTTCAATAGTCAAATAATTAGTCTTATAATCAATTTACCTAGTCAGGGCTATAGGTTCATTTTTAGTAGTCAAGTACAGCACAATCAGATGCATACAATCGGTATCCAAAAAAATGTCGCATTAATTCGTAGCCATTATTTGGGCCCCACTTTTTTATTTAAAAACTATTCCTTCAATTTTTAGATGCTTTAATGGCTTCCTACAAAAAAAT
>OBJT01000156.1_pt1 | contig 17599 bp, 17 predicted proteins | sample 1519861 | NCBI WGS metagenome assembly OBJT01 (sample SAMN02401118, study PRJEB22541) | soil metagenome, isolate JX
AAGAAAGTCACTGAGTAATCTCTTCAGACTGAATCCTGAAAGGCCGCGATCGCGGCCTTTTTTGTTTACTCGTTTTGCGTCCGGCGCGATATCCACTTACACTTCGCCCAACACTCATTAACCATTTTATCTAATGTCTGACACCTTCAAACGCCAACCTATTCCTTTACCCAACGGCCAGAACAAAGTGCTGCTCCATTCATGCTGCGCACCTTGCTCGGGTGAGGTGATGGAAGCCATGCTGGCTTCTGGTATTGATTACACCATCTTTTTCTACAACCCAAACATTCATCCGCTGAAAGAGTACGAGCTGCGTAAAGAGGAGAACATCCGCTTCGCTGAGCAGTTCGGTGTGCCTTTCGTGGATGCCGATTACGATAAAGACAACTGGTTTGATCGGGCCCGCGGCATGGAGTGGGAACCAGAACGCGGCATCCGCTGCACTATGTGTTTCGATATGCGCTTTGAACGCACCGCACTGTATGCACATGAAAATGGCTTCCCGGTGATCACCAGTTCGCTGGGCATTTCGCGCTGGAAGGATATGAAGCAGATCAATGACTGCGGCGTGCGGGCGGCAGCGCACTATCCCGATATGCTGTATTGGGAGTTTAACTGGCGTAAAGGCGGTGGATCATCACGCATGATCGAGATCAGCAAGCGCGAGCGTTTCTATCAGCAGGAGTATTGCGGCTGCATCTATTCACTGCGTGACAGCAACCGTCATCGCGTAGCCAGCGGTCGAGAGCGCATTGAAATTGGCGTGCAGTATTACACGCCAGACGAAGAGTAAAATAACCTGCTGGTAACCACCAGCAGGTGTGTCATCACCAGGCTAATTGCCTGCCGCTGTAATCGACATAGTGATGTCCGCCCTGCCCGGCAAACCGATCCATCTGCGCCACCAGCCCCTGAGCACTCTCAACGGCAGTAATGTCAGCGTCATCGCCTCCCATGTCGGTTTTGACCCAGCCCGGATGTAATGAGATCAAAGTTGTGCCCCGCGCAGCCATCTGCTGAACCAAAGCGCGACTGAGCATATTCAGCGCCACTTTGCTGGCTGAGTAATAGGGGCGAATCGCCTCGGCATTTTCCGTTAAGCTACCAAGGCGAGATGTAGTAATACCCAGCACACCCTGTTTTTCTGTCAGCAACGGCAACAGACCTTCCGCCATGCGCACCGGTGCAACGCTATTGGTCATAAACAGTTGCATTAACTCATCATCACTGATGGCGACCAGCTCCATCGAATCTGGGCCGAGAATACCCGCATTGATCAGCGCCCGATCAAACTGCTCATCCTTAAGTCGCGAGAGTAGCTGCTCACGCTGAGTAGCAACGGTAATATCCAATGGCAGCCAACGCAGCTTTTCATGCTGATACGAAACAGCTGTACTGCGATAGGTGGCGGTGACGTCCCAACCGTCAGCAAGCAGTTGCTGCACGACGGCTAATCCAATCCCCTTTGAAGCACCGATAATTAACGCACGTTTTGTTTGGCTCATTTGTCCCTTCCCGCAGTTAAAAGACGAAAAGGGCAGGATAACCTGCCCTTGGTTGACTAACGAAACACTAACGTTAGCACGACAATGACCACCATAATTATCAGCAGATGGCACACCACCTTATCGAGATTCCGTTTCCGCATAACGCCTCCATAAGATTAGAACCACTGACCGAAGCGTTTGATGTAGAGCATTTTCATGCCCTGTGCGACCACGCAGTAGCCCAGCAAAGTCGCCACCAGCCATGGGAAGTAAGCCCAAGGCAGCGGCACCAATCCGACCATGTTACCCAGTGATGAGAACGGCAGCAGAATGCCGGCAATCATCACGCACGCCGTGGTGAGCAGTACCGGTAACGCGGCGCGGCTCTGAATGAATGGAATTTTCTGGGTGCGCAGCATATGCACCACCAGCGTCTGTGACAGCAATCCTTCAACAAACCAACCAGACTGGAACAGAGACTGCATTTCCGGTTTGTTGGCGGCAAATACGTACCACATCAGCGCAAAAGTCGTGATATCAAAAATGGAAGACGTAGGTCCGATCCACAGCATAAAGCGTTTGATATTACGCGCGTCCCATTTACGTGGTTTACGCAGGAACTCGCGGTCCATTTTGTCCCATGGCAATGCTAGTTGAGACAGGTCATACATCAGGTTCTGAATCAGCAGATGAATCGCCAGCATCGGCAGGAACGGAATAAAGGCGCTCGCTACCAGTACTGAGAACACGTTGCCAAAGTTGGAGCTGGCCGTCATGTTCAAATACTTGATGATGTTGCCGAACGTCTCACGTCCTTTCATCACGCCCTCTTCCAGCACCATCAAATCCTTTTCCAGCAGGATGATGTCAGAAGACTCTTTCGCGATATCTGCTGCACTGTCGACGGAAATACCGACATCGGCATCACGCAGTGCAGGTGCATCATTGATACCGTCGCCGAGGAAGCCAACGGTATGGCCTTGCTGTTGCAGCGCACGCAAAATACGTGATTTCTGCAACGGGGTCAGTTTGGCAAACACCGCACTGTGAGCGGCAGCGTCAGCCAGTTGCTCGTCGCTCATCATGGCAATCTGATCGCCAGTGACGATGTCGCCGCTATCAATGCCAACCTGCTGGCAAATCCGCGCCGTGACGACGGGGTTATCGCCGGTCAGTACTTTGACGCTCACGCCATTGTCACGCAGCGCGGTAATGGCTTTGGCGGCACTCTCTTTGGGTGGATCGAGGAACGTCAGCAACCCTTCAACCGTCAGACCTTGTTCATCAGCCACGCTCAATGCCTGCTGTAAGCCTGGCTCCTCCAGCACACGGCTCGCCACCAGCAGGACGCGGAAACCCTGCTCATTATATTGATGGGCCAGTGCCAGCAATTCTGCACGGCGCTTTTCATCCAGCGGCTGAATCAATTTGCCTTCACGCTCAGCACTGGCGATGCTCAGCATCTCTTCCACTGCGCCTTTGCAGATCAGCATCTGTTGATTGAGACGACGATCGCGAACCACCACAGACACACGACGACGCACAAAATCAAACGGCAACTCATCCACTTTGGCGTAGTAGTCGCCCATGTCAGCCGTCACACGATCTTTACCATAACGCAGAATCGCGCGATCCATCAGGTTGGGCGTACCGCTCTGATAGTGGCTATTGAGCCAACTCAGCATCAGCACGCGGGAGTTTTCCACCCCCGCACAATCCAGATGATGCTCAAGGATGATGTTATCCTGGGTCAGCGTACCGGTTTTATCGGTGCACAGAATGTCCATGGCCCCCAGGTTTTGAATCGCGTTCAGTCGTTTCACAATCACTTTGCGGCGCGACATGGCGATGGCACCTTTCGCCAGGTTGGAGCTGACGATCATCGGCAGCATTTCCGGTGTCAGCCCCACGGCAACGGCCAAGGCAAACAGGGATGCATCCAGCCAGTCGCCTTTGGTCAGGCCGTTAATCAGCAGCACAACCGGCACCATCACCAACATGAAGCGGATCAGCAGCCAGCTCACGCTGTTAACTCCACGGTCAAATGCCGTTTGGGTGCGGTTACCGACAATGGATTTTGCCAGGCTGCCAAAATAGGTTTCGCCGCCAGTCGCCACCACCACGGCTTTCGCACTGCCGCTGGAGACGTTTGTGCCCATCAGACAAACACTGCCCAGCTCAAGCAGTGAAGCTCCTTGGTCACTCGCACTAGCGCCTTTGCTGGTGACATTACCCGTAACGTCATATTTCTCCACCGGCAGTGATTCACCGGTCAGAATCGCTTGGCTGATAAACAGGTCACGCGAATCCAGCAGGCGTACATCAGCAGGCACCAAATCGCCCGCAGAAAGATAAATGATGTCACCTGGCACCAGCGTCGCAATATCCACTTCTTGTTTGACCGGTGCTTCCTGAGCAGATTCACGGCGCAGCACGGTTGCGGTGGTACGCACCATGGATTTCAGCGCCTGCGCGGCTTTATTGGTACGGAACTCTTGCCAGAAACGCAGCAAACCGCTGAGCGTTACCATCGTCACAATGATGATGACACCGGTCAGATCGGTCTCCTCGCCTTTACGCATTGGCATCCAGTAATCGGTAAAAAAGCTCACCGCAGCCAGCACCATTAATACGTAGATAAAGGGATTATTGAACGCCTGAATCAGCTGAATCAGTGCCGGGGGGGCTTTATCGTGTTCCACCTGATTGCGGCCATAGACCTCCAGGCGCGCTTCGGCTTCGCGTTCACTCAGCCCGAGCGCATCACTGCGCAGGCGCACCAGAGTTTCGTCGGCGGTAAAACCCGCTTCATCTTCAATCAGATAGCGTGGCGTTTTCTGGCGCGGTTGGCGCACGGTGTTGTTCCAGGCTTTTTTTTCCTGGTTGAGTTTCATGTCAGTCATGATGACATTCCTTTATTTCTTACGGCAATAAAAGTCCCTGTGCAGGGAGCACATAAATTGGGATAAATTAAATTAACGACGTGGCGTTAGATGATTAAAAATAACCTGTCGGGAATTTCCATATTACCTCCCGTAAATAAAAGACGAAGAAAATCGCTCGCTAAAATAACGAGAAAGAGATATCACGATGTCAATTTCACCGTTACCGTGCGACCTTCAGGCAGTCCGAATTTACCAGTTAGCCTGACAACGGACGCGCCAAAACGCGCGACGATAGCGGTTAGCTCTGCACGCTGAAAATCAGCGCGCGCATCGAGGTGGAGGGAAAAGTGCGTTTAAAATCATGTGCATGATGAAATCCCTACGAGCAGTAGCTCGTTACTCTTCGTTCAAAGGGGAACAATCATCAGAGAGAGGTGAGGATTGCTGCCCGCCGTGTTGGCAAGCAGCGACAAAAGAATTCGCGCGTCAGCTTGCCTTGTGTTGCCATCTAAAAGGGTGACTGTCCAACTGAATTCTCCTGTTTGAAGTTGGCGCCATTATATTCCTGAGCATTCCGAAGTAAAGTTAATTATTTTCGTTAAGCAAGCAGTTTAATTTCCGTTGTAATTTGGTTGATAAATGCGAGCAGTGATACCCACCGATGACATACTGGCAATACCACTATATTTAACATGCTTATAACCGTTCCGTCGCCCTTAGAACCTAAAGGCATATGTATAGCCATAAATTGACTATTCTTCATTACGGCGCTCTCGTAAACTCGCGTTACTTTTTTAAGGCAAGGAAACAACATGAAAAAAATCATTCCCTCACTGCTGGCGCTTTCGCTGGTAGCCGCCTTCTCCTCTCTGGCCGCAACACCAAAGGATACGCTGGTGATTGCGCAGTCGACTGATGATGCTGATAGCTTCGACCCCGCGCAGGGCTTTGAACTGACCACAGTGCAAGCGTTTACTAACATCTACCAACGTCTGGTCCAGTCTGACCCAACCAATCCGACCGACCTTAAACCGACGCTGGCGACCTCATGGACACCAGGCAGTGACAATCGCAGTCTGACTTTTGAATTGCGTAAAGGCGCGCAATTCGCCAGTGGTAATCCGCTGCGTCCAGAAGATGTCATCTTCTCCCTCGGTCGCGTGGTGAAACTGAATCTCGATCCTTCCTTTATTCTGACGCAGCTCGGCTGGAATAAAGACAATGTTGATACCTTCCTGAAGAAAGTCGATGACAATCACGTACAGATCAGCTGGAGCGCCAATGTCAGCCCGGCCTATGTGCTGAGCCTGCTGTCTGCGCCTGTCTCTTCTATTGTGGATGAGAAAACCGCGCAGGCGAATGCCAAAAATGGTGACTTCGGCCATGCATGGTTAGGCACCCACTCAGCCGGTAGCGGCCCGTATCAGATCCGTAAAGTAGTGCTGCATGAAGTGGTGCTGCTGACCGCCAACCCGACGTCACCGGCTGGCGCGCCGAAGCTGAAAAACATTCTGATCAAGAACGTACCGGAGCCAGCTGCCCGTCGTCTGCTGTTGGAGCAGGGCGATGTGGATATCGCACGTAACCTCGGCGCTGACCAAATCGCAGCGTTGAAAGGCAAAGCAGGCGTGAAGACCGAAGCGATTCCGATGGCCTCGCTCTACTACATCCAGTTCAACGTGGGTGAAAATCCAGTGCTGAAGAATCCAGCCCTGTGGGAAGCCGCTCGTTACCTGTTCGACTATAAAGGTATTGCCAACGACCTGTTGAAAGGCCAGTTCGAAGTGCATCAAACCTTCCTGCCAAAAGGTTTCCTCGGTGCGTTGAATGACACGCCTTACAGCTACGATCCGGAAAAAGCCAAAGCGATTCTGAAGAAAGCGGGCCTGACCAACGTCAGCTTTAAACTCTCCACCAGCAACCAACCGCCTTACCTCGACATCGCGCAGGCACTACAGGGCAGCTTTGCCAAAGGTGGCGTGAAAGTCGAAGTGCAGCCGGGCCTGAGTTCTGAAGTCTCTACCCGCGTGAAAGCGCATCAGTACGAAGCGACACTGAACGCCTGGGGTGCGGACTATTTCGATCCGAATACCAATGCCGCCTCGTTCGCCTATAACCCGGAAGATGGCAGCAAAACCATCGCTTATCGTTCGGACTGGCACATTCCAGAGCTGAGCAAGCAAACGCTGGCCGCCACCGCCGAAGCTGACAGCAACAAGCGTGTTGAGCTGTATCAGGCGATGCAGCGTGAAGTGCTGAAGAACTCGCCATACGTGATCGGCTTGCAAGCACGTAACCTGATTGCACTGCGCGACAATCTCAAAGGCTATGTGCAGGGGATTAACCCGGATATGGTGTACTACTCGCAGGTTTCTAAGTAATGGCAGTATCTGCTTCACAGGCCGGGTTCGCCCGGCCACTCTGGCAGCGCTTTAGCCGTCTGATCACCAGCCTGCTATCACTGCTGGTGACGCTGATAGGTTTGTTAGCGTTCACTTTCATGTTGTCGCACCTGTCGCCGGTTGATCCGGTACAACAGATCGCAGGCGATCACGCCAGCGAAGCCACCTATACGCAGGTGCGCCACGACCTCGGACTCGACCAGCCCGTCTTAGTGCAGTTCTGGCGTTACATCAGCCATCTGGCACAGGGTAATTTGGGGCTCTCGCACCTCACTAACCAACCGGTCAGTGCGGATTTGATGCGTACCTTCCCGGCCACCATTGAACTCGCCACCTGTGCGATGATTTTTGCCGCGGTGTTTGGCATTGCACTGGCACTGCTGGCAGCGTGGAAACCGGGTAGCGTGATCGATAACGTGGCGCGCTTTATTTCTCTGCTCGGCTACTCGGTGCCGGTATTCTGGCTCGGCCTGCTCGGTCTGCTGCTGTTTTACGCAGTATTACACTGGTCTGCCGGGCCTGGGCAGTTGGATGATATCTGGATCTACACGCTGGAGCCGAAAACCGGCTTTGTGCTGATTGATAGCTGGCTATCTGGCGATCCTGAGATGTTCCGCAATGCAATTGCACACCTGTGGCTGCCAGTCGTGATTCTTGGCCTGCTGGCGATGGCAGGTATTACGCGTCTGCTGCGTGCGGCGCTGTTGGAAGAGAGCAGCAAAGAGTATGTGATTCTGGCGCGCGCCAAAGGCGCAAGCCGCATCCGCATCCTGCTGCGCCATATCTTTCCCAACGTGCTGGGTACGCTAATCACGGTTATCGCCCTCTCCTACGCCACGCTGCTGGAAGGTTCGGTGTTAACAGAAACCGTCTTCGCTTGGCCCGGTGTTGGACGCTACATGACTAACGCGCTGTTTTCTTCTGATACCCCGGCGATTCTTGGCTCGACCCTGCTGATTGGCAGTTGCTTTATCCTGCTCAACGCCCTGGTCGATGCCCTCACCTGGTTAACCGATCCGAGAACCCGATGACCCAACAACTCTCTGAACTGGAAACCGTGCGCCCACGCCGTCGCCGTGCGCGTATTACTTCACTAACCATTGGCTTGACACTGGTGGTGATTGTGGTGGCGATGGCACTGTTTGCCCCGCTGCTGGCACCCTTCGACCCCAACGCGCAAGTGATTGCTCAACGCTTACAAGCGCCTTCTGCACTGCACTGGTTCGGTACCGATGGCTTTGGCCGCGATTTACTGTCTCGCGTGATCTACGGCGCACGCCCAACGTTGCTGCTGGTGTCGCTGATTCTGGTGCTGACCATTCCGGTTGGCCTGCTGGTCGGCATTACTGCCGGTTACGTCGGCGGCTGGACCGAGCGCGTACTGATGCGCATCACTGATATTTTCCTGTCTCTGCCGAACCTGGTAATTGCGCTGGCGCTGGTTGCCATGCTCGGGCCGGGATTGATGAACGGTGCCTTGGCCTTGGCACTGACCAGTTGGCCGCCGTTCGCCCGTCAGGCACGAGCCGAAACCCTGGCACTACGCCGCAGCGATTATCTCGCTGCTGCACGCATGCAGGGCATTACCGGTCTGCGTTTGATGTTCGGCCACATTCTGCCACTGTGCTTGCCGACCGCAGTGGTGCGCGCGGCGCTGAGTCTAGGCGGCATCATTCTTTCTGCTGCTGGCCTGGGCTTCCTTGGCATGGGCGTACAACCGCCAACGGCCGAATGGGGTTCGATGGTGGCGGAAGGCAGTAAAGTGATATTCGACCAATGGTGGGTGGCTGCGGCCCCCGGCGGTGCGATTCTTTTCGCCAGTCTGGCGTTTAACCTGACAGGCGATGGCCTGCGCGACCGACTGGATACCCGTCATGCCAAATGATCTGTTAATTGATGCCCAAGGGCTGACCATCCGCAGTGACGATGCACTGCTGGTGGATAATATCGCCTTTCAAATTGGTCGCGAGCGTGTCGCACTGGTCGGTGAGTCCGGCTCAGGTAAATCGCTGACTGCCCGTTCGCTGATGGGGTTGCTGTCACCGGCACTGCACCTACAAGCCGATTGTTTGCAGGTGGCAGGTGCTGATGCCTTGGCGCTGCGAGAACGCGACTGGATCGCCCTACGCGGCGGCAAAGTGGCGATGGTGATGCAGGATCCAAAATACGCACTGAATCCCACCCGCACTATCGGCTGGCAAGTAGAAGAACCGCTAGTACTGCACCGTAAAATGAGCCGTGCCGAACGCAAAGAGAAAGTGTGCGAGATGCTGGATGCGGTCGGTCTGCCGGATCCCCGTCAGTTGATGAAGCGTTATCCGCATCAGCTCTCTGGCGGTATGGGGCAGCGTGTGATGCTGGCGATCGCTTTGATCACCGATCCCGATCTGTTGATTGCCGATGAACCGACCTCGGCACTTGATCATGCGATGCGCGATCAGGTGCTGGCACTGATTCGTCGTTTGGTGGAGCAGCGTAATATGGGCTTGCTGCTGATCAGTCACGATCTGCAACAGGTTTCCGAACACTGCGATCGCGTGATGGTGATGTACAAAGGTCGCCTGCTGGACACGCTGCCTGCAGCCCAACTCTCTAATGCGACTCACCCTTACACGCGCACGCTGTGGGCGTGTCGTCCCAGCAAAGCGACGCACGGCGAGCGTTTACCGGTGCTGGATCGCGCTGCGTTGGAGAACCGAGATGATTGAGTTAAACAACCTCAGCGTGTCGCACAAACAGGGCTACGAGTTGCGTACCGTGGTACACGATGTGTCGTTACAGGTGGCGGCGGGCGAATGTTTTGGATTAGTGGGGCCATCGGGCTGCGGCAAGTCATCGCTGCTGTGGGTGATGGCCGGCCTGAATCCCTTCTGGAGCGGCAGCATGCAGCTGGCAGGCACCGATGTGCAGCCAGGTAAAGCTTTTACCGGCCCGCTGCGCCGTGATGTGCAGATGGTGTTTCAGGATCCCTATGCCTCACTGCATCCACGCCATCGTCTGCGCCGCACCTTGGCCGAGCCTTTGAAGATGCTGAAGCGCGATAATATCGACGATCGTATCAACGACGGTTTTCGCCATGTCGGGCTGGACCCGGCACTGGCGGATCGTTATCCGCATCAGCTATCCGGCGGCCAGCGTCAGCGTGTGGCGATTGTGCGCGCCCTGCTGCTGGAGCCGAAGATCCTGTTACTGGATGAGCCGACCTCGGCGTTGGATATGTCAGTGCAGGCGGAGATTCTTAACCTGCTGAATGATTTAAAGCAGAATGATGGATTGACCATGGTACTGGTGAGTCACGATCCTGATGTGATCGATCATATGTGCGATCGTGCGGCACATATGGCACTGGGACGGATTGTCGGTTAAGACGTTAAGCTAAATCGTAACGGCGCAATAAGCGCGCCGTTACGCCTCTGAACCCCTTAATGCGCCATCGCCTGCATCGTTTCACTGCGAATCGATTCCGTCACTTCGGCCTTCAACGCCATAAATTCCGGTGAGGTTTTAATGGTGTAATCGCGCCCATGATTAAAATTCACCGCCACCTCCTGCTTGATGCGGCCGGGTCGGGCGCTAAAAATCGCCACCTTGTTAGCCATGAAAATCGCTTCATCAATGTCGTGCGTCACAAACAATACGGTTTTGCGCGACTGCTCCCACACCGACAACAATAACTCCTGCATCATCACACGCGTCTGGTTATCCAGTGCACCAAACGGCTCGTCCATCAACAGCACTTTGGGATCGTTGGCCAGCGCGCGGGCAATCGCGGTGCGTTGCTGCATGCCGCCCGAGAGCTGGCGCGGATAGTGCTGCGCGAAACCACGTAGTCCCACCTGCTGAATGTAATAATCGCTGCGCTCTTTCTGTTGCGCCGCACTGATACCGCGCTCCTGCAAACCAAAGCGAATGTTCTCTTCCACCGTCAGCCACGGGAACAGTGTGTAGCTTTGGAACACCATGCCGCGATCGGCACCCGGCCCTTCCACGCTTTTACCGTCCAGCCAGATTTCTCCGCGCGTGGGCGTATCCAGTCCGGCGATGATGCGCAGCAGCGTGGATTTCCCGCAGCCCGATGGCCCGAGAATGGTGATGAAGTCATTCTCCTCCACCTGATAATGGATCGGCTGCAGCGCCTGAGTTTGTTCGCCTTTGGGGCCGGTAAAAATACGCTCGACACCGCGCACATTGAGTTTGCTGTGTTTCATTACAGGGTGCTCCATGCAAACAAGCGCCGATTAAGCACTTTGAACAGATAGTCGGAGATCAAGCCGATGCAGCCGATCACAATGATGCCGAAAATGATCTGCCCAGTGTTGAGCAACGCCTGGCTGTCAACGATCATATGGCCGATCCCACTCTCCGATCCGATTAACTCTGCGACGATAACGTAAGTCCATGCCCAGCCCAGCACTAAGCGCAGCAACTCGGCAATGCCCGGTGCCGCCCCTGGGATCAGCACCCGACGTACAATCGAACGGTTGCTACATCCCAAGGTGTAGGCCGCTTCGACCAGATCGCGGCGGGCGCTGCTCACCGTCACTGCCACCATCAAAACGATTTGAAAGAAGGAGCCGATAAAGATCACCAGAATCTTTTGCGTTTCACCAATACCTGCCCACAGGATCAGCAACGGCACAAATGCCGATGCCGGTAAGTAACGGCAAAAGGAGACGAAGGGTTCGAGAAAGGCTTCCCAGGTTTTGTAGGCGCCCATCATGATGCCCAGCGGCACACCAATCACGGCCGCCAGCAGGAAGCCCGACAGTACGCGCATCACCGTCATGCCAATATCCAGCGAGAAGTTGTACTCGGTGAACAACAGCACGCCTTGCTGCAACATGGTCAACGGATCCGCGAGGAAAGTGGGCGACACCAGGCCGCCCAGCGTCACCAGCGTCCACACCGCGATAAACAGCACAAAGAAGGCCACGCCCAAGGCAATACGTAACCGCAGCGAAATCGCTTTCAGGGGGACCATCAGCGGGTTGTGCCAGCGCACGGGGGCATCCGGCAGTGACGCAGGTGGAGTCACCGGTTGGCTTTTACTCATCTCCATCTCCTTTCTCCCGCTTACTGCACGAAGCTGGCGTCGTACAGGCTCTTCACATCCGGCATTTTCTTGATCACACCCGCACGCAGCAGCAGTTTGCCCGCCTCTTCGCTGAAGGTTTCAATTTCACCGTTGAAGAATTTCTTGTTCTCTTCCGGCCCTTGCCAGCGCAAGTAACTGGCCGACTCGGCAAACTCTTTACCCGTCGACTTCACCGCTGCACCCATGATCTCATTGGACTTGTCTGGCTGCTGTTTGATCATCTCCAGCGCATCGTAGTAGCTGGCAACCAGCGCTTTTGCGGCATCAGGGTGTGCTTTCAGGAAGGTCGGCGTGCAACCGAGCGTATCCATCACCATTGGATAATCGAGCGTAGTGGCAAGGATTTTACCCGCTTTAGGTTGATTGCGGATCACCGATAAATAAGGCTCGTAGGTCACCGCCGCCTCGTTCTGACCCGCGGCAAAGGATTGTGCCGCCGCCTGAGGTGCCATGGTGGCCAGACGCACGTCTTTCATCGTCATGCCGTTTTTATCCAGCATCCACGCCAACAGGAAATAAGGAGAAGTGCCGGGCGCATCTACCGCGACGGTTTTACCTTTGAGATCTTTAATGCTGGTGATGTCACTGCGCGTGGCGAGGCCATCTGCGCCGTAGGACTTGTCCAGTTGAACGATCTGTTTGATCGGCACGCCCGCCGCGTTCCAGGAGATATAGGTTTCAACCGTGGTGGCCGCACACTGAATGGTGCCGGAAGCCACCGCCAGATGTCGACTGCTTTGCGGGATCATCTTCACATCGACATCAAGGCCGTGCTTTTTAAAGATCCCAGCTTTATCGGCCAACGTCAGCGGGGCAAATCCGGTCCAGCCGGAAATACCGATGGCGACTTTGGTGTCGGCTGCCTGTACTGCTAAAGCACTGGCGCACAGTACGGCGGCGGTTAATGCACGAACAACGTGATTCACTGGCTTGCCCATCTTCCACTCCTGATAAAGGTGATGAAAAACAACGGTTGTATAGTCTTATCTATACAAGCCAAGCAATGGCTGTGCCAGAACGTCAAACCTTGTTCTGATGGGAGCGTTATGCGCAACTTCGCACTTAAACGGTGCATAAATCCGGCATGGTTAACCACACTGGTGCGAAAGCAACCTGCTGGCGACGGCGCTATACTCATGCCAACTTTTCTAAAGAAGGAACACCGTATGTCGGTGAAATTGCGTCCGTTAGAGCGGGAAGATCTGCACTTCGTGCATCAGTTAGATAACAACGCCAGCGTGATGCGTTATTGGTTTGAGGAACCCTACGAAGCCTTTGTTGAGCTGTCGGATCTTTATGACAAACACATCCACGATCAAACTGAGCGCCGCTTTGTTGTCGAACATGACGGGCAAAAAGCGGGATTGGTTGAACTGGTCGAGATCAACCATGTACATCGCCGTGCTGAATTTCAGATCATTATTGATCCGGGACATCAGGGTAAAGGCTTAGCCAGCCAGGCGGCAAAATTAGCGATGGATTACGGCTTTTCGGTGCTAAATCTCTACAAACTCTACCTGATCGTTGACCAGAAGAATGAGAAAGCGATTCACATCTACACCAAACTGGGATTTGAGGTGGAAGGCGTGCTGAAGCACGAGTTTTTCATCAATGGTGAGTATCGCAATACCATTCGCATGTGCATTTTCCAGCAACAGTACCTGGCGCAGCATAAGTCCGGTGTGGCGATGGTGAAGCCGACTGCGCAATAAAACTTGTGCGGTCTTTAATGCGGTGCGCATCAGTGCGCACCCGAGGAAAACCGCACCGAACAATGTAGAGTCGCCATTGATGGCGACCTTCGACATTAACCGCCGCGCGCGCCCACCACGTTCAAACGCGGCTGAGGATGTTCAGGTTTTAGGTCGTACATGCCGCCATAGAAGGGATCCACCAGCAGCCAGCCAGGGAAGCCCAGCAGTGGGATGTTGCCCAGCAGATACCACAGGTTAGCGCTGGCCTCGATCGGCAACGTCACCGGCACGTAGCCCGGACTCTCCAGCATCACCTGATAGTGCTTCTTACCAAAGTAATTGCCGGTGGATTTCGCCAGCTCAACGGTTTGTGGCGTGTAGCCCTGCGCCACTGCTCGTCCCGTCTCATCCTGCACGGTAAAACGCGCACCTTGCGGCACAGAGTCGATTTTTACCGGCTGCGTTTCCGTGCCGACAATAGTGGCGCAGCCACTCAGCAGCAGTGCAGTGGCAGGAAGAAGGTGTCGCAGGTTCATGGCAGGTCCGCTATAGAATCAGAGAGGACAGTCTAAACTGCCCTATCCTGCTTTTCACTCGCCTCAATCGCGCTATCAGTGCTGCTTTTCTGGCCTTTATTGCGGTTGACAACAGGCGGCAATCGCCGCGATATCCTGTGGCGTGGTACGGCAGCAGCCGCCAATCAGCCTTGCGCCTGCCTGCTGCCACTCTGGGAACTTATCCTGCAGCGTGCAGCCCGACGGCGCCGAGTGCCAGGTTTTGCTGCTGGCATCGTACTGCTCGCCGGAGTTCGGGTAGACCAGTAGCGGCTTGGCACACAACGCTTGCAAGGTTTGCAGCGCCGGCGTCACGCTCTCCAGCGCCACGCAGTTGATGCCAATCGCTACCACCTGCGGCGCCGCATTCACCAGCTCAGCGACCCGGCTCAGCGGTGTACCGTCACTGATATTTTGCGCATCACGCAGCGTGAAGGAGAACCAAGCGCTGCTGTCCGGGAACTCTGCCAGCAAACTCACCAACGCCTGAGCTTCGGCAAACGACGGCAATGTTTCACACGCCAACAGATCCACCCCAGCATCCAGCAAGGCTTTCACGCGCGGGCGATGGAAGTCTTTCATCTCCGCTTCTGGCAAGGCGTAATCACCGCGATACTCAGCACCATTGGCAAGATAGGCACCGTAAGGACCCACGGAGCCCGCCACCAGCAGCGCTGCTTTACTCTCTGACGCAGCACGATAATCATCACGCGCACGCTGTGCCAGTTTCACGCTCTGAGCAATCAGCGTGAGCGCTTGCGCCTCATCCAATCCACGCGCCGCAAAGCCCTGCGGCGTGGCCTGATAGCTGGCAGTAATCGCCACATTAGCGCCAGCAGCGAAATAGTCGTAGTGCACCTGATAAATCAGCTCAGGGTTTTCCACCAGTACTTTGGCAGACCACAACGCATCGGCCAGATTGCAGCCGCGCGCCTCCAGTTCGGTGGCCAGTGCACCATCCAGAATCAGTGTGTCGTGTTGGGTTAAGGCTTCTGCGACAGGATTACGCGACATCATTGGCCCCCTCGGCCTTCAGGTTACGTCGATGCGTGACATGGTATGCGGCATAGCAGAACAGCACAAACGGAATGCCACACCACAGCGCAATACGCTGTGACGGATCGAAGGCCAGGCCGACACACGCCAGCAGGCACAGCAGGAAACCAAGAATCGGCGTTAGCGGATAAAGTGGCGCACGATATGCCAGATCTTTCAGCGAACCGCCCGCCGCCAGATGGCGACGACGGAAGACGTAATGCGAGGCACAGATACTCAGCCACACCGCCACCACCGCAAAACCTGAAATGGCTGACAGCGCGACAAATACCGTATCCGGCGCAATGACGCTGGAGAACAGGGCCAGTAAGCCGCCCAGCATACTGATGGTGAGCGCCAATACCGGGACGCCACGGTGGTTCACCCGCGCAAAGCAGCGCGGCAAGGTGTTCTCATTCGCCAGCGACCACAGCATCCGGCCCGAGGCGTACAACCCGGAGTTGGCCGCTGACAGGATGGCGGTGAGGATCACGAAGTTAAAGATATCGGCCGCATAAGGAATGCCGATTTTCTCGAACACCAAAACAAACGGGCTTTTAACGATGCCCGCTTGATCCATCGGGATCAACGCCGCCAGCACAAATACCGTGCCAATGAAGAAGATAATCAATCGCGCGACGGTAGTGCGGATCGCCAAGGGTAAGGCTTTTTGTGGCTGTTCCGTTTCCCCAGCGGCGATACCAATCAATTCCGTACCGGAGAAGGCGAAATTCACCGCCACCATGGTCATCAGAATCGGCAAGGTGCCGTGTGGGAGCCAGCCGGAAGCGGTCAGATTGTGCAGACCCGGTGCTGGGCTGCCATCCTTCATCGGAATAAAGCCAAACATCGCCGCAGCGCCGAGGATAATAAAGGCGATGATGGTGATGACTTTAATGATGGAGAACCAGAACTCCCCTTCCGCGAAGAAGCGCGTGGAGACGATATTCAGCAGATAGATGGCGATGCAGAACACCAGGCACCACAGCCAAACGGGGGTCGTCGGGAACCAGTACTGCATGCAGAATCCGGCGGCCGTCAGGCTGGAACCGAGCGCCACCGTCCAGGTTAACCAATAGAGCCACGCCACCGTATAGCCCGTTGCAGGGCTAAGATAGCGCGCGGCATAGACGTGGAAAGCACCGGTTTCCGGCATCGCCACGGCTAATTCACCCAGGCACACCATAACCAGCCACACCACCAGCGCACCAATCAGATAGGCCAGTAACGTGCCGGCCGCACCGGTTGTTGAGATGATATAGCCGGTGTTGAAGAACAGTCCGGTGCCGATCACACCACCCAGCGACAGCATCACCAGATGCCGCACTTTCATGGTGCGTTTAAAATTTTCCTGCGAAGGCGTTTCCTGCGTTTGCATTATTTTTATCCGTATGGACGTCTGAACATCTATATGGACACAGGGTTATACGCGCCAGCGTGCCAATTTGCAACGTGGGAAAGGATAGGGATTTATCAAAAAAACGGTGCGGCCCCGCCATCACGGGGCACATTTTCAGGCGCCGAATACGCCTTGAAGGTAGCGCTCCAGCGCAATTCGCGAGCTAAAACCGTGTGGAATACCGTAGTGCTCTTGTGACTCCCCCATCAGATAAAGTGGAAACTGCGTGTAGTGATCGCAGGTTTTCATTTCTGATGCGGGTTCAGCAAAGTGCTGACTTTTCTCTTTCAGCGTGGGGTGAATAATCAACGCCGTGCGGCCCATACGCGCTTCGCGATTGACGTAGACATAGTTGTCACCACGACGATAACCGTAGGTTTTTGGCGTCAGGGCATCCATTTCGAACCCTGCTTTTTCCAGTACGCGCGCTACCTCATCCGGACGTAAATACATGCTTGCTCCTCTCTTCTCACAGCCCCGCAACCTTACAACAGGCGACTATGCAGGACATTCGGAATTTCCCTAAAGCCTGGCATACGCCTGCGTTTAGTCACGTTTCGTCTACACTCAGTATTACTTGTTAAATCAAAGGGAGCGAAAAAATGTTCAATCGCGTAAGCAAAAACGATGACATTGATATTAATCAGGATGTGAATGAGCTGGCAGATTCGCTCGAAGCATTACTTAAATCTTACGGTAGCGAAGCCAAAGATGAAGTGGATAGCGCACGCAGCAAAGCACAGTCGCTGCTGAAGCAAACCCGCGCAAAACTGAATAACGGTAACAGCCGTGTTTCTCAGGCAGCGCGTGACGCCAGCTATCAGGTCGATGCCTATGTGCATGATAAACCCTGGCACGGCGTCGGTGTTGGTGCCGCGGTTGGCTTGGTACTAGGTGCACTGTTGATGTCACGCCGTTAACCGTCACTGGCGTTTAAAGAGAGCCTCGCGATTGCGGGGCTTTTTTGTGCCTGTCGTGAATGAAAGCGCACAAAATTTGACCTAAATTTCGCCTCCCTCACCTTTACAAAAAAATTTTCGGGCCTGGA
>OBJT01000157.1_pt1 | contig 17594 bp, 15 predicted proteins | sample 1519861 | NCBI WGS metagenome assembly OBJT01 (sample SAMN02401118, study PRJEB22541) | soil metagenome, isolate JX
AAAAACCCGGCTTCGGCCGGGTTTTTTGTTTCTGCGGTTTGTTGAGGAGATGACATGCCTGAATTACCAGAGGTAGAAACCAGCCGACGTGGCATTGAGCCACATTTAGTGGGCGCAACCATTTTGCATGCGATAGTGCGTAACCCACGCCTGCGCTGGCCGGTATCGCATGAAATCCACGCGCTGAGCGATCAGCCCGTATTGAGTGTGCAACGTCGTGCGAAATACCTTTTGCTGGAGCTTCAACACGGCTGGATTATTATTCACCTCGGTATGTCCGGCAGCTTACGCATCTTGCCGGGCGAACAACCTGCCGCGAAGCATGACCATGTTGATTTAGTGATGAGCAACGGCAAAGTGCTGCGCTACACCGATCCCCGCCGTTTTGGGGCATGGTTGTGGACAGCAGACCTTGAAGGCAGCAGTGTGCTTTCTCACCTCGGCCCAGAGCCACTCAGTCAAGAATTTGATGGTGCCTACCTGTTTGAAAAGTCGCGCGGTAAACGCACCGTCATTAAACAGTGGTTGATGGATAACAAAGTGGTGGTGGGTGTGGGTAACATCTATGCCAGTGAGTCACTGTTTACTGCGGGGATCTTACCCGATCGTCATGCAATGAGTTTAAGCCGCGATGAGGCTGAATTGATGGTGGCCACCATCAAAGCCGTGTTACTGCGCTCAATTGAGCAGGGTGGAACGACGCTGCGTGATTTTCTGCAAACTGACGGCAAGCCGGGCTATTTTGCTCAGGAATTACAGGTCTATGGTCGAGCAGGAGAGCCGTGTCGAGCCTGTGGAACGCCGATTGTCAGCGGCAAACACGGCCAGCGTAGCACGTTCTGGTGCCCACGCTGCCAGCATTAATCAGGGTTGCGCTAACTTCGCCAGCAGTGCCTGATGCACCACGGCAGGTAGAAATGCCTGCACATCGCCTTTGTGACGCGCGACTTCCTTTACCAGAGAGGATGACACAAAGGAGAACCCTTCGGACGGCATCAGGAACACACTTTCAAGCGTAGGGAGCAAGTGACGGTTCATCTGCGCCAGCTGTAATTCATACTCGAAGTCCGAAACCGCACGCAGACCGCGCACCAGCACATTGGCGTTTTGCGTTTTAGCAAAGTTCGCCATCAAATCGCTAAAGCCTACAATCTCGACATTCGGCAAATGCGTTGTGACCTGGCGCGCCAAATCCACACGCTCATCCAAGCTAAACAGCGGCTTTTTGCTTGGGCTGGCCGCAATCGCGACCACGATGCGGTCAAACATCTGCGCGGCACGTGTCACAATATCCAGATGACCCAGGGTGATGGGATCGAAAGTGCCGGGATAAATCGCTTTAGTGCTCATACGCGGCCTTGTGTTGAGGTGTGATGCAGCGCCCAGAGCGCTGAGTATTTGTTAAACGTGTACTGTGCGTTCACCACAGCCAGTATCCAACCCTGTTTCCCATCGAGAAAACCGGCACGCAGCAGCAGCGTTTTGAGGAACGCGCCGAGGGTATGGCTGAAAACAGAGAAAATCCCACAACGCTTACCGCGCTGAAAACGCTCCAGCGCCCAGGCTTCGGCATAACTCATCTGTTTGCGCTGAAAAGCGATCAGGTCGCGGCAGGTCAGGTGTTGTAAATCGCCTGTCAGAGCAACAACGGGGGCGCCTTGCGTTTCCAGCGATTCATGTACCAGGTTGTCATTATAATTGAGGGCACGCGGATAGAGACGCATCACGCGATCGGGGTACCAGCCGCTGTGTCGCATAAAGCGTCCCAGAAACAAATTGCTGCGCCCCAAGCTATAAACCTTATTCGAGGCCGGCTGTTCCAGCACCTGTTCGATGGCGTGGCGCAATGCTGGCGTCACACGTTCATCGGCATCCAGCATTAAAATCATATCGCCGCTGGCAAAGGCCTGTGCGCGCTGACGCTGTTTCCCGAACCCGTCCCAACCGTTCGCCTGGTAAACTTGTGCACCCAGCGCACGGGCAACGTCTGCGGTGGCGTCATGGCTGCCGGAATCCAGCACCACAATCTCGTCCGCCCAACTGACCGAGGCCAACGCTTCCGGCAGCAGTTCAGCTTCATCTTTGGCGATCATCACCACGGAAAGACGTTGGCGTTGCGACATGAGTTAGTGAGCCCGCGGCGGTAAATGAGGTTCGAGTAACTGTAGCAGACGCTGCAAGGCGCCTTGGTTTTGATGCAGAACTTCCACCGCATGGCGACCATAGTATCGGCGGTAATCGTCATCTTTCAGTAGATTGGCGACTTCTTTTTCCAGCGAAACCACATCAGTGACGGTGATTAACCCTTCTGCCTGCTGCAATTTGGCGCAGATATCTTTGAAGTTCCAGATGTGCGGCCCCATTAACACGGGAATCGCATGTGCTGCGGGTTCGAGCGGGTTGTGACCACCGCGTTCGACCAGACTGCCGCCGACAAAGGCAATATCAGCAATGCCGTACAACATCATTAACTCGCCCATGGTATCGCCGATCACCACTTGCGTGGCACTGGACGGAATTTCGCCGCTGCTGCGCAGCGTAAAGCTGAAGCCGCGCTTTTGCGCCAGATCGCAGGCATCTTTGAAACGCTCAGGATGGCGGGGCACCAAAATCAGCAGCAGGTCTGGGAACTGATTCAAAAGGCGGCGATGTGCATCCAATATGATGGCTTCTTCACCTTCATGAGTGCTGGTCGCGATCCACACCTGGCGGCGCGATGCCCACTGGCGGCGCAGCGTCACGGCTTTTGCCGCGAGCTCAGGCGTTACAGAAATATCAAATTTGAGACTGCCGGTGACGGCTAAGTGCGAGCGCTTAAGACCCAGGCTCAGGAAGCGTTCTGCATCCTCATTGTTCTGCGCCGCAATCAGCGTGATACGTTGCAGCAAATCGCGCATGAAGCCGCCAAGCTTTTTATAGCCTTTGGCTGAACGCTCTGACAGACGGGCGTTAGCAATCACCAGCGGAATCTGTCGCTGGTGCAGAATACGGATGATGTTTGGCCACAGTTCGGTTTCCATGATGATCACCAGACGCGGATTGACGGTGTCGAGGAAACGATTGATTGAGCCAGGCAAGTCGTAAGGCAGATAGACATGATGCACGTCTTTGCCAAATGCCGATTGGGCGCGTTCGGAGCCCGTCGGCGTCATGGTCGTGACGGTAATCGGCAGCGTAGGATAGCGATGACGCAGTGCGCGCACCAAGGGGACGGCGGCTAGCGTTTCGCCAACAGACACGGAGTGCAGAACAATGCCATGTGGTTGAACTTTGCCCACGCAATAGCCGTAGCGCTCAGCCCAGCGTTTACGATAGGCCGGTGCTTTTCGACCGCGCAGCCACAGGCGCAGCCAGATCAGTGGCTGAATCAGATAGAGCAGGGCTGTGTATAGAGTTGTCATCGTTATCGGTACGACAGGTTCGCGTCAAAAAACACATGAAAGGCGGCATGTTATCAGAAACTGGCCGCCTGCTCCTACCACTTCGTCAGCTGGTCTTCAACACTTGCTGATAAAGTGATGTCAGTGCTTGGGCCAATCGCTGTGGGCCAAAAGGTTCAATTCTGCGACGCGCGGCTTCGCCCATGGCGGAATTCTGTAAAAGTGCGGGTGTAGCGTTAATCGCTTCATTTAATGCCTTGATATCCAAAGCATCACAAACGAAGCCTTCTTGACCAGCCGTGATGAATTCTGCGCCACCACAACCCGTGCTGGTGATCACTGCCAATCCGCAGGCCATCGCCTCCAGCACCACATTCGGAAAAGGATCATAGAGCGTCGGCAACAGCAGCGCGTCTGCTGCGTGATAGTAGGGTTGTACGTCCTGTTGAACGCCAACAAAGCGTAAGCGATCGGCACAATTCAGCGTTTTTGCTAGCTGCTGATAGCGTGTGGCCTGTTTATCCTGGCCAACAACAATCAGATAACGGTCACTGCTGGCAAGGGCTTCAATCGCTGCTTTTAACCCTTTACGCTCAAAGCCAGACCCCACATAAATCATCACTGTGGCGATCTGGGGCAAGGATAATTGCTGGCGCATAGCGTGGCGCTGCACTTCGGTAGCGGGCTGAAAACGTTGACTGTCGATAGCGTTGTGAATGACATGAATCTTGCTGGCATTTAACGTGAAATGACGCAAAATATCCTGTTTTACCATCTCTGAATTACAAATTACTGCTTTCAGTGACGATGCATTAAACATCTCTGCTTCTGCTTGCAGCACGTAGCGATGATAAGGACTCAGCGTGGCGCTGAGACGTTGCCAAGGCGATACAATACGAGCACGTTGTTCCAGCCAGACACGGTGGACCCCATCCCCAGCACGAAAGATATCGCAACCTGCAATACGCTCATGACTCTGCACGATATCGAATTTCTCGCGCTCCCAGCACTGGCGAGCGGCGTGGGCGAATCCGCGTTCACGTGATACGCGACCAAACTTGGTTGGATTGCAGATATGCAGGTGCCAGGCAGGATTGGGTGTGCCCTGCCAGCTACGCGTAATGATGTTGAGATCAAGCTGATCGCTGTCGAGTGCTTCCAGCGCTCGCGAGATAAAGCGCTCTGCACCGCCATCCGGGCGATATTTCTGCCGGACGATCGCCAGGCGTAACTTAGTCATGTAGAAAGCTCCTTGCAGCGGCAACCACGTCTTCAACCGGAATCGCGGAGAGATAGCGCTGCTCGGTTTTGGTATCGATATCGTCAGGTGAGGGCAACGCTGCGTAATCTCCGGCCCAAATCACCTGATTGTTATCGCCCCACGGACGCCAGTGATGCAGTTTGGTGGGCCCAAATAGCGCCAGACACGGGGTATTTAAGGCGGCGGCCATGTGCATCGGGGCCGAATCTACGCCGATGAACAGCTGTGCCACATCAATGAGCGCTGCCAGCTGCGGTAATGAAAGCTGCCCAGCGAGTGAAACCACCTTTTGGCTGTGGCACAGCGAGAGAATGTTGGCGATCATCGCTTGTTCTTGCCGATCGGGGGCGGCGGTGAGGACGATGGTGTGACCGTCAGCGGCGAGCGTATCAATCAGCTGCGCGACTTTCTCATCCTCCCAGCATTTAAATACCCAACGTGAAGTGGGCTGAATCACGATAAACGGCCCGCTAATCCGCTGTTGCGCCAATATATCCTGTACTTTTTGCTGGTCTGCCGCGCTGAAATGCATCGACGCTTTTGCGCCTTCTGCGCTAATGCCGAGCGGCTCGAGCGCGGCCATATTTTGCTCAACCGTGTGTAGCTGGTTGTAATTTTGGGTGGATATCAGGTGATTGTGGCACCAGCGCCAAAGCAGGTTGTCACGCTTCGCAAAGGCAAAACCAATACGCACAGGGGCCGCTGAAAAGCCGGTAATAATGGCGCTGCGCCACTGGTCAGCCAGATTAATCACCACATCATAATGGCAGGCGCGCACGGCAGAGAGCAGGGCCATTTCGTGACGAAACTTATGCCATCCGCCCTCTTTTTTCCAGTTGCGATCGATGATGTGCAACTGACGGATGGCGGGATGAGCTTCCAGCATTGGCCGTGTCTCTTTATATAGCAGGACGTCAATGTTGGCCTGAGGATAGCGCTGACGTAACGCATTGATCGCGGGCGTGGTCAGCAGCATATCGCCGTGATGACGCAGCTTAATCAGCAGAATGTTTTGCGGTGCAAATTGGGCTGGAATCGGGCTTGCCATACTCAAATGATCTCAAAATTCAGTGAGCTGATTGTAGGGTAAACCCCTATGCGGCGAAAGCCAGCGCCGCCGCTTATTTCTTACGCCAGCGATAAATCCGGCTCAGCCATAGTAGCAACTGATACCACTGCTTTGCACCGCGTGCATTACGCAGCATGCGCTTGTGGGTTTGGGTAGCAAAGATATCCGCAATCATCGCCTGGCGTGCGCGCTCTTCAGGTTCGCGGCGGATGGTGTGGCAGACACTAAGCGCTTCACGGGTAATCTGATAGTGGAAAGCAGGATAAATTTTAACGCTATCGCGATAGCGTGCATTGATCTCTTCCAGCATCTGGGCGATTTTCAGGTAGTGCCGTTGGTATTCCACATTGCGCTGACCGGTACGTTTGCGGTTGCTGATTGACGCATCGTGCATATAGTAGCGATAGAGCACTTGATCGGTATAGCGAACGCGCTGAACATTGAGCATAAACTCGGTCGTCCAGGGAATATCCTGATGGTGTAAACCTGGCTCGAAGGTGAGATTGAGTTGTTGAATCAGTTCACGGCGGTAGATGCCGAGCCACACCACATGCATGTAACGATGAGTTTGCAGTGCGGTGTTCAGCCAGTCTGGGCCACTCAGCACATCGGTGCTGGTTAAGCGGTCTAGTGGTATGAGGGGTTTGGTTGTCTGGCTGGATTTGAAGAACCACTCGGCATTGCACTGCGCAGCGTCGAGATTATCGCGCTCAGCCATCTCAACCAACGTCTGATACATGGCTGGGCTCATGGTGTCATCTGCATCCGGGAAAGTGACGTATTTACCTCGGGCGATAGCCAGACCGGCATTGCGGGCACGCGAAACACCCCCATTGACCTGATGGATGACGTGGACGTGAGGATGCTGCTGTGCGTAAGCGTCAGCACGTTCGCCTGAACCATCGGTGGAGCCATCATCGACGATGATAATTTCCAGTGACGTCAGCGTTTGTGCCAGCAGGGACTGCATAAACGTCTCAAGCATCGCACCGGCATTGTACATAGGTGAGATGATGGAGATTAAAGGTGCATTTAGCGACATTGTTCTGCGATGTTTTAATAATGATTCGTTTACGATTTTCTTACGCTAATTATTACTATGGAATTCAGAACTTTTTGGACATTAATGGTCAAAAGTAGTTAGCTCGCTAGCATTTTTACGTTTTTAAGAATTGTTATAGCCGCAAAACTCGACATCTATCCTTATCTCTCCGGGCATCAGTATGAAAAACATCCTCGTTATCAGACGCGATAACATTGGCGATATGGTCTGTACCACACCGTTACTGGAAGGGCTGAAGCGGGCATTTCCCGAGGCGAAAATTACGCTGCTGGTGAATAAAATTGCTCAAGACGTGATAAGTCATAATCCGCATGTCGATTGCTTGTATGTCTATAAGAAAGCCAAGCACCGCGCAAAAAATGAGACCACATTGGGCGTTTACTGGCAGCGCGTGAAAATCATGCTGGCACTTCGTAAAATCCGATTCGATGCAACCATTTTGGCCAATCCCGTGCCCTGCAAATACAGCTTGCGTCTGGCGAAAATGGCCGGCGCGCAAAATATTATCGGCGCCGCACAGCCCGATGCGCATCTTGATCATCCATTCCAGAAGCAGGATTTCCAGGGTAAACATCAGGTTGAACATACTTATTCCTATCTCTCGGCGCTGACGGATGTATCCCCAGCGATACCTCAGGTCAATCTTTATCTGGCTGATGCAGAGCGTGAGGCAGCTAAAGCTCGTGTCGCGGCTCTGTTTTCCGCGCCCGGAAGAGTTTTTGGCGTGCACATCAGCAGTCGCAGCCCTAAACGCCGCTGGCCAGTGGCATCCTATGCGGCGTTTATCAATAAGCTGTTGGAAGATGAGCAAGCACATGTGCTGGTATTCTGGTCTCCACAAGGCACTTTGGATCCCCATGACAAGGGTGACGCCGCGCGTGCAGAAGAGTTGATGGAGCAGGTGAATTCACCGCGTGTGGCGCGTTACCCAACTGCATCGGTGCGCGAATTGATTGCCGGATTTGATCGCTGTGAGCAGATTTTGTGTAGTGATGGCGGGCAGATGCACTTAGCTGCTGGGTTACATAAAAAGCAGGTGGTGTTCTTCGGCGATACCAATGCCAGCATCTGGCATCCATGGTCTGGCAAATATCAAATTATGCAGACCGATTCCGGTGAGTGTAGCGATATCACGCTGGAAACGGTCTGGCAAGCATGGCGGCAGCTTAGCGTTGAGCCTGTTGCTGTGTAAAGGTGTCATAATATTCCGCCAAGGTTTGCCCGACAAAGTTCGGTGCAAGCCAGGCGAACAACGCTTCAAGATCTTCGTAGAGTTGCTCGATGTCGCGCTCATTTTTAAAGGTTGGGCTGCCATCGGGCATGAACTCTGAGCTGTGTAGCATAAACTCGGTGTAGTTGTTCCCTTCAGCCAGAGACATTTCCACCACGCGCTTCATGTCTGCAAGGTTACCGCCAGATGGACGTAACCAGTACACCGCCGGGCTTTTTTGCTTACCGCGTAGGCGATATACACCCTGCTTGATCGTATTCATCAAAGACGAATATTTGTATTGAATGCTCATGGGAATTTCGAGCAGCGATGAATGACCACTGCGTGAGATATCCTGCGGATCAATGAAGTAGGGATTGGCTGGAAAGTGAGTGTAGTTTGTCCCCCCTTTCCCCTGTGGCGCCCCGCGTGTGTAGGACCAGTTCACACGCGGTGTGACGGAACAATCGACCTGATAGCCCAGTTCGGTCAAGATCGCGGCGTAGCGCTCATCAAATGCCCATCGGCCCGCTCGATGACTTAACATTTTAGTTTGGAACTTTTCTTCCAGCAGATCAGTCATATAGGCGACTTTGTCACGCAGTACCGCATCAGGGTACTCAATCAGGAAAGGCTGCCAGCGCCAATCATCGTCTGTCAGCGGTGCTTCAGGGGGACTATTCCAGGCATGGAGATGCATACCGATTTCGCCCTGCTTGCGGGCAATCACATCTTTGCCGAATTCAACAAAAGCGGGGTCGATTGCCATTTCATAGTTGGTCAACCAAGTGGGTTTAAAACCATAACGCTCGCATAGAGACTGAAAACGCGGCAGATAGCCGGTATTTTTGGTGGTGATCGAGCGATGATTACGCCAGAGATTATCGCCCTCGGTGTCTATGGTAATAAGGAACGCGTGCCGGGTCATATTCGCCGCCTGAAGCCAATAAAATCGCCATGTTACGCTGTGCCCTTCAGTGACGCAAAACTATTTGCCACGGCAGCAAACAGGCGAAAATTGTGGTGAAAATGCGGTAAAATTCTCTACATCTAACGGGTATTAATCCGCTTTTCAAACTGACAGGTAGGATATTTTGTCAAAACGCATACTCATGATGATTGATGGTTTACCGGGCGGCGGCGCCGAGAAAGTGGTGCTGACTTTGGTGGCCGGTATGCTGGCGCAGGGACATCGCGTCTCACTCTTTTCCTTACGCAACGTCTGCGAGTATCCCTTACCACAAGGTGTGGATTATCAGGTGATTCAGGACAGCAATCGCAAGCCATGGCGCAAACTGACTGAACTCAGCCGACGTGCGCGTTTGCTGGATGCTGCGGTAAGGAAAGCGGAAAAAGAGGCGGGTGCGTTTGATCTGGCTGTTTCACACTTGCATAAAACCGACCGTATCGTACGTCGTAGCCGGGCACTCTCGCCTGAAAAAACGTGGTTCTGTCTGCACGGCGTATTTTCGGCTTCTTATCTGGGACACCGCACTGGGATGTCACGCTGGCTGAAGGCACGTAAGATTCAGCAAGTGTATCAGGGACGCAACGTCATTGGCGTATCGCCAGCGGTGCTGGAAGACCTTAAGTCGGCCTTTGCAGTGCAGCCTTCGCGTGAAGCCGTAATAGGTAATCCGTTCGATATCACTCATATCCGGCAACAAGCAGCCGAATTCGCCGAAGTACCCTCAACGGGATTTTTAGTTCATGTAGGGCGTTTCCACGAAACTAAACGGCATGACCGCCTGCTCAAGGCCTATGCATTAAGTCACATTCAACTGCCTTTGGTGTTATTAGGGCAAGGTTCACCACAGCGTAAAGCGGCGCTTGAAGCGCAAGCGCAGGAGTTAGGCATTGCTGACCGAGTGATTTTCCAAGGCTTCACCCTGAATCCATACGCATGGATTAGTCGAGCGGAAATGTTGATTGTCAGTTCGGACAGTGAAGGTTTTGGTAACGTACTGATTGAAGCAATATTGTGCGGTACGCCAGTGGTGAGTACCCGTTGTCCGGGCGGCCCAGAATGGTTGTTACAGGGCGAACTGGCGCGTGGCTTGTCGGCGCTTAACCCTGAATCTTTGGCGGAGAAAATGCAGGCTATTTATCAGCACCCACCGCGATTGCCAGAGGATGCCTTTGCAGAATTTGATACTGCGGCAATCTGTCAGCAGTACTTGGCATTGATATAGGAAATAGGGGGGAATTGCATTCCCCCACAAACATTAATCCCAGCTCAATACCACTTTTCCAGATCGTCCAGACCGCATCTCGTCAAATCCTTGTTGGAAATCATCAATGTGATAGCGATGCGTGATGATCGGCGTGAGATCAAGGCCTGATTGAATCAGTGCCGCCATCTTGTACCAGGTTTCAAACATCTCCCGGCCATAAATGCCTTTGATGAACAATCCTTTAAAGATCACTTGATTCCAGTCGATTGCCATTTCGCCCGGTGGAATACCCAGCAAGGCGATGCGGCCACCGTGGTTCATCACTTCCAGCAACGTTCGGAATGCGGGTGGTGCACCGGACATCTCCAACCCCACATCGAAGCCTTCCGTCATGCCTAATTCGGCCATCACATCACGCAAATTCTCCTGCGCCACATTGACCGCGCGCGTCACACCCATTTGGCGCGCCAGCCCCAGCCGATATTCGTTGATATCTGTGATCACCACATTGCGCGCGCCGACATGTTTGCATACGGCTGCAGCCATGATGCCAATCGGCCCCGCGCCAGAGATCAACACATCTTCACCGACCAAATCGAATGACAGCGCGGTATGAACGGCGTTCCCGAAGGGATCGAAAATCGCGGCCAGTTCGTCGGAGATATTGTCAGGAATTTTGAAAGCGTTATAGGCCGGAATCACCAGATATTCGGCGAAACAACCCTGACGATTGACGCCCACCCCCACGGTGTTGCGACAGAGATGAGTACGTCCGGCGCGACAGTTTCGACAGTGGCCGCAAGTGATGTGGCCTTCACCTGATACGCGATCGCCCAGTGAAAAACCTCTCACCTCTTCACCCATTCCCACCACTTCGCCCACATATTCATGGCCAGTGATCATTGGAACGGGGATGGTTTTGCGCGACCAGTCATCCCAGTTATAAATATGCACATCAGTGCCGCAGATTGCCGTTTTACGGATTTTAATCAGCAGGTCATTGTGACCCGGTTCAGGGATGGGGGCATCCTTGACCATCCAAATCCCTTCTTCTGCTTTAAGCTTGGCAAGTGCCTTCATTTCTCTGCTCCTGCAATCACGCCCAGCTGTTGTCCAATACGCGTAAAGGCGGCAACGGCATGCTCGAGTTGTGCCTGCGTATGCCCAGCGGAGATCTGCGTGCGAATACGTGCCTGTCCCTGCGGTACGACGGGATAAAAGAAACCGGTGACATAAATACCTTCCTGTTGCAGCAAACTGGCAAACTGTTGTGCGACTTTCGCGTCACCCAACATCACAGGAATAATGGCGTGATCGGCCCCCGCCAGGGTGAAACCTGCGGCGGTCATTTTCTCACGGAAGAAGCGGGCGTTATCCCAGAGGCGCTGGCGCAAGCCGTCTCCTTCACTCAGCAAATCCAGGACGCGAAGAGACGCGGCAACAATGGCTGGCGCCAATGAATTGGAGAACAGGTAAGGGCGTGACCGCTGACGTAGCCACTCGACAACCTCTTTTTTCGCTGCCACGTAACCGCCAGAAGCGCCGCCTAATGCTTTGCCTAAAGTCCCGGTCAGGATATCGACGCGATCCATGACGCCACAATATTCGTGTGTCCCGCGTCCAGCGGCCCCCACAAAGCCAACGGCATGGGAATCATCCACCATCACCAACGCGCCAAATTCATCGGCTAAATCGCAAATGCCCCGAAGGTTAGCGATGACCCCATCCATTGAGAACACACCGTCAGTGGCGATCAGGATATGGCGGGCTCCTTTATCACGGGCTTCTTGTAGGCGGGCGCGCAGCTCATGCATATCGTTATTGGCATAGCGATAACGCTGGGCTTTGCACAGGCGCACGCCGTCAATAATCGAAGCGTGATTGAGAGCATCAGAAATGATGGCATCTTCCGCACTCAGTAGCGTTTCAAACAAGCCACCGTTAGCGTCAAAGCAGGAGGAGAACAGAATGGCATCTTCCATTCCCAGAAATTCAGCCAGCTTGTGTTCTAACTGCTGATGAATATCCTGGGTGCCGCAGATAAAGCGGACCGAGGCCATGCCAAAGCCGTGCGAATCCATGCCCTCTTTGGCTGCCTGAATGAGCGCAGGATGATTGGCCAAGCCAAGGTAGTTATTGGCACAGAAGTTAATCACGGGGGGACTATTCGCGACGTTGATTTCCGCCTGCTGAGCCGACGTAATAGTGCGTTCTTGTTTGAACAATCCGTCCTGACGCGTTGTCTCAAGCTGTTGACGGATTTGCGAATAAAACTGACTGGACATGATTCTGCTCCTCAGATAGCAAAATTTTGGCACATATTACTGATCAAAAAGCATCGTGCCGACATTTCCGCCAGACAAATCTCAGTTTTGCAGCATAGTTCACGCGATGATTGCAATTTGTGCAGCGGTTGCGGAGTCATCTGGCTGCCTGTCTCGGGCTGAAATGTTATGATGTAAGGCATTAGCGCGTGAAACCTCCTGTTTCACCCCAACTGTTTAAAGGCAAAGCATATGATTATCGTAACCGGTGGCGCTGGCATGATTGGCAGCAACATTGTTAAAGCGCTGAACGATCGCGGTCATACCGATATCCTGGTCGTGGATAATCTGAAAGATGGCACTAAATTCGTGAACCTCGCCGATCTGGATATCGCCGATTACATGGATAAAGAGGAATTCCTCTCTTACATCATGTCCGGTGAAGATCTGGGTCCGATTGAAGCGGTATTCCATGAAGGTGCCTGCTCAGCGACCACCGAGTGGGATGGCAAGTACATGATGGATAACAACTATCAGTACTCTAAAGATTTGCTGCATTTCTGCCTGGAACGCGAAATTCCCTTCCTTTATGCCTCTTCAGCAGCCACCTACGGCGGCCGCAACGAGAACTTTATTGAAGAACGCCAGTACGAGGAGCCGCTGAACGTCTACGGTTACTCCAAAATGCTGTTTGACCACTACGTGCGTCAGATCCTGCCAGAAGCAGATTCACCGGTGTGTGGTTTCCGTTACTTCAACGTTTATGGACCGCGCGAGGGCCACAAAGGCAGCATGGCGAGCGTAGCCTTCCACCTTAATACGCAAATCAGCGCGGGTGAAAATCCAAAACTGTTCGAAGGTAGCGACGATTTCCGACGTGACTTCATCCACGTTGATGATGTGGTTGCCGTCAATCTGTGGTGCTGGGAGAACGGGGTTTCCGGTATTTACAACTGCGGTACGGGTCGTGCCGAATCCTTCCAGGAAGTGGCGGATGCAGTGCTGAAGTTCCACCAGAAAGGCCAGATTGAGTACATTCCTTTCCCAGATAAGCTGAAAGGTCGCTATCAGGCCTTTACCCAGGCTGACCTGACGAATCTGCGTGCGGCTGGCTACGACAAGCCTTTCAAAACCGTCGCACAGGGTGTGGGTGAATACATGGCTTGGCTGAATCGTAACGCATAAGGAAACCGGCACCAGCGATGAAAATTCTGGTAATTGGCCCTTCTTGGGTCGGCGATATGATGATGTCGCAAAGTCTCTATCGCACGCTCAAGGCAGAGCACCCGGATGCTGTGATTGATGTGATGGCGCCGGCTTGGTGCCGGCCTTTATTGTCACGCATGCCGGAAGTAAACCAGGCATTGTCGATGCCGCTGGGACATGGTGCGCTGGCCTTAGGCGAGCGGCGTCGTTTGGGGAAATCCCTCAAATCCAGTGGTTACGACCGGGCTTACGTCCTGCCAAACTCCTTTAAATCGGCGCTGGTGCCTTTTTTTGCTGGGATAAAACGCCGCGTCGGTTGGCGTGGTGAGATGCGCTACGGCTTGCTGAATGATATCCGTGTGTTGGATAAGCCCGCATTTCCACTGATGGTGGAGCGTTATGTGGCACTCGGATACGATAAGCCCGTTTCTGCTGCACAACAGTTGCCTCAGCCGCTGTTATGGCCGCAGCTGCGCGTAGAAGAGGACGAGAAACGCATGACAGCCGCGCAATTTTCGCTGTCTGCCGACCGTCCTGTGATCGGCTTCTGCCCTGGCGCAGAATTTGGTCCGGCAAAGCGCTGGCCACACTACCATTATGCAGCCCTTGCTGAACAACTGACTGGCGAAGGTTATCAGGTGGTGTTGTTTGGTTCGGCGAAAGATCGTGAAACCGGCGATACCATTGTGCAAACCCTCTCTGATTCTGCACGCGCTCATTGCAAAAATCTGGCCGGGGATACGCAATTAGAACAGGCAGTCATTTTGATTGCCCACTGTGCTGCAGTCGTCAGCAATGACTCAGGGTTAATGCATATTGCTGCCGCGTTGAATCGTCCCTTGGTGGCTTTATATGGTCCAAGCAGCCCTGATTTTACGCCGCCATTATCCCATCATGCGCGCGTTATCCGCTTAATCACTGGCTATCACAAAGTGCGTAAAGGTGATGCTGAAGAAGGGTATCACCAAAGTTTAATTGATATTCAGCCTGCTCGAGTTCATCAAGAACTGAGCACGCTGCTGCATCCGGTGCAGGAGTAGTCATGCACGTTTTAATCGTTAAAACTTCCTCTATGGGGGACGTGCTGCATACGTTACCGGCGCTCACTGATGCCATGCAGGCGATCCCTGACATCCGTTTTGACTGGGTGGTGGAAGAGAATTTTGCTCAGATCCCCAGCTGGCATCCCGCGGTAGACAAAGTGCTGCCAGTGGCGATTCGTCGCTGGCGCAAACATTGGTTTGGCAGCCAGCAGCGTGAAGAGCGTGTGCTGTTCAAGCGCGACTTGCAATCGCGTGACTATGATGTGGTGATTGATGCGCAAGGGCTCATCAAAAGTGCTGCGCTGGTCACGCGATTAGCAAAGGGCGTTAAGCATGGGCAAGACAGCCGCAGTGCGCGCGAGCCTTTTGCCAGCTGGTGGTATGACAAACGGCACGAAATTAATAAACAGCAGCATGCCGTTGAGCGTACACGAGAACTGTTTGCGAAAAGCCTTGGTTATGAGAAACCCGCAACGCAAGGTGATTACGCGATTGCCAGCCATTTCTTTGCCACACTGCCGGAAGATGCTCATCAGTATCTGGTATTCCTGCACGCGACCACGCGCGACAACAAACACTGGCCAGAGGCACACTGGCGCGAACTGATTCAATTAGTCCAACCCACAGGTCTGCGAATAAAATTGCCTTGGGGTGCAGAGCATGAACATCAAAGAGCACTAAGAATGGCTGAAGGATTTGGCCATGTTGAAGTATTGCCAAAGCTGACATTAGAACAAGTTGCACAGCAACTCGCTGGTGCGCGAGCCGTGGTCTCTGTGGACACGGGATTAAGCCATTTGACTGCCGCGCTCGATCGTCCAAATATCACGCTATTTGGTCCCACCGATCCGGGATTAATTGGGGGTTATGGCAAGAATCAGCATGAGCTACGGGGTGAAAATGGCACTATGCAGGCAATTTCTGCCGATAAGGTGATGGGACAATTGCAGGAATTACTCTGAATGGTTTCTATCTTTAAGCAGCTTTATCGTTATTCTCACCCCCGAGTGATGCGGCATAATGAAAACTTTTGGCCGTACATAGCGATTCGCCGCGCCAGTGAAGACCAAATACAGAAATTAACTTACTGCGGACAGAATGTTCCCCTCGTCAATCTCAATCAGCTACGTGCCAAGGCCAGTGGTGATATGACCATTCTGGCCACGGGGCCGTCTGTTAATACACTTGATTTACAGAAGCTATCGGGAACGACGTTTATCGGTGTCAATGGCGCCTATCATTTACGTAAAAATGTCAGATTTTCGTACTATGTTATCGTGGATCGTGGATTCGTTAAGCAGCGTGCTGACCTCGTAAAGGAAGTTCTGAGTGATGAAGCGTTGGTATTGTTCACAACCGTGCATTGCCTTAATGATATTCTCAAATACACAGCGTTAAATGAGATAACGTGTCGGTTAGCGATTATTGAAGATCTGAGTTTTAAGGTCTTTCGTGGGAAGGTCATGCCACACGAGTATGAACGAAATTACCGTGACAAAAAAGGCATTGTTTTATTTCCGACCGAACCGCGTGCGGGATTTTCTTGGGATATTCGGCAGGGCATTTTCGATGCAGGAACGGTGGCATACTGGGCGCTGCAGATTGCGGCTTGGTTAGGGGCTAATCGTATTTTACTCGCCGGCGTCGATATGAATAACTTTGCTGCGCCAAGATTTTATGAAACTGAGGGAGACAAACTTCCCAGTTTTCTTTCTTCAAACTTTGAACACGTTATCAAACCAGCTTTTTTCCACGCGAGTAAAGAGTTAGAGCGTGCCAAAATAAAAACGTATAATCTCTGTCTGAATAGTGGTTTGGGCGAAGATGTGTTTGAAAAAATAACACCTGAGTTACTTTTTTCTCAGTAATAATCTGCCAGGCTGCGATGCTTGCCTGGCAGAAACGCCTATTTTCTTATCACACTGTTTAACGCTTCATAGACGCTATCGACGCTTATCTTACGCAGCGGATAAACGGCATCATCACCTGCTTCAGGTTCGATACGTATCGTTTTATGAATCAACAAGTCCTGATAGGGTCCTGTATGGCGCGGGTTCGCACTAACATACAAACTCACGGTTGGGGTCTGAGCGGTAATGGCAATATGCAGTGGTCCTGTGTCACCCGTGATTAAAACATCAATAGAATGGATAAGCTCAATCAATGCGGGAAGACGGGTTTTGCCAATGTAGGAGGTCACGCGAGAATGGTATTTTTCAGGTAGCAATTGGAAGAATGCGAGCTCAATTGGCTGATCTTGCCCCGCCCCTGTTAATATAATTCTAGCATCAACGTTTTCAGAAAGGATGCGCTCAGCTAATTGTGAAAAATGTTCAACTGGCCAGCAGCGGTTTTTCCCTGATGCACCCATTTGGAATCCAATCGTTGGGCCACTGGTATTGTCTGATGCTTTATTGATAGCTATCGGAAACTGCATCGTTATATCAGAGACATCACAGCCCAAGGTGCTGATTAAATCCATTTTACGTTGAATGATATGGCCATCCACACCCATGGAATACTTATCCAACCAATGGTTGAAAACCGGGTTATCATGACGGAAATTATCGCGCAAAATATACTTTGAACCGCCCAGCCTTGCACAAAGAATATCGTAGCCAAGGCTGGAATGTAAAAGCAAAGTCACATCAGGCTTGAATCGCCGAATTTTTCTAATCAGGTTTGGGGCGCGAACGATTTTGTTATCCCATATGGCCACTTCATCAAACCAGTCACTGTTTTCGACCAGATCACGATTTTTATCACTGGAGACTAACATCAGTTTAGCGGTTGGATATCGGTGCTTGATCGCCTTGATAGCTGGGGTGTTAAAAAGTAAATCCCCTAATGCTGTGGTGGAGAAAATAACAATTCGCTCAAATTCATGATTTTCCATCCTCGTTTTGCAACCCGCCTGATCCGCT
>OBJT01000158.1_pt1 | contig 17576 bp, 17 predicted proteins | sample 1519861 | NCBI WGS metagenome assembly OBJT01 (sample SAMN02401118, study PRJEB22541) | soil metagenome, isolate JX
AATAATTTTATCACTTGAGTCAATTGATTTTTAAAAATGACAAAAATGTAATTTTGAAGTCATCACTCTGTTACTGCCTCTCAGTAATAATTGAAATATAAGAGGAGATGATGTGGTCTCATTAAATACAGATTTTATAAAGTCATCTCTAATGAACTAACGAATCAAGAGGAAACGTAAATGAAATTATTTCAAAATAAAATGACTGCTCTACGTAATGTTGTAGTAGCTGCAACGATGATTGTGGCTACTACAACTACGTTCGCTCATGTGAGTTTAGTGAGTGCGATTCCTGCGGAAAATGCATCTGTCCTTAGTCAACCAAAGAACTTGACCCTTAACTTTGGTACAGAGGTTATGTTGATGAATATTAAGTTACTGGATGCTCAGCGAAGAGATGTTCCTTTAAAATATAAAGTTACTCATGACTTAAAGAAATCCTTTGATGTCGCTCTTCCGAAACTGAAAAAAGGTAAATATACCGTTGTCTGGACAACAATGGGGAAAGATGGCCACAACATGAATGGTGAATATAGTTTCACTATCAAATCAACTAAATAAGAATTGATTACCTTTCAACATGTCAGTGAGGTGCTGGCATGTTGTTCTAGAATGGACAAAAATAATGATTTCTGAATATTGGATGTGGGCCACTTGGTTAACTAAGGTTATTTTATATTTAAGTGTAGCTTTTGTCGTTGGTGGAGCCTTTTGCTATTTTTTACTTAGACAATATCTTGAACTAAAAGAATCGATTCTTAAATATATTACAATTGGCGCTGGATTAGGCCTAATTTCCAGTACCTTGGGATTTTTTATTCTGATTGGTAGTTTTGCCAATACTGGTATTACAGGTATGGTGGACCCCACGTATATTAATATATTGGTTAATACTCCGACGGGGTATATATACGTTCTTCGTTCTATTAGTTTTGCTCTTTTACTTCTTCTCATGGTGGTTAAACTTAACAGGAACAAAGGTCAGTTTTCTATAATTGAAAGTTCAATATTTTGTATTTTACTTATCCCGATTATTTTTAGTTTTTCCCAGCTCGGACATGTCGCTAATTTAACCTTACTTGCTCAAATTTTATTATCAATCCATATTCTAGTTATGTCGTTATGGATGGGGTCTTTATATCCGTTATGGAAAACCAGCCGGGAAATAAGTGGTTTACCTTTAAAAGATCGCATGCATGTATTTGGACGTATTGCTGCTTTCATTGTTGGGATATTAATCGCCTGTGGCGCTAGTGTAGCTCTTCTTTTAATTAAAGATTTTAATACCTTAATCAATACTGCATATGGCTATGGTTTCATGGTTAAAATGTTTTTTGTTATAGGTATTCTACTTTTAGCTGCCTTCAACAAATGGTATTTCACCCCGCGTCTTCAACATCCTAAATTCGCTAAACACCTTAGTCATGCCATTTTATTTGAGATGTTATTAGGTCTATCAATTCTATTAACAACAGGCTATATAACCACTGTCGTGGGTATTGAATAAGAGAATTTCAAAATAAGGGAATTGAGGAAATTTAACATTACTGCATTTATCTTTTGTAGCTGAGCAATAAAGTTTCTACTGGACTGTCAACTTACGACAATCAGAACAGTAAAATCGCATCATGAGGCATTATACATAAAGGTAGTCACCGGTTTTTAGCTTATCTTCAACCCATAACGGTCTCATCTATTCAGTTCACTACCATTGATTGAAATAACTAATCTTATAAATTTCAGTGTGATCGTAGATGACAAAAATGTCATTTTAAAGTCACATTAATGTTGGTTAAGTACTTTTACTGTAGTCATTAGAACACTCTTCTTTGGAATACTCTGAAGAAAACTGTAAGGTTGTAAACAGACCAAGTTACAGCGAGTAACTGATTCAGAAAAAGGCTGGTTGTATGGTGAAAGTTTAGAGTTACTGTTCTAATGTTTTAAACAAATGTTTTGTTAAAAAGGAGCAACATATGAAATTTCACATCGCTAATATGACTTGTGGTGGTTGTGCACGCGGCATTACTACCGCAATTAAAGAGCTCGACTCGAATGCCTCACTCGATATTGATTTACAAAACCGTATTGTTGAAATCAACACAACGGTGAGTCAGGATCAAGTCATTGCCACTCTCAGTGAGCGTGGATTTACAGCTGATCCTGCTTAATCTCTGTTAGAGTAACAGTGGGAATTCCTTACCACTTTTACTCTCTCTTATTTTCCTCATCGTACAGATAAAACCTGTACTTGCTTGAAATAAAAGTAATCCCTGAATTCCCCCTAATCTTGGTTCGAGCTGATCTTCGCATATAGAACTCAGCATATCTAAATGATAGAGATCGTATATGAGTACCGAAATGACTGATACGCCACACTACAGTGAAACATTAGAGATTGAGGGGATGACATGTGCTTCTTGTGTAGGCCGTGTGGAAAAAGCTTTAAAATCTGTTGAGGGTGTTGAATCGGCTCATGTAAATCTGGCTACCGAAAAAGCAGTCATTTATGCGCATCAACCACTTGATCGCGCTACTTTAATTAAAGCCGTAGAAAAAGCAGGCTACGAAGTGGAAGCGCTGCAACCAATAGAGCTTACGATTGAGGGTATGTCATGTGCTTCTTGTGTAGGTCGAGTAGAAAAAGCCTTAAAATCTGTTGAGGGTGTGGAATCAGCACATGTAAATCTGGCTACTGAAAAAGCGACTATTCAGGCAAGCTCATCTGTCACTCGTGACTCGTTAATTCAGGCTGTGACCAAAGCAGGGTTTGAAGCAAAGTCAGTTCATCAAACTACGGAAAGCTTTCAAGATAAAAAGAATATTGAATTAGAAAAACTTAAAAAAGATTTAATTTTGTCAGTCTTATTGACTCTACCCATTTTTATTTTAGAAATGGGATCACACCTGATTCCGGCCTTTCATACGTTTATGATGGATAACATTGGCCAACAAAATAGCTGGTTAATGCAATTTTTCTTGACCACAGTAGCATTAATTTTTCCAGGCCGACGCTTCTTCAAAAAGGGCATCCCAAGTTTATTCCGCTTAGCACCAGACATGAATTCCTTGGTGGCTGTAGGAACATTGGCTGCTTATCTTTATTCAGTGGTTGCTACTTTCTTTCCAAGTGTCCTGCCACAAGGCACGGTCAATGTTTATTATGAAGCTGCAGCGGTTATTATCACTTTAATTCTATTAGGTAGATTTTTTGAAGCCAAGGCAAAAGGCCGAACGTCTTTAGCAATTCAACATCTAGTTGGAATGCAGCCTAAAGTTGCCAGAATACAGCTCAATAATCAGGTGATAGAAGTTCCGATTGCCGAAGTTCAAACAGGAACGATTGTAGAGATTAGACCAGGCGAGCGTATCCCTGTCGATGGTGAAGTTATTCACGGCCAAAGTTTTATTGATGAATCCATGATTACTGGCGAGCCTATGCCCGTTGAAAAAACGATAGGCTCTACTGTGGTAGGAGGAACAATTAACCAAAGTGGCAGCTTAAATATCAAAGCCACCTCTGTTGGTAGTTCATCAGTGCTTTCTCAAATCATCCGAATGGTTGAACAGGCACAGGGTTCCAAGCTGCCTATTCAGGCATTGGTTGATAAAATTACCATGTGGTTTGTACCTGTAGTAATGGGTCTCTCTCTTTTAACTTTTATTACTTGGTTTATCTTCGGCCCTGAGCCAGCCCTAACGTTTAGTTTAGTGAACGCGGTTGCTGTACTCATTATTGCATGTCCTTGTGCAATGGGACTTGCAACGCCTACATCAATCATGGTGGGAACTGGGCGTGGTGCTGAAATGGGTGTTTTATTCCGTAAAGGGGAAGCTTTGCAACTGCTCAAAGAAACTAAAGTGGTTGCTGTTGATAAAACAGGGACCCTGACTGAAGGGAAACCAATTTTAACCGATCTGCATGTCTTAGAAGGGTTTGAATACAATGCCGTACTTTCACTTATGGCAGCCGTTGAATCAAAGTCTGAGCATCCTATTGCTCGAGCAATTGTACAAGCCGCTATAGATAAGGAATTAATCCTGTCTCCTGTTGCTGATTTCAAGTCAGTCACGGGCTATGGAATAGAAGCAACGGTGTCTGAACATTTGGTTCATATTGGTGCAGATCGATATATGGAAAAACTAGGTTTGAATCCTAATGTTTTTTCTCAATTTTCGGATCGTTTGGGAGAAGAAGGAAAAACCCCTCTCTATGTTGCGATTGACCAGAAACTTGCTGCCATTATTGCTGTAGCAGATCCAATTAAAGAATCAACATTTGCTGCAATTGAAGCGTTACATCAGTTAGGTTTAAAGGTTGCCATGATTACAGGTGATAACCGTCATACAGCTCAAGCGATTGCAAAAAAACTAGGTATTGATGAGGTTATTGCAGAAGTCTTACCAGAAGGTAAAATAGAGGCCGTTAAAAAATTAAAAAATCAATATGGTAAACTCGCATATGTTGGAGATGGCATTAATGATGCCCCTGCACTTGCAGAAGCAGATATTGGTTTAGCAATAGGTACAGGTACAGACGTAGCTATTGAAGCTGCTGATGTGGTTTTGATGTCTGGCAACCTGAAAGGAGTGCCAAATGCTATCGCTTTAAGCAAAGCGACTATAACCAATATTCGTGAAAATTTATTTTGGGCATTTGTTTACAATGCAGCTCTGATTCCTATTGCAGCAGGTGTACTTTATCCGCAATTTGGACTGCTACTTTCTCCTGTATTTGCTGCAGGTGCAATGGCTCTCTCGTCAATATTTGTACTAGGAAATGCTTTACGATTAAAACGTTTTAAAGCCCCCCTTGCAATTATTTAACCCTTTTTTATATACATTTAAAGTTTTGTTGGCTTCACTTTATATATTTGGAAATGAGATCCTTATTACAGGCATAACAACAGTAGTGGGTATTGAATAAGATAATTCTAAAATAAGGTTGTTGAGGAAATCAAACATTAGAGTACTTATCTTTGGTAGCTTACTCATACCTTTTTCTAAAAATAATACAAATAGTTTTTATCTTAGGTAACAATTTACTTTTGAAGTTCTATTCAGTATGCTTTCTGCGAATCTCGAGATGATTTTTTCGTATGCCACATAATAAGTTCTCAAAACTTATTCTTGCGTTTGTCCTGTTTTTGTTTGCGATAACAACAACGGGAGCTTACAAATGGGCGCCAGTTATAGCTAAAAATCTTGATCATCATCATGATGTGACTATCTCAGTTGAAACAGACAGTTCCAGCCAATGGTCTCTTATTCATCATGCTGAAGAGCAAGTCTTAATAGAAGATACTAAAAATCACAACTGGACCAGTTATGATGAAGCACCTTTTCATCATTCTACTCCACCGGTTCAAGCTAAAGACCAAATGAGCATTGATCCAGTTTTTCTCTTGAGTTTTTCCCTCCCTCTCATTCTGCTTTTCCTGAGTCTTTTTGAACGACCCGTTCGATCCTATGCACTTAGGAAAAGGATAGAATATCTTTGTAATTCCTATATATTTACAAAAGGTTTAATTGTTCTAAGAAATTGATTTTTCTGTACAAAAAATAATTTCCATTTTTTTGTATAGGTAAAGTCATGTCTAAAAAATATCAGATATTTCTTGCCTGTGGTTTAGTAGCAGCAACGACTCGATTATTTGCAGCATCTGATTACGTTCAGCTACAACAACAGGTAATTTCAAACGATTCAATTTTGAAGAGTTTGCAACAGTCTCAAAACGCATATGCCATAAATCAGAAATATGCCGGTAGACTTAATAATCCTACGTTTAATCTTGAATTAGACAATTTAGGTAATTCAGACCTTAAAGATCTTGATGGGCCAACGACGATGATTGGTTTGTCTCAAGATATTCCCTTGAACAATAAGCTACAATTACGTAAACAACTGGCAGGATTTCAGGGCAGCAATAATCAGTTTGAGATTGTCAAACGTCAGGCAGAACTTAAATCAGAATTAAGGACATGCCTGTCAAACTGGTATGCTGCAACCCAGCGTGCTGAAATTTTTTCAACCGAAAGTAGTTTGTATAAGCGACAAGTCAATGTACTCACCGAAAAGTTAAAGTACGGTCGTGTGATTCCCTCTGATGTCCAGTTAAGTTCGGCATTGTCAGCAGAATCAACTTTACGTCATCAAAATGAGTTAAAGAAGATTCAATATCAGAGAAACCTTTGCTCTAAATATCTTCCTGATTTGCCAAACCAAGCCATTGAAGTACCTTTGGATATTAACTTTTCCAATCGTGTCAGTTTATTGGAACAGGAAAGTGTCTTAAAAACACAGTTGGCAAAAACGCAACTTGAATTGGCAAAAAAAGAGGCTGTACCTGATATTACATTGGGTGTTGGTGTCCGAAATTATCAGGAAACCAGTGACAAGGTATTTTTAGTTTCCACCTCAATTCCACTCGCTGTCTTCAATCGTAATAAAGGCAATATTGCCATTGCTCAAGCCACCCAAGCCAATGCGGAAACTCAATCTGTTTGGGCAAACCGTAACGCTAAAATTGAATTGGAAAATAAATCGGTTGAGATTTCAAACCTGATTGATGCAATCAAGCAATATGACAGCACAATATTACCCGCAGCTAATGAAAGTTTACGTATTGCTGAACTGGGCTATCAGGCAGGCAAGATTTCCCTATTGGAATTTAATAGCAATAAGCAAATTTGGTTGGATAAACAGTTAGTTCGTTATGACCTGTGGTTGGCTTTGCAAAATCAAATTGCAGAGATTGAAAAAAACTACGTCACCAATTTAGAGCAGGAATATGGGGAACAACATGAATAAAACCACCAATACTTTAATTGCGACAGGTATTGTTGCATTACTGATTATCCTTTGTGCGATTGCTTGGTATAAGACAGGTAATAAACCACAGGAGAGTTCAGGTGAAGCTGTAGAAGAAAATGCTGTGGTTGCTGGCGATGAAAAAGGCCCACATGGTGGACGCTTATATCGAGATGGAGATTTCTCTACGGAAGTTAAGATTTTTGAGGAAGGTGTTGAACCTCATTTACGTGTATATGGCTATTTCAAGGATAAGCCATTAAAGCCTCAAGAACTTACAGCAAATATTTTCATCAAACGTCTTGATGCGGAACAGAATATTCGCTTTGTTCCTGAAAGTGACTATCTGATTGGAAATGAAGTGATTTATGAACCACATTCATTCTTGATGATGATTAATGTTGAATATCAAGGCAAAAAGCATACATGGCAATGGGACACCAAAGAAGGTCGTGCCAATATTCCCGATGCTAGTCTAAAAAGTAGCGGACTGGAATTATTAACGGTTCAACCGATGATGTTTGAAAATAGCTTACAGCTTAAAGGTGAGCTTAAATTTCCAGACAATTTTGAGAGTTTTATTACCCCTAAAGCAAGCGGCACACTGGTTAAAACCCATCGTACCATTGGTGATAAGGTTAGTCAGGGTGACTTACTGGCAACTGTGCAGAGTCAGGATGTGATTCGTTTAAATGCTGAACGTACCATCGCTCAAGATACCTTGCAGTTTACACGTAAAAAAATGGAGCAAGAATGGGCTTTATGGCAAAAACGTGTTTCCCCTGAAATTGACTATATTAATGCCAAACGTGAATTTGATCAGGCTCAGGTTCGTGTCAATGAGTTAAGTAACATCATTAACTCGTATGGCGGTTCTGGCAACGGAATGATTGAAGTACGTGCTGCCATGTCAGGCACAGTGCTGGAAATCCTCAGTGCCATTGGTACAAATGTTAATCCATCTACCCCGATGTTTAAAATTGCCAATACCTCACAGCTTTTGGCAGTGGTGAATATACCTGCTGATCAATTTAATGTGGTGAAAGCAAGCAATAAAGTCACTATCAGGTCACAGACAGCAGATTCAGAAGAAGCACTGGGGCGTATTAAATATATCAGTGATGTGATTAACCCTAAAACTCGTACTGCTCAAGCCTTTGTTGAAATTCCGAATCAGTTTAACTGGCGTTCAGGTCAGTTGATTTCAGCACAAATCTTTGAAAGTCAATCCTTGAAACCGATGGTAGTACGTGAAGATGCACTACAAACCTATCGTGACTGGGACGTGGTTTTTCTTCGTGTTGGTGATGACTTTGAAGTTCGTCCACTTGAGTTGGGTGAGAAATTCAATGGCTTTGTTGAGGTCAAATCGGGTTTAAAAGTTGGACAAAAATATGCAGCAGGTAATTCTTATCTTATAAAAGCAGAGCTGGGTAAATCTGGCGCTTCTCATGACCATTAAAAGCAGGAGTAGCGAACATGTTTGACCAGATTGTAAAACTGTCAATCAAGAACCGTTGGTTGGTATTGATTGTATTTTTGTTTATCGGTGCATTTGGTGTTTATAATTATTTCAAACTGCCAATTGATGCAGTCCCTGATATTACAAATGTTCAGGTACAAATTAACAGCGAGGCTCAGGGACTCTCGCCACTGGAAATGGAAACTCAAGTGACCTTTCCAATTGAAACAGCTCTAGCAGGTATTCCAAATCTTAACTATACCCGTTCAGTATCAAGATACGGCTTATCACAAGTCACTGTTATCTTTAAAGAAGGTACAGATATTTATTTTGCTCGCCAATTGGTGAATGAAAGAATTCAGGGTGTTGTACCTAGTCTGCCAAGTGGTATTTCCACTTCAATGGGGCCTGTGTCTACAGGGCTTGGCGAAATCTTTATGTACACCGTTGAGAATGCACCCAATAATCCAAATCCAATGTCAGCCACGGATTTAAGGACATTACAGGATTGGGTGATTAAACCGCAACTCCGAAATGTTGAGGGTGTCAATGAGATCAATACTATTGGCGGTTATTTAAAACAGTTTGTAGTACGTCCTAATTATGCTTATTTGCGGAGTATTGGCTTAGACCAACAGGTAATTGTTGAAGCCATTTCAAAAAATAGCATGAACAAAGGTTCTGGTTATATTGAAAAAAATGGTGAGCAATATTTACTTCGTTCCGATTCTCAAATCACATCAATTGAGCAAATCAGGAATATTCCAATTACCACAAGTAATGGCTATATCCTACGTTTGAGTGATGTTGCAGAAGTATCTATCGGAAGCGAATTGCGTTCAGGTGCAGCGACCAAAGATGGTCAGGAAGTTGTACTGGGTACAGCATTTATGTTGATTGGCGAGAATTCTCGTAATGTAGCTTATGCTGTAGACCAAAAATTACAGGAAGTACAAAAGTCACTACCAGAAGGTGTTGAAGCAAAAGCGGTTTATAACCGTACCACACTGGTTGATGCAACAATTGAAACTGTTAAGAAGAATCTACTGGAAGGTGCAATCCTTGTGATTGTGGTTCTATTTATCTTTCTAGGGCATTTTCGGGCGGCACTGATTACTGCAATGGTTATTCCATTATCCATGTTGATGACCATTACAGGCATGGTCAATCAGAAAATCAGTGCCAATCTCATGAGTCTTGGCGCATTGGATTTCGGGATTATCGTTGATGGTGCTGTGGTGATTGTTGAAGCATCTCTGGCAAAGCTTGCTTTAAAACAGAAAGAGCTGGGGAGGGTACTCACTCGACAGGAACGATTTGCTACCGTATTTGATGCCACCAAAGAATCCAGAAAAGCCATTCTTTATGGTCAGCTCATTATTATTCTGGTTTATCTACCTGTGATGACGCTGACAGGTGTTGAAGGAAAAATGTTCACACCAATGGCAGCAACAGTAGTAATGGCATTGCTGGCAGCCATGATTCTCTCCATTACTTTTGTCCCTGCCATGATTGCATTGGTTACCACAGGCAAAGTAAAAGATGAAGAGTCTAAAATCATTCATGGCATTAAAAAGTTTTATAACCCTGTTCTGGACTGGTCACTTAACCATCGAATGATACTGGTTGCTTTTGTTGCAGGTTTCTTGGTCTTTAGTGCCAGTTTGTCTACTCGTCTTGGTTCAGAGTTTATTCCATCGCTGGATGAGGGGGATGTGGCATTACACGCATTGCGTATTCCTGGCACGTCTTTAACTCAGGCAATCGAAATGCAATATGCACTTGAACGAGAGATTAAAAAGATTCCAGAGGTCAAAACCATTCTTGCCAAAATTGGTACGGCAGAGATTGCAACCGACCCTGTACCACCAAACGTGGCAGATAACTATGTCATGTTAAAACCCCGTAGTGAATGGCCAAATCCAAATAAGGAAAAAGCTGATGTCGTGGCTGACATTGAACGAGTTTCAAAAGGCGTTTATGGCAATAACTACGAGTTCACTCAGCCAATTCAGATGCGTTTTAATGAGCTGATTTCTGGTGTTCGTACTGATGTCGCTGTAAAAATCTCAGGCGATGATTTGGAGCAACTGTTGGAGCTTGGCAATGAAGTTGCAGATATTCTTGAAACAGTCAATGGAACTGCCGACTTAAAAGTTGAGCAAATGTCTGGTTTGCCAATGGTTTCGATTGAACTTAAAAGGGACATGATTGCCAATTATGGTTTAGATGCTGAGGATGTTCAAAATAAAGTGTCTAGCCTAATCACTGGACAAACCGCAGGCAAGCTGTTTGAAGGCGATAGAAAATTCGACATTGTCGTCAGAATGGAGGAAAGTTCTGTTAGCAATCTGGAAAAACTCTATCAAATTCCAATGCGTTTGCCAGATGGTTCAAATGTATTGTTGTCCGATTTGATTGAGTTAAAAACCATTCAAGGACCCAACCAAATTTCTCGTGAAAATGGTAAACGTCGTATTGTGATCACGGCAAACGTGCGTGGTACTGATATCGGTAGTTACATTGCTGATGCACAATCAAAATTAAACTCTGATTTCCAAATGCCAGAAGGTTACTGGCTCACTTGGGGCGGTACTTTTGAACAAATGGAGTCCGCCTCTAATCGACTTATGATTGTTGTACCCATCGCTTTGATTTTGATATTTGCAATGATTTATATGGCCTTAGGCAATATCAGAAATAGTGTGCTGGTCTTTACTGGTGTGCCTTTTGCATTAACGGGTGGCGTCATTGCTTTAGCCCTCCGTGATATTCCTTTCTCTATCTCGGCTGCTGTTGGTTTTATTGCTTTATCGGGTGTTGCAGTACTCAATGGTTTGGTACTCGTATCGGCCATTCAGAGATTGCGTGATCAGGGTGAAGGGCTGATTGATGCAGTAAAACATGGTGCATTAGAACGTTTGCGGCCAGTGCTGATTACTGCACTGGTTGCCTCTTTGGGCTTTATCCCTATGGCTTTAAACGTGGGGATTGGTTCAGAAGTACAGCGTCCAATTGCAACCGTTGTTATAGGGGGAATTATTTCCTCAACGCTACTTACCTTGATTATTCTGCCCACCCTGTATGTTTGGTTTAACCAAGCTCTTCAGAAAAAATCTGACGATTTCGCTGAGCAGAAAGGGTAGAGAAGTTCAATATGATGGCAATAGTGCAAGATTCAAAAATGAGATATGTGATGATGTGGCTGGTTTGCATCATCAGTCTTGCACTATGTCTGCATTTTAACGAGCATGCGACTGAAAACCGCTTTCAAGAGCATGCCTATGTAGATGTGATTCATACTCATCATCATGAGGTAAATCAGCAACATTCACATCATCATCAAGATACCTATTACGAACATTTTTCTAATGTTGCATCTCTCAAAGAAATAGCACTCATCTTGCTTCTGTTAGGTGCGCAAATATTTGACCGTACGAAGAAATACGCTCTATTGCTTGCAAGTCGTATTTTTAAACCTCCAAAAAAATCATGAGTTTTTTGAACCATTTTTTAATTTTTGGAGTTTGATTTAGATGCAAATTATTGATTCACATTATGTGAAACTCAAAACCTATTTAAAGCTGTTGATTGCTTTATGTATGGTCTTGATAAGTCCTGCACTTTTTGCTCATGGAGTTGCAGAGGGTGACAAAGGCTATATACAGGAAATCTACGGTGTTCATGTGATCCCCTTTATTTATCTGGGCGCCAAACACATGGTTACAGGTTATGACCATTTATTATTTCTGGTCGGTATTATTTTCTTCTTATACCGTATGAAAGATATTGGTTTGTATGTCAGCCTGTTCGCCATCGGTCACTCAGTTACCATGCTGATAGGGGTGTATTACAACATTTCGATGAATGCATACATTATTGATGCAATCATTGGTTTTTCTATTGTTTATAAAGCTTTAGATAATTTAGGTGCTTATCAGCGCTGGTTTGGATTCCAGCCCAATACAAAAATTGCCACGCTGATTTTTGGTTTGATTCACGGCTTTGGTTTAGCTGTAAAAATTCAGGAATATGAAGTGCCAGATGATGGCCTGCTTGCGAATCTGATCTCATTCAACATCGGGGTCGAATTAGGGCAACTCATGGCATTAGCCATCATTTTACTGCTTATGACGATGTGGAGAAAAACCCCTTATTTCTTCAGAACAGCATATCAAAGCAATGTCTTCTTGATGTTCCTTGGTTTTCTACTTGTTGGCTACCAACTCACTGGCTTCATTACTCAATAAGGATCTAAATTATGTTTAACGCTGAAATTCCAAAAGATGTTGAATTACCCTCTTCAAAAAAACTGATCAAATCAACTGTTATTGCGGCGGTGAGCGCCATTGTTGTTCTTGTGACTTGGGTAATGCCAGCCGAATACGCTATTGACCCTACTGGTGTCGGTAAAGTTTTGGGTTTAACCAAAATGGGTGAAATTAAGCAATCTTTAGCGGCTGAATCAGTGAATGGTATGGGAGAGAGCTCTCAGATCCCTTCAGTAACTACTGCTAATAGTTCGGTTGCTCAGGCTGCTGTACCAGATGAGAGCTCAAATACAATGCCCGCTATTAAGAAAGAATCGATCTCTATCGAATTAAAACCTAACCAGGCAACCGAAGTTAAGTTGGCTATGCCCAAAGATGCAAGTGTAAGCTTTGATTGGAAATCATCAGGTGGTGGTCTGAACTATGACACGCATGGTGATCCTGTAAATGCACCAAAAGATTTCTATCATGGATACGGTAAAGGTAAAAATGAAACTGAGCAATCTGGCACATTGACCGCTGCATTTGACGGAAAGCATGGCTGGTTCTGGCGAAACAGAACAGAAAATCCAGTGACTGTAACTTTGAATATTGAAGGTCATTTCAGTGAAATGAAAAAGGTCTTTTAATTTGTAAAATTCCAGATGAGGGCTAAGCCTCATCTGGAACCTGTATGGCATAAAAGTTAGGTTCTAAATAAGGAGTCCCTAAAATGCTAGAAGTATTAAAAAACACAACATATCGGCATTTGTTCTTAGCCCAAGTCATCGCTTTGATTGGTACTGGACTCATTACTATTGCTCTAGCTTTACAGGCTTATGACATCGCAAAAGGGCAGGCAGCGCAGGTCCTGGGTATTGCCTTGGCGATTAAAATGATTGCTTATATTAGTGTCGCACCCATTGCCTCCGCATTTGCAGAAAGATTACCGAGAAAAAAAGTTTTGGTAGGGTTGGATGTCATTCGAGCCTTAACCGCATTGTGTCTGCCTTTCGTGACTCAAATCTGGCAAATCTATATTTTGATCTTTATTCTTCAGTCTGCCTCAGCTGCTTTTACCCCCACATTTCAAGCCATGATTCCTGATGTATTGCCCATAGAAGAAGAGTATACAAACGCGCTGTCTCTATCACGATTGGCCTACGACCTAGAAAATATTATAAGTCCAATGCTGGCAGGCTTGTTACTCACTGTGATGAGTTATCACAACTTGTTTTTGGGAACTGTGGTTGGATTTATTGGTTCGGCACTATTTGTAGTCAGTGCAAAATTACCAAATGCGAAAATGCCGGAGTTTATCGGGGTATATAACCGAATCAAACAAGGCGCAAAAATATATTTCAGAACACCCCGCCTAAAAGCCTTACTCGCTTTAAATCTGGCTATTGCTTCAGCCAGTGCGGTTGTCATTGTCAATACGGTTTTTTTAGTTCAAACGACATTTGAATTAACTGAACAGGCGACTACTTGGGCATTTGGTTTATTTGGATTAGGCTCAATGCTTGCTGCATTTGCATTACCAAAAATATTAGATAAATTGAATGATAGAACTGTCATGCTTTCAGGCACTGTGGTTCTCGTCGTTGGACTGTTTAGCGGTTACTTTATTTCTGCCTATACTGGGCTATTAGCCCTTTGGTTTATATTAGGTATTGGTTATTCAGTTTCTCAAACACCAACCGGACGTCTTATTAGAAAGTCTGCTCCCAGTGAAAACCGGACAGCGCTATTTGCAGCTCAATTTGCATTTTCACATGCCTGCTGGCTAATCACTTATCCATTAGTGGGCTGGTTAAGTACAAAATTTGGGACATTGATTACTTTTGTGCCTATGGCATTCATCGCCTTGGTATCAATAGTCGTCGCGTTTGTTATCTGGCCCAAGAAAGATGATTTAGTGCTAGAGCATACTCATCCTGATTTACCGCAAGACCATGAGCATTTATTGCAGCACAATCATAAAGGTAAGCATGAGCATGAATTTATGATTGATAGCTATCACCAGCACTGGCCTAAATAGTGGCTTATATTTTTTTATTCTTAAGTGCATTTGGGGCAGCAACATTACTGCCTCTTCAATCAGAATCTGTATTGGCAGGAATGCTAATATTGAGAGAATATTCACCGGTTTTACTTATAGGTGTGGCAACGCTAGGGAATGTATTAGGTTCATGCGTGAATTGGTGGTTGGGAATACAAATTGAAAGATACAAAGAGAAGAAATGGTTTCCTGTGTCTGAAGAAAAGCTATTAAAGGCACAGAACCTATATGGGCGTTATGGTTCACCTCTACTGCTATTAAGCTGGGTTCCAGTGATCGGTGATCCCATTACCCTGGTCAGTGGAATGCTTAAGGAGAAATTTTATAAGTTCCTTTTTTTAGTTTTGATGGCTAAATTTTCCCGTTATATTTTTATATATTTGATTTATTTAAAAATGGTCTAAGCCATGTTGGCTTTGATTAAAGATCATACAGTTGATATTCTAATTATTTGAGAGGGATTAAGATGAAAAGAATTTTATTCATATGCTTTATAGGCCTGTCATTTACCTATGCGAATGCTCATTCTGGGGGAACGAACTCACAGGGTTGTCATACCAACAGTAAAACTGGTGATTACCACTGTCATTAATAGGTGCGCACACAGTTTTTTTATTTAAAAGACTGTGCTTTAAAGTTATAAGTAGCGTTTAACTAAAGCTAAAAATTCATTCAGTTCTTTTTCCTTTATTTCCTCAGTATCACCGAGTACATGTTCTCTAAGATGAAGTTCTATTAACTCACTCATTAAGCCATTTATCGCACCTTTAATTGCTGCAACTTGCTGTAATACCTCAATACAAGAATTTTCAGAATTTAAAATATTCTGTTCAAGGGCATTGGTTTGACCTTGAATTCGTCTAATCCGATTTAAAATTTTTTTGTTCTGATTTAAGTGAGACATACTATTCAACCTCAAGAACATATACTATGGGGGAGTATTAATTGTGGTGCAATAAAATGCAATATCTAAATAATGTTAAAAGTGACCATTCGCATCAATTTGACGAAGGAAATCCTTTAGCACAAAAGAAAATTTTAATCGCAACCATCCTCACTGGTGTAATGATGGTGTTTGAAATTTTTGGAGGATGGTTCTTTAATTCCATGGCTTTATTGGCTGATGGATGGCATATGAGTTCTCATATGTTGGCATTGGGCTTAGCTTATTTTGCCTATAAAATGGCTCGAAAATATGCTCGTGATCAGAGATTCTGTTTCGGTACATGGAAGATAGAAATCTTAGCTGGATATTCGAGTGCCATTTTATTGATGGTTGTTGCTGTATTCATGGGTGTTCAATCGATAGAACGTTTATTCAATCCTGTGAATATTCACTACAACGAGGCAATTTCAATTGCGATTGTTGGCTTGATCGTTAATTTTATTTGTGCCTGGTTACTACGTGAAAATGGTCACCACCACCATCATCACTCTCATGATGACCATGACTTAAACCAGAAAGCCGCTTTTCTTCATGTAGTAGCAGATGCAGTAACTTCTGTATTAGCTATTATTGCACTTTTCGCAGGGAAGTATTTTGGATGGGATTTTTTAGATGCAATTCTAGGGATCGTAGGTGCAGTGCTTGTAGCACAATGGTCTTGGGGATTGATTAGAGAAACAGGTAAAACATTGCTTGATGCAGAGATGGAACATCCTGTAGTAAAGGAGATTCAGGAAGTTGTAGAGGAATTAGATAACCAAATTACGATTACTGATCTGCATGTCTGGAAAGTAGGTAGAAGTAAATTTTCATGTATTTTATCCCTAAATACAGTTAATGACTCCTTAACAGCAGAGGTAGTTCGTAAAGCTTTGTCAATTCATGAAGAAATTGTTCATATTTCTGTTGAAATTAACAAGAATTTCCATGTTGTTTAAATTAATATTTATTCCTTTTAAACTTTATCAGTCTATTTATGTAAATCTTAGATTAGAATTTGTTTGTTGTAGAGCGTCGGGGCGCCTCGGCAGTGCTGCGTTTTGAAATAGAAAGGAAAATTCATTTTCTGAATGAAGATATCGGGTATGAACGGGTAAAGATACAATCCACGATTCATATTCAATCCCATGCCTTTAAAGCGCAAAGCGTGTTGCAGATGCAGCTCTTATTCCGAGGAATTTTACACTGGTATCGCCCGCCGATAGAAACACCAGATCCGGCAGTCAGGACGTAAATAACCATTCCTCCAGTTTAAATAAAAAAACCTGCAGATTCGATGCAGGTTTTTTTTAGAGATAATCAATCGCGTCTTATTTGGCTTTACGCTCTTTCTCGATCAGGTAATTCACCACCTGAATGACTTTGGCATCATTACCCTGCACAATATATTTACCATTCACGGTCACTGCCGGAACACCACTTAACTGATACTGAGCAGCCAGATTTTTGGCTTGGGCAATTTTCGAAGTGATCGGGAAAGATTTATAAGTCGTGTTAAATTTCTCTTCAGAAATACCATAACGGGTATAGAACTTGGCCAATTGTGCCTGTTCTAAAATTGGACGCTGCTTGTCATGAATATCATGGAATAACTGTAAATGTGCTTTTTGACGCACACCCAGGGCTTCTGAAACATAATAAGCACGTGCAGCCTGTTCCCAAAGCGGGTTCATTGCAGCAGGTGTACGTACAAAACGTACATCTTTTGGTAATTTTTTCAACCAGCCCTGCATATGTGGTTCAAGCGCGAAACAGTGACCACAGCCATACCAGAAGAATTCACGTACCTCAATTTTGCCCGGTTTTTCGACTTTGACTGGTTTTGCAACCACCTGATAGTCCTGACCTGCCACAAAATTGGCCATAGCATTGCCTGAAAAGGCCAAAACAGATGCGGCAACAGCTCCTAAAAGGAATTTTTTCATTGGGATTATCGTCCTTTAAATCATAAGGAAGCAAAATAAGTTAACATTTTGCTTCCGTCCACATTAAGCTAGAGTTTTATTTAAATAAAGCTATTTAGTAATCATTAAATTAATTAAAAT
>OBJT01000159.1_pt1 | contig 17503 bp, 14 predicted proteins | sample 1519861 | NCBI WGS metagenome assembly OBJT01 (sample SAMN02401118, study PRJEB22541) | soil metagenome, isolate JX
GAAACCGACCGCACGGGCGCGGATATGCGTCGGGAAAATCTCTGTCTGATAAGCGTGATAACTGAAGGTCAGCCATGCGTTGCTGTAGGTGATCAGGAAGCCACAGATGACCATCATCACCGGATTGGTCACTAACGCGAACAGCGTGCCGAACACCACGGTCATCAGGGAAGAGAGAACGATCTGCCATTTGTTCTCGATCTTATCGGCATAGCGGCTGCAAATCAGCGAGCCCAGCGGGTAGGCCAGCGTGATGAAAAACGCATACAGCAGGCTGTGAGTCACGGTCGCACCTTTGCCGGATAACAGCGCAGGCAGCCAGTTACCGAAGCCGAAGAAACCAATCGCTTGGAAGAAGTTCATCACCACCAGCATCAGGGTGCGTTTACGGTAAGCGGGCGCCCAAATCTCACTGAAACGCCCTTTTTTCGGCAGCTGTGCGGCGGCATCACTGTTAGAGAAATCTTCGCCCGGTGCAATACCGCAGCGTTTCTCCATCTCACTCAGCACCTTATGCGCTTCTTGATGACGGCCTTGCTGCGCCAGCCAGCGTGCCGATTCCGGCAGGTTTTTACGAATCAGCCAGATCACCAGTGAACAGACGGCGCCAGCGATAACCACCCAGCGCCAGCCTTCAAGGCTCAAGATGGTTTGTGGCACCAGCCACCATGACATCAGCGCCACTGCTGGAACAGATAAAAACTGAATAAAGAACGAGAACGCAAAGGCGCGGCTACGCAGGTGGGCGGGCACCCATTCAGACAGATAGGTATCAATGGTAACCAGCTCTACGCCGAGGCCAATTCCCACCAGGAAGCGGAACAGGATGATCATCTCAGCGCTCTGCTGGAAGGCCATCAACAGTGAGAACACGCCGTACCACATCAGCGCACACATAAAGGTCAAACGACGACCAAAGCGGTCAGCGTAAGGTGCGAGCAGGCTGGCACCGAAAAACAGTCCAAGGAAGGTGGCAGAGGCAAAGGCGGCCTGGTCAGAAAATCCCAACACGCCTTCTGAGCCGGTATGAAATACGCCAGCGGCGAGTAGGCCAGAACTGATGTAGCCAGTCTCAAACAGGTCGTAAAGCTCAAAGAAGCCGCCCAGTGCCAGTAGCGTAATGAAACGCCACAAACCTGCGGAAGAGGGCAGTGCATCAATACGCCCGGCTAAGGTGTGGCGATCGGTTGCGATGCCAGTGTTCGCCATCCCTGTCGAAGTGATTGTTGTCATTATTGGATAAACCTCGGTGTTTGCAGAACTTGCACGGTTTTATTGGTTTTAAAAATAATTAACCGTTAGCAAGCGAAGGAATAGCAGAATAATCAATTCCTGGCGGGTTGCCGAGAGGGGCAACGGTGACATTTTCGCAATCTACGTTGCAGTTCACAGAAGTGTGATCGCCATCCATGGCGATGCATTTAGTGCAGGCTGGGATATACACTTGGACCAATCGGCAGGCCGAGTGCGTACCACACCAGTAGCAGTACAATCCAACTAATGAAGAACACCACGGGATAGGGGAAGATCAGCACATAATAAGTGCCAAGTTGCGCATTTTTTTGATATCGCTGTAAAAAACCAAGGAACAACGGCAGGAACGGTGACATCGGTGCCAGCGGCAATACGGCGGAGTCAGCGATACGGAAAATCATCTGCGCAAAAGCCGGGTGGAATCCAAGCAACATAAACATCGGCACGAATACCGGCGCGAGAATTGACCAGATGGCCGAGCCGCTGGCGATAAACATGCACAGAAACGCCGAGAGGAACATCAGGCCGAGGAAAGCAGGCGCGCCGCTAATGCCTGCACTTTCCAGCATATCGGTCAGGCCGATTGCCATGAATTTGCCCATGTTGCTCCAGTTAAAGAAGGCAACAAATTGCGACAGCGGGAATACCATCACGATAAAGCCTGCCATACTCTTCATCGGGTCTACCAGCAACTGCGGAACGTCATCGGCACGACGAATCTGTTTGGTCACCGCGCCATAGGCGATCGCCACCACAAAGAAGAACAGGATGATGATCGGCACGATGCCCTGAATAAACGGTGAAGGAATGATACCGCCGGTTTTAGGATTGCGCAGAGGCGCGTGTTCCGGTACCACCAGCAGCGCCATCAGCGCGATAAATACCAGCGCGGCGATACCTGCGGCTTTCAGGCCCCGGTTCTCCAGCGCAGTCAGCGGCGGCAGACGGTCGTTGTTGCCTCCGTTCCAGGCAGGAAGACGCGGCTCGACAAACTTATCGGTGAGGATGGCCCCAACGATGGTCAGCACAATGACCGAACTGGCCATAAAGAACCAGTTATCGATCACGCTGACATGCACGGTATCGCTCACGGCTTTCGCCGCTTCCGTACTGATGCCCGAAAGCAGCACGTCGGTGGTGACGATCAACAGGTTTGCGGTAAAGCCTGAAGCGACACCGGCGATGGCGGCCAGCAAACCCGCCACCGGATGGCGACCGACGGCGAGGAAGATCAGTGCGCCGAGCGGCGGCATCACCACCAGTGCGGCATCGGACGAGATGTGGCTGAAGAAGGCGATAAACAGCACCATATAACTGGCGTAGCGACGGCTCACGCGTGAGGCCATCTTTACCATCAGCGATTGCAGCAGGCCGACTTTTTCCGCCAGGCCGGCACCAATTACCAGCGCCAGAATCGAACCCAGTGGCGTGAAGCCGCTGAAGTTTTTGATGATGTTCGGCAAAATCCACTGGATTCCCGCTACGCTCAGCAGGTTATTGACGCGTACCAGCTCGCCGTTGGTGGGATTTTTTACCGCCAGATCGAGGCCGCTGATAATGGCAGTCGCCACCATCAAGACCACAATCAAATAGACAAACAGTAAGAACGGGTTGGGCACTTTATTACCCACTCGCTCAATCCAGCTAAACAGCTTCCCTGGGCTGCGGTTCTCCGTGGTCACTTCCATCGGTATTTCCTCATTAGTCGTCTTGTTGTATTTGCATGCCCGCGTTGGGGCTGTAATTTTTATAGTGTTTTAAAATTTCTGGGCGCATAAATGCGCCCAAGCCCCGTAGAGTGCGCATTGATGCGCACTGAGTCGGAGCACTGCGTTTATTTCAGGATGATAACTTCGATGGCGTCACATCCGCCGGAATCGGGCAGCTGTAAGGCTGCTCGCTGCGCACGCGCTGGAACTCTTCTGTGCAGCGTGCCAGTGCTTCCTCATCCTGCAACAAGGTCAGTGCGGTGGCGGCCATGACTTTGGCCGCCAGACACATGCCTTTGTGGCCAATCGAGGTGCGGCCTTGCGCCACCAACTGCCAAGTATGCAGCGGGGTTCCGAACGCAAAACAGGGCGAAAAGCACTGCGCTGTCGGTGTCACCCAACTCACATCGCCGACGTCGGTTGAGCCGTACAACAGCTCGCGCGTTACGGCATAGGGGGCCACTTCGTCCATCAGGATTTTGTCGCCTAGCGCCTCGGTCCACGCCACGCCAGCTTCACCACCGGTACGTGCGGCATTAAGACGTGCGTTACGCAGATCGTCTTTGGTCAGCGTGGCACGGATCTCGGCGGCAAACTGCTGTTCTTGCGCGTTGTACTCGGGCAAACCAAACTGATGCAAATTGCGCTCCATTACCGCTTCCAGTGCACGATTAGGCACATAGTTGGAACAGGCTTTGTCGAAGCGTACCGTCATGGTGGTGTCGGTCATCAGGGCCGCGCCTTTGGCGATGTTGATCACGCGTTGATAGATATCCTGTGCCTGATCGAGTTCAGGTGCGCGAATCAGATACAGCACTTCGGCATCGGCCTGCACCACATTGGGGGAGACGCCGCCGGTATTGGTCACGGCGTAGTGCACTCGCGCTTCCTGCACGATGTGCTCGCGCAGGAAGTTGGCGCCGGTGTTCATCAGGGTGACGGCATCCAGCGCACTGCGTCCCAGATGGGGTGAGTTAGCAGCGTGCGCGGCAACGCCTTTGAAGTGAAATGCGGCCTGGATATTAGCGAGAGTGCTGAGATTGAACATGCCGCTGAAACCTTCAGGATGCCAGGTCACCGCCGCGTCGACATCATCAAACAGGCCTTCGCGCACCATAAAGGTTTTGCCGGAACCGCCTTCCTCGCCCGGACAGCCGTAAAAGCGCAGTGTGCCGCGTTGGCCGTTTTCGGCCCACCAGGCTTTGATGGCAAAGGCGGCGGCCAGTCCGGCGGTGCCCAGCAGATTATGGCCGCAGCCGTGTCCATTGCCGTTTTCCACCAGCGGTTGCGGTGTGGCACAGCCCGATTGCTGGCTTAAACCGGCCAGCGCATCAAACTCGCCGAGGATAGCAATCACCGGCTTGCCGCTGCCGATGCTGGCGATAAAGGCAGTGTCGATATTGCCGACGCCACGCTCAACACGGAAACCTTCCTGCTCCAGTGCATCGGCCAGAATCGCCGCGGATTGCGTTTCTTCAAAGCGCGTTTCGGGTACATCCCAAATCGCATCGCTGAGGGCAGTGAAGCGTGGCTGATTTTCGTTGATGTAATGATCAATAAAGTCGTGATGGCTCATCGCTGGCCTCCAAACTGCGCTTGATTCAGCGCGAGCGTCGCCAGTGTTTGCACTGCTGTAGCCATGATCGCTTCGTCAAAGTCGAATTTGGCGTTGTGGTGACCCGCCGCCAGGTCGCAGCCGAAGATCACATACGAAGACTGACCGCCACGCTGCTGAACGCGCTCCAGCATGTAGGTGGCATCTTCAGAACCCGCCGCCTGCTGTTTGGTATCAATCACCGAGCTGAAAATGCCCATCGCATCAGCCTGCTGGTGGATAAAATCGACCCACGGCTGGCTTGGCGTGCAGCTGCGCGCACCGCCCATCAGTTTGATATCGTACTCAACGCCATACATCGCCGCCGCGCCGGAAATCACGCGCAGGGCTTGCTGATAGATGTCATCGTTGACTTGATTACTGACGCCACGGGTTTCTACTTTCATCAGGGCATAATCGGGCACTACGTTGCGTCCGGATCCCGCCTGCAACACGCCCACGTTGACGCGTGCCACACCACCGCTGTGTTGCGGAAGATTGTGTAGCGCCAGAGTCGCCTGGGCGGCAGCCAGCAAGGCGTTACGTCCTTCTTCCGGTTTACCGCCGGCATGTGCACCGACGCCCGTAAAATTCACATCCAGCTTGGTGGTGGCGAGGAAGGAATCACTTCCGCAAACGATTTCGCCTGCAGGCACGCCTGTGCCGAGATGAATAGCAGTAAACAGATCCACATCATCCACCACACCTGCGGCGACCATGGCTTTCGCACCGCGCACACCCTCTTCGGCAGGTTGGAAGATAATCTTGATGGTGCCGCTGAGCTGATCTTTCATCTCCATCAACACGCCCGCCAACGCCAGGCCAATGGTGGTGTGGCCGTCGTGGCCGCAGGCATGCATCATGCCTGCATTACAGGAGGCAAACCCTTCGCGCGTTGGAATATGGTCGGCATCACGGCTTTCGTTCTGGTCCAGCGCATCCATATCCACACGGAAGCCCATGACCGGGCCGGGACGACCGGTTTCCAGTGTCGCGACCACACCGCAGAAACCGCCGGAGAAGTGTGAAATCCACTGTGGCAGCGCGCCTTGCTCCAGTGCGCGGGCTTCTTGCTGCGCCAGCACTTCAGCAGAAGGTAACCCCATACGCGCGTCAGCATCGATCACTTCACGGCCCAGCTTCAGCTGATAGCCAAGTCGATGCAGCTCTTCGGCAACCAGGGTCGCGGTACGGAATTCCAGCCAGCCCGATTCGGCAAAATGGTGCAGGTCGCGACGCCAGATTTGCATCTGCGGTATCCGCGCGTTGACGAGGTCGGAGAGGGTTTTCATCGGCATATCCTTTGTGTTGGTTTTTTATGCATTAACCCGAATCTACACAATGGTATTGGTACGCATAAGATGCGAATATCTTGTCACTGATAAACAACGGTTATCACAAAAATTATGCCTGCCAATCTCAAACTTCATCAGCTGCGTGCCTTTGTCGATGTGGCGCGTCAGGGTAGCATTCGCGCTGCCAGCCGCTTATCAGGACTTTCACAGCCTGCGTTGACCAAGGCGATTCAGGAGCTGGAGCTAGCGCTTGGTGCGCGCTTGTTCGAACGACGCCAGCAAGGTGTCACGTTGACGGACATCGGTGATAACTTTTTTCGTCATGCCAGCCTGGTGTTGGAAGAGCTGCGCGTGGCGCAAGAGGATATTCAGCAGCGATTGGGATTGGCGGGCGGTCGGGTGAATATTGGCGTCGGCGGCAGTATTGCGCGCACTATCATGCCGCAGGTCATCACTCAGTTTCATCGGGAATACCCGCTGGTGAAGGTGCGTATCGTTGAGGGGCAACTGGTGTCGATGGTGCATGAACTGCGGCAGGGCGCGCTGGATTTCACCATCAATACGTATGACCAACATCACCTGGATCAGGAGCTGATTTTTGAACGACTGATGCAGCGCGACTATCAGGTGGTGATGCGTAAAGGCCATCCGATGGCGCATGCCCGCTCATTAGCTGAATTGCAGCACTGTGACTGGACCATGCCGACACCGCAGGGCAGTTATTACCGCTTGCTGCACGATCTGTTTGGCGAGCGGGGGATGGCACCGAAGATTGTGGTGACCTGCGAAACCTTTATGGCCTGCACCAGCCTGGTGGCCAAAAGTGATTTTGTCAGCATTATCTCGCGTGACGTGATCGAGGATCCCACCCACGGGGGGCAACTGATTGCCCTCGATCTTGACGATCCGCTACCCAAAGCCACCTTCTATTTGATCCAGCGAAAAGACACCGCGCTAACGCCAATGAGTGCTTACATGGCCCAGCTGTTCCGCCGCTATTGTCAACAAAGGTAAGAGTGCGGCCTGGCTCGCAGCTGATTAATTATTGCGCACTACACTTGCACTGGACGTTCCAATTGTGGAGAACTGACCATGCAAATTACACCTTATGTGTTTTACAACGGTCGCTGTGAAGAGGCGATCGCCTTCTATCTCGCAGCCACTGACGGCGAACTGCTGTTTAAAATGACCTTTGGCGATATGCCCGATGAAACCACCGTCGAAGATGAAGGTTGCCCCTCTGGCGTGACCTTCTCGCCTGAACAGATCATGCATGCCCATCTGCGCATCGGGCAGGGTGAACTGATGATGAGCGATGGTGCACAGCAGGCAAGTTATGCCGGTTTTTCCGTGAGTCTATCTACGCCAGATGAAGCGCAGGGTAAACGTTGGTTTGATGCGTTGTCAGAGGGTGGGGAAGTGACGAAAAAGTGGGAACCGACGTTCTGGGCGCACGGTTTCGGCATGTTTACCGATAAGTTCGGCGTGCCGTGGATGGTGAATGCCTATAAGCCGCAGATTTAAATGGGCACAGTTTGTGACCAGGTACGCATGAATGCGTACCCTACAAGGTAGGGTCGCCATTAATGGCGACCTGGTATTCATGCGAATTAGAAGTTGTAACCCACGACCAGGTAGTAACCCCAACCGGTTGATTTCACTTCAAACGGACCGTTGCCGAAGTTCAGCTCCTGACCATCCGCCCACTGACCGCCGTTATGGAAATAACGTGCTACGGTAGAAACGTGCCAGTGATCGTAGTTCAGCGACAGAATGTGGCTGGATGCGATCGAGTTGCTGGTACGTGATGGACCGGTCTCATCGCGCAGGTCTGAACCCCAATCGAAGTTGGTGAAGCCGATGTAGCTCAGCTTGCCGCCCCACAGGTCAGTAATCGGCACAAAGTATTTCACCTTGAAGCGATAACCATCCCAGCTGTTTTCGTTCGCTGCACCGTAGTTCTGCCACTGGTATTTGGCATACACGTTCAGTGACAGGCCGATATCGCTGTGGGTATCAATGTCGGTGCCCAGACCCATGTACCAGGTGTTCTGACGCTGTGAAGCGTTACGACCCATGTCATAGATGTAGTTGTTCGCGAAGTACCACTCTTTAAACGGACCAAATGCCAGGCTGGTGCCGGTCAGTTTATCGATGGAGAAGCGCGGCTCAATTTCCATGAACAGCGGCGAACCGTGGTCGAAAATACCGTTCGCGTTACTGTTACCCACGCCAAAGAAGTTGGTCAAGTCCGCATAGCCGTAGAAATCGAACCAGTCTTTTTTAGCGAAGGCTTCGTATTCGAGATACACATCATTGTTGAACTGCGGTCCGAAGCGAGTGTGGGTGCTGCCCACCACGTTAACGCTCTGGTGCCACCAATCAGAAAGGTACTGCGGATTGCTGTCTGCCGCTTGTGCCGCGCCGGTCCAGCTGCTGGCCAGTAAGGCCCCTGCTATCAATGCTTTAAATTTCATTATTGTATTAACCACTTGCTAGTGATCGCCGCGAATGCGCCGCGATCGGGTGAAATCGATCCCAGGGGATGGGCAGTGTGTTGTTTTAACCGGTCTAAATCGCCGAATTTTCAAGTGTGCGTAATGTGCCTGTAACAGAGCGATAGGAAATAGATTTTGATCACGTTTGTCAAAATGTGTTGCATTTTGATTCATTGAAAATGTGATGTTTGTCACATAACTGTCGTGATGCGAACGGAACCCCGCAACCGTTTACGTTGTCGCGTACAGTCGCAAAGATGTTAGATGGGAAAAAGAGGTAGCATCACGATGCATCGTGCGCTTTTGTCATTTGATGCCAGGAAAGATCTGCGATTCTTCGTGCATTTGGAAAAAGATGAAGGTGAAATCTGCGAATAATCGCGCGCATGCGGAAGCGGATAGGTGGAATAACGCGCGATACGCCGCGCCGCTACCGCTTGATGCTCAAAACGGTAGCGACAGGTTGATTAAGGCAAGGTGACACGTACCTGTAAGCCAGAGATCTCGCCTTGCGGGTTATGGCAATTCGACAACGAAACCTGCATTTGATGCTTCTGCGCCACGCTGCGCACTATCGACAGCCCTAACCCGCTGCCCTGAGCCTGAACCCCTGGCGAACGTGTGAAGCGATCAAATGCGCGTTCAATAAAGGACTCCGGCATCCCCGGTCCGTTATCGACGATATCCACCACGGTGTGATTCCCCACGCGGTGCAGTAACACATCCACCAGGCTCCCCTCGGGGGTATGCAGCATGGCATTACCAATCAGATTATCGAACAGGCTACGCAAGTCTGAGCGACTGGCATGCAAACGATAATGGGTCGTGCCGTTGAAGCCGATATCAATACCGCGTTTATCGGCCACCACCATCAACTGCTCAATACTCTCTTTGAGCAAGTCATCGAGTTCAATCGCTTCCACAGTGGCCACGACGGACTGATCTTCCTGACGTGAGATATTCAGTAACTGTGTAACCAGATGGCGCGTACGGGTGACCCCCGTTTCTAGCTGATCAAACTGGCGACTGGCTTCACCGGGTTGAATATGCTGACGCAGGTTCTCAAGTTGCAGCGTGACGGCGGTGACGGGCGTGCGTAGCTCGTGCGCCGCATCTTCCAGGAACTGGCGCTGTAATGACCAGGCCGCACGCAACTTATCCAATAAGGCGTTATAAGCCGCGACCAGCGGCAAAACTTCATCCGGTAAGCCATCCGGTGAAACCGAGTGAGGATGCAGAGTTTCCTGCGCGGCAATCTGACGTGACGCCACGCGTAAATCCCGCGTGATGGCGCGCACCACAAGCCAGATCACCAACAGCGAGAGCGGCATCATCAGCATCAGCGGTATGATGGCGGACAGCACCCGCTTCACCATCAGACTCTTCATGTAGCCAATGTTGTGTAACACCTGAATATTGCCGATCTCACTACCCAGCTCGCCTGGCCGGGTATAAACACGCCATTCACAGTCATCACCGCAGTCGCCCACTTTCAGATCGGACCAGCCTTTTTTCGCCTGCAGCGGCGCGCGCAATGCCGGCCAGGAGCTGGCACGCAATTGATTATTGGTGTCCCACAACTGAACGATATAGGTGCTTTTCAGTTTTTCTTGCTGCATCACCATCGGCATTAACGCGGGCATGCGCTGACTGGAAGACCAGGCATCAGCAATCTTGGCGAGCTGGTCGTCCTTCATGGTGCCCATCATGTCGCCGTAGCAGTGGTAGAAATACCAGGTGACGCCGCCAATCATGGCCAGATGCAGCAATACCAAGGTGACGAGCAGTTTATTACGCAATGAGCGCATAAAAGTGAAGGGTTTCATATTGCCGGTACCCGCCAGCCCAGACCACGCACATTACGAATCACTTCGTTATCAAGCTTGCGGCGCATACCGTGGATCAGCACATCGACGGCATTACTGGTGACTTCTTCACCCCAGCCGTAAATGCGGTTTTCTAATTGTTCACGCGAAAGGATCGCGCCAGGGCGTTCAAGCAGCGCATACAGCAGGGCATATTCGCGCGCAGTGAGCTGCTCACGCTGGCCTTTGTACAGCACTTCACGCGTCATCATATCCAGCTGCACATCGCCACTGCCTAACAGGGAATCTGCCGCACCATGGCGACGTCGGGTGATTGCACGCATGCGCGCCAGTACCTCTTGCAGATCAAAGGGTTTAAGCAAATAGTCATCGGCACCGCTGTCGAGGCCTTGAATGCGTTGCTGCACGGTGTCGCGCGCGGTGAGCACCAATACCGGGGTCATATCGCCACGCGTACGCGCACGTTTAAGAACATGAATGCCGTCTTCACGCGGCAACCCGAGATCGAGCAGCACACAGGTATAGCCGCCTTCGGCCCAGGCGTTGGTGGCAAAGACGCCATCGCGGACCCAGTCCACTGACCAGCCAGCCGCTTCCAGCGCCTGCTGCAAGTTGGCGCCAATCATTTCATCATCTTCTACCAGCAGCACACGCATAGTGTTCTCCCAAGCTAATGGACGCAGTGTAGCGATCAATTCTTAGCGCACAATTACACCCCTTTTTCCCTTTGCTAATTCTGCGCTAATTTTCTGCTAATTAAGGGATAAATTTAACGCGCTACAGTGACTGCACTGGACACTTTGTCGAAGCAGGAGGTTCTCATGAATCAGCGCGAATTTATTCGTAGTTTGCTGGACTGGATAGAAGACAACTTAGGGCACGATCTGCACCTGGATGAGGTAGCACGCCGCTCGGGATACTCCCGCTGGCATTTGCAGCGTCTGTTCCGTCAGCATACGGGTTTTTCTCTGGCAGAGTACATTCGCCAACGCCGTTTGACTGAGTCAGCGCTCACGCTGATCAACAGTGACGAAGCTATCCTGCAGGTGGCAATGAGCTACGGGTTTGATACTCAGCAGGCTTACACCCGCACCTTCAAGAACTACTTCAGCGTTACGCCGGGCCAGTTGCGCCGCCAGCGTCGTGTTGAACAGGAACGCCTGTTGTTCCCACTGGCGGTGGCCAGTTGATTGATAACGCTGAGATTGACCCACGCAGGGGATGAAGCGGCGCAATGTATTGCGCAGTGAATCGCGAATGAATGCGCGATAAATTACGCCGCTCCGCAATGTGCGCTGATTAAATTCGGTGCTTATTGCTGCTTTTACTTTTAAGCTGCTGTTCTCACTTTGTTACCCCACCAGAGAACATGGATAACAGCGATAACCTCACCGCGATGATGCTATTTGCGCGCGTTGTTGAGCGGCAAAGTTTCAGCGAAGCCGCGCGGACCTTAGGCGTCTCTAAGTCACATGTCAGCCGCGAAATTGCCCGGCTGGAAGTGCGGCTGGGTATCAAACTGCTCCAGCGCACCACGCGCAAGGTCGCATTGACCGAGTTGGGGCAGGCGTATTATCCGTTCTGTACTCGCATGCTGGAAGAGATGCATCGTGCAGATGCCTTTGTGCAGCAAGTCCATCAACTACCCGCCGGAAATGTGCGCTTGCAGGCGCCCATCACCTTCGGCTGTCAGTGCGTCGTTCCCACTCTGAATGAATTTATCCGTCGCCATATTCACATCAACGTCGACCTTGAATTAACCACCAGTGACGATCCGCAGCCCAGCGCAGATGTGGCGATTGTGATTCGCTCACGGGTGCCGGAAGTCGCCAACTACCGGGAACTGAGCACTATTGAGTGGGGTTTGTATGCCACGCCAGATTATCTGGCGGCCCATCCAGCCATCGATCACCCTGAACGCTTGACCCGCCATGACCTGCTGCTGTTTCACGGACCGGCACACACTGCAGCACTGCCGTTTCGTCGCGATAAACAACGGCTGGCGCTGGATGTGCATAGCCGTTTTCGCGCTAATAACAGTATGGCGCTGCTAAATGCAGCACTGGCGGGCACCGGCATTGCCTATCTGCCGGCTTATATGACGCGAGAGGCGCTGGGACGCGGCGAAATACAGCAGGTGTTACCGGAATGGCAAATGGATCGTTTACACAGCTATCTGTTACTGAAAGAGCAGCCGCAGCCGTCGTCACCCGTCACCTTGCTGTGCGATGCGTTAATCAACGCGTTGAGCGATGGCTAATTGTTGTTATCTGGCAACAATGTTGCGCCAGCGGGCAAATATCCTTCTCGCTCTGTTTTCTGTGGTTAACCGCTGTTAGCCTGCTAAAAAAGCAAAAACAGGGAATTCACTATGTCGCACTCTTCAACCGTGTTAGCGCCTGAGCAGCAACACTGGAAGCGCAACTTGTTCGTCTGCGTGCTGGGATCATTCAGCACTATTGTGGCCATGACGTTGCTGCTGCCGTTTCTGCCGATCTACGTGCAGCAACTTGGTGTGCAGGAGCCTGCCGCGATTGCGCGCTGGTCGGGTGCTGCGTATGGCGCCACTTTCCTCAGCGCTGCGTTAACTGCGCCACTGTGGGGCAAACTGGCCGATCGCTACGGCCGCAAACTGATGCTAATCCGTGCCAGTTTAGGGATGGCGATTGCCATGTCACTGATTGGTATGGCAACGGCGCCTTGGCAACTGGTGGCATTGCGTTTATTAGCGGGATTGCTGGGCGGTTATGCTTCAGGCTCGACCATTTTAGTCGCCGCGCAAACGCCGAAAGAGCAAACGGGCTGGGCGCTGGGCGTGTTGTCATCTGGGATTATGGCCGGCAACGTGGTAGGACCCTTGTTGGGAGGGGTACTGCCACCCTTGATAGGCATCCGTCATACCTTCTGGCTCACCGGGGCGGTGATTTTCCTCGCTTTTCTTGCCACTACTTTTTTATTAAAAGAAGTACCGCGCCAGCGCGGTAACAAGGCGGCACAAAACAGCGTTGAGCCAGAGAAACCGGTGAATTTGCCTGTGGTGAGATTGATGTGGCTGTCGGGTATGTTGCTGATTTTTGCCAATATGTCGATTGAACCGATTATCACGCTGTACATCGGCCAGTTTGTGCAAGGCGAACATGCAATCACCGTGACGGCAGGGGTCGTGATGGCCGCCGCCGCGCTGGGCAGCATCCTTTCTGCGCCGCGTTTAGGACGTTTGGCTGACCGGGTAGGGCATGGACGGGTGTTGATTTATGGTTTAGCCGCCTGTGCACTGCTGTTGATTCCACAAGCCTTTATCACCGAAGCCTGGCAGTTAGTGGTGTTGCGTTTCCTGATGGGCATGGCGTTAGGTGGTTTGATGCCGTGCGTGACGGCGCTGATTCGCCATAACGTGCCGCAAGGGCAAGTCGGTAAGATGCTGGGTTATTCCACTTCTGCGCAGTATGTTGGCCAAGTGTCGGGGCCGCTGTTTGGTGGGTTTGTTGGTGGTGCATTTGGTATGCAACCGGTGTTCCTCGCAACCTGTGTGATTATGGCGCTGTGCGCCTTGCTGAATGCGCGGGTACTGAATCAGCGCTAGCTGTGTGAGTTATTGCGCTTCCCTTACTTGAGGCACGCGGGATACATCGTGCCGCGCCCTGATAGGCATACCTTAGTGAAATAAAAAAGGCGGGCTTCGCAGCCCGCCTTTTTACTTCAAACCAGAGGCTTACTTCGCATCTGGCAGTGCATAGGCAATGACGTAATCGCCCAACTTAGTTCCAAACGAACCGTGACCACCTGCTGCGATGACAACGTACTGCTTGCCATCCACTTCATAGGTCATCGGTGTCGCCTGGCCACCTGCAGGCAGACGAGCCTGCCACAGCATTTCCCCGGTGTTGGTGTCGAACGCGCGCAGATAGTTATCGGCAGTCGCACCAATGAAGAACACGTTACCGGCGGTCGTGATTGGGCCGCCTAACATTGGCATCCCCATCTTGAACGGCACTGGCACCGGTGCGCTGTCGCGAACAGTACCAATACGTTTTTTCCACACGGTTTCGTTGGTTTTCAGGTCAACAGCAGAGACATAGCCCCATGCTGGCTGTTTACACGGCAGACCAAATGGAGACAGGAACGGATTCAGCTCCACGCCGTACGGAACACCGTACTGCGGCTGGATACCGGTTTCGGTACCTGAACCGCCTTTGTCATCGGCTGGTGGCTCGATCGGATTACCCGGACCGCGTGGCACCAATTTAGAGACAAACGGCAGCGCCATTGGGTTAGCAATCGCGATTTGACGATGAGGATCAACCGCGATACCGCCCCACTCGAACATACCGAGGTTACCTGGGAACACCAGCGTACCCTGCTCAGACGGCGGCGTGAACGGACCTTCATAGCGCAGACGCTTGAAGATTACGCGGCACACCAATTGGTCGAACATGGTCGCGCCCCACATGTCCTTGTCCGTCAGATTATTTTTCGGACGGAAGGTCAGTTCGGAGTACGGCTGAGTCGGAGAAACGTGGTCACCCTTGGCTGCGCCCTGTGGCACTGGTGTTTCCGGTGCCGGGACAACCGGCTTACCGGTACGACGATCCAGAACAAAGATGTTACCGGTTTTCGCCGGGGCGTAGATCACCGGAACGGTGTTGCCATCTTTGTCGGTGATATCGGCCAGCGTCGGTTGTGACGGCAGGTCCATATCCCACAGATCGTGATGCACGGTCTGATAAGACCACACCAGCTTACCGGTGGTGGCGTTCAGAGCCAGTACGCTGCTCGCATAACGTTCCTGATCTGGCGTACGGTTACCGCCCCAGATGTCTGGTGTGGTGACGCCCATCGGCAGGTAAACAATATCCAGTTTCGGATCGTAGACCGCCGGTGCCCAGGAGTTAGGCGAGTTCATGGTGAAGCTGTGTTCATCATCTGGAATCGCGTTAGGATCTTTCGCGCCCGGATCAAACACCCACAGCAGTTTACCGGTGTTCACATCAAAGCCGCGAATCGCGCCTGATGGCTCACGGGTTGAGTAGTTATCGGTGACCGCACCGGCAATCACGATAGTGGTGTCCGTGATGATCGGTGGTGAAGTCGGCTCATACTGACCCGGGGTCAGAACCGGCTGTTTGTGCTGCAGATCCAGCTCACCGTTGTTGCCAAAGGCAGCGCAACGTTCACCGGTTTCGGCATCCAGCGCGAACAGACGACCGTCGTTCACTGGCAGATAAATACGACGTGAACACAGCGCAGGCTGGGTGTTAGACGCATCCGCTGCAGCTGGCATTTCATGGTAAGAGACACCACGACAGGTCACATGCTGGAAGGTTGGATTCGGTTTTAAGCCCGGATCAAATTTCCACTTCTGCTTGCCGGTTTTTGCATCCAGCGCAAACAGAATCTGGTGCGGCGAGCACAGGTACAAGGTGTCGCGGATTTTAATTGGCGTCACTTCGTCGGTGATTTCACCTGGATCGTTCGGGGTTTTCAAATCGCCGGTCTGGAACTGCCAAGCCACCTGCAAATCTTTCACGTTGCCGCTGTTGATTTGCTTCAGAGGTGAGAAGCGCGTGCCTTGCTGGTCACGCGCGTACGCAGGCCAGTCAGCATCCTTGATGTTGCTCAGCGGCTGCGCTTGCGGTGCGTTATCCGCTGCTGCTGGGATTTCACCGTTCAGCTCCTGCGGATCGTGGAACACTGCCCACGCCAGCACCAGCACGCTGGCAATCAGCGCAACGGCCATCAGACCCAGTGCGCCTTTACCTGCATGATTCAGACCGCGATAGACAAACGGCAGAATCAGCCAGATGCCGAAGATCACCAGCACATCGGTACGTGGTGCCAGCGCCCAGAAGTCGAAACCGACTTCCCATACGCCCCACACCAGCGTTGCCAACAGCAGCAAGGCATACAGCATGATCGCTGAGCCACTACGGCGCCACAGCAGAACAGCGGTGATCAACATGATCACACCGCCAATAACGTAGTACCAGGAACCTCCAATGGCGGCTAACCAAATGCCGCCAACCAGCATAAATGCGCCTGTGAGCAGTGCGAACAGCACTGTCAAAAAGCGAATCACGCCAAAAGATGAGGAAGATTTCCCCATAATATTAACCTCTTTCTTTGCCATAAACAGAAAGGAAACAACACATTAGGTTGTTTTCCGACATAGAGTACGAAGTGACGTAAAATGTTCTAACGGCGCGCTTCCATGACGCCAGATGATCCCTTTGCGTTAAATTTTATCTTAAAAACGTTAACGGGTTTGATTTTTTTAGTGCTTTGCACTTGTGGAATGGTAGTAGTGCAATATTTTATGAGGGGATTGAGGCGTTATCCCTAAAGAAATCGGGCCATAACGCCGAGAGACAAAATTTTGTGTAACCGTTTACACTTCAATAAGGGTAGTACTGGTTCGTTGCTCTTGCCAGCCAGAGATTTGCAAATCTTCATATTTTGCCATCGGCAGGGACAACTGCTGGGTGCGTAATATCACCTCTGCTTCTCTTTCCCGACAGGAGCCAAGCAGAAAAGGAAAGCTGAACTTGAGATAATTATCGCTGAAGAATTCATCGGTTAGAACAATTCCACTAAAGGGAAATGAAGCGATATTCTCCCAGCAGGTACCCGGCGGTGCCAAATCATAAATCCAGAAAGAGAAATGCTGAGCGGCTTTACGTAAGGCTGTGCCATACATAACTAAATTGGCATAGTTGATAGCAATGCGCACATTCTTTATTTGCAGTCTGGAATAATTTTCTGGTGCCTGTAAGAAGTGCGCAAGACTATTTCCCATTAAAGGGATGATTATTAATTCAAGCGCATCGGACAACTGATTGTGGCTGGTAACTATGTTGCTTCCGTTAAGTAATGCTGTGCTTTCCTGCTCAAAATACATAAAGGGTGCTAAATAACACCCACCAATCAGTGCACCGTCGAAGCGACGGATGCGCTCAGTAACATAAGGATGGTATGAACTGTTTTCCATTTATCTCTGCGAATAAATTAATTAATTGGGGTGTCTTAATTATTATAAGAACGGCAAGTAAGGCCTGTTCTTTACACTTCCAATATAGACCGATTTGTTTGTAAAAATCACCTCTTTTAGCTGTCTCTGATAAAGAGATAAAAATCAGGAAAATGGCGTTAATTATTTTGTTAATGGCATTTCTGGAATGATTCGGATATTTTCAGGAGAAAATAATCAGCCTGCTAATATTCAGAACTCTATGCTTAGTGGAATTTAAGATAAGCAACTGTTTTTAAAGCGCACGGCTAGCCATTGCCTGCGCAAGCAAGATGCCGCACTCTGTGGCCGTAAAAACATGTA
>OBJT01000160.1_pt1 | contig 17502 bp, 14 predicted proteins | sample 1519861 | NCBI WGS metagenome assembly OBJT01 (sample SAMN02401118, study PRJEB22541) | soil metagenome, isolate JX
AAAGTGTTACCTATGTGGTCGGTCTGATCTGTTACCCATGTGCCCGGTTGTACCTTCATGCGCACCTGGAAAATCACGTCAACTACAACGCCTGCCCACCTGAAGCTTCAATACGCTGCGCGGTGATCCAGCCGGTTTCCTCGCTCAGGATGGCGCTGATGGCGTCACCAATATCATCCGGCTGACCCACACGCCCCAGCGATGTCACCGAGGCAATGTGATCGTTGAGATCTTTGGTGTCACGTACGCGTCCACCACCAAAATCAGTTTCAATCGCACCCGGTGCCAGAATATTGACGCGAATACGGCGCTCGCCCAGTTCTTTCGCTTGATAGCGCGTCAACACTTCCATCGCACCTTTAATGGAGGCGTAAGTGCCTGAACCTGGTAGGGTCATGCGTGTTAACCCGCTGGAGATATTTAGGATGCGGCCGCCGTCGATGATCAGCGGCAGTAGTTTCTGCGTCAGGAAGAATGGCCCCTTCAAGTGCACGTTCACCAACGCGTCAAACTCATCTTCGGTGGTTTCAGCAAACAGCTTGTAGTGGCCGTGTCCGGCATTGTTCACTAAATAATCAAAGCTGTCGCGCTGCCACGTTGTCTGCAGCGTCTCTTTGACCTGTGCCACAAAGCTGTCGAAGGTGCTGCTGTCGCCCACATCCAACTGCAGCGCCACTGCACGTGCACCCAACGCTTCAATCTCCTTCACCACAGCCTGCGCTTCTTCCGCGTGGCCGCGATAGGTAAAAAGGATATCAACGCCTTTGGCCGCCAGTTTTAGCGCGCCATTCTTGCCTAGACCGCGGTTACCACCAGTAATCAATGCAATTTTATGACTCATGTTTCGCTCCAGTTGGAAAATTGAACACGGGATAAGGATATTCGCGAATAATTGATCTATAAACGCATAGGAATACGCAGCACTGTTTCACTAACAACAACAATCGGTGAACTACATGGATAAAATTCACGCAATGCAGGTTTTTGTGCGAGTGGCAGAAATGGGCAGTTTTACTCGTGCGGCTGAGAGCCTGGGTTTACCTAAAGGCAGCGTATCGCGCCAGTTACAAGCGCTGGAAAATCAAATGGGCACGCGTCTGCTGCATCGCACTACACGTCGTGTGCACCTCACGCAGGATGGGCTGGTGTATTACGATCGCTGTCTCGATTTACTGTCGATGCTCGACGACATGGACAGCCTGTTCCAGCACGATCCCGCCACCTTGAGCGGTAAACTACGGGTCGATATGTCGGTCGCCATGGCAACCGGTTTTGTTCTACCGCGCCTGCCGGAATTTTTGCAGCACTATCCCGGCGTAGAGATTGAGCTTAGCAGCAGCGATCGGCAGGTGGATGTGATCCGTGAAGGATTTGACTGCGTGATCCGCGTGGGTGAGCTGAAAGATTCGGGTCTGATTGCGCGAAAAATCGGATCACATGCCTTGATTAACTGCGCCAGTCCCGACTACCTTTCCCGCTTCGGCATGCCGGTGCGCCTCGAAGATTTGGCGCAGCACGCAATGGTGCATTACACCCAGCAGCTCGGGCAGCCCTCTTTGGGATTTGAGTATTTTGATGGTAAGCAGTGCCATTACGTTCAGACCGGCGGCGTGGTGACGGTGAACAGCACTGAAACCTATCGTGCCGCCTGCATTGCCGGGCTAGGCATTATTCAGGTGCCGGCGATTGGCGTGCAGCCACTGCTGGAGTCAGGACAACTGGTGGAGGTGCTGCATCATTTCCCGGCCAAGCCGATGCCGATTTCGTTGCTCTATCCGCATCGCCGCAATGTGGCACGCCGTGTGCGGGTGTTTATGGAGTGGTTGAGTCAGGTACTGCAGGAGTATGTCACCTGACGAGCTATAATTTTAATTTCGCAGTGAACAGGATGCTTATCGTCTATGACAGACAAACCGACTAAAGAACCCGCGGAGCAGCAGAAGCCGCTGATTGATATTAAAACCGGCAATAAAGCCGTGGATGGATCGATCCAGAACGTGTCACGTTTTGCGGCATGGTTTCAGGCCATCCCGGCGGTGGCGCATTTCATGCGCGCGCTGGATCGCTTTAACGATCGCCTCGGCAGCCAGTTTGGCGCGGCGATCACCTATTTCTCTTTCCTCTCTCTGATACCGATTTTGATGGTCTCCTTTGCGGCAGTCGGTTTTGTACTGGCGTCGAATCAGGATTTACTCACCGAGTTGATCAACAAAATCGTTAACAGCATCAGCGATCCGACGCTGGCAACCACGCTGAAGAACACCGTAAACACCGCGATTCAGCAGCGTGCAACGGTCGGATTAACCGGTTTGCTGCTGGCGCTCTACTCCGGCATCAACTGGATGGGCAATTTGCGTGAGGCGGTACGCGCGCAATCGCGTGATGTGTGGGAACGAAAACCAGACGATCAGGAAAAAATCTGGAAGAAATATGCGCGTGATTTGGTTTCATTACTGGGTCTGATGCTGGCGCTGGTGATTACGCTGTCGCTCACCTCGATTGCAGGTGCCGCGCAGAACGCCATCGTTAACGCGCTGGGGTTGGAGGATATCGAGTGGTTGCGCCCGGCCATGACCATCATTGCGCTGTCGATCTCCATCTTTGCCAACTATCTGTTGTTCCTGTGGATTTTCTGGATTTTGCCGCGTCATAAGCCGCGTAAAAAAGCCCTATTCCGCGGCACCTTGTTAGCGGCGATTGGCTTTGAGGTGATTAAGTTTGTGATGACGCTGACGCTGCCCAAACTGGCCACTTCACCTTCTGGCGCAGCCTTTGGCTCAGTGCTGGGTTTAATGGCGTTTTTCTATTTCTTTGCCCGTCTGACACTCTTCTGCGCGGCGTGGATCGCCACCGCGAAATACAAGGATGATAAAGAAATGCCACAACCCCATCAGGGCAAATAATCCCGCATTTTTGTTACATTTGCCGCAACAGCTAAAAATGTTTCCTGCTGGCTATTATTTCAACAAAAACCAGCAGGAAACGCTAAAGGGTCACTTTAATTTGGCCCTTTTGCAGAGATTCCCGCCAAAAAAGTGGCACTTACCGTTCCCATCCGCCGCCGATTGCTGCAACTCAGAGATTATCCACTTTTTCGCCGAAAATGCCTGTTCTGACGCGGTTTTTCGCCATTGAATGCAGCAAAACAGGTGCGTAAGATTCTCTGTCTACATTTACAATTAAGAAACAGTTATGCAAGCCTCCATCACAGAAACACTCGACAAAAAACACGACGACACGCCCGTTAATTCACGTGGCAAAGTGGTTGTGGCATCGCTTGTCGGCACCGCTATCGAATTCTTCGATTTCTATATTTACGCTACTGCGGCAGTGATCATTTTCCCGCACATTTTCTTCCCGCAGGGCGATCCTACCGTGGCGACATTACAGTCATTGGCGACTTTCGCTATCGCCTTTATCGCGCGTCCAATTGGTTCTGCGCTGTTCGGCCACTTCGGCGACCGCGTCGGCCGTAAAGCGACGTTGGTGGCTTCCCTGCTGACCATGGGCGTCTCCACTGTTTTGATCGGCCTGCTGCCGAGCTATCAAACCATTGGTGTCGCCGCTCCACTGCTGCTGGCACTGGCGCGTTTTGGTCAGGGTCTGGGCTTGGGTGGTGAATGGGGCGGTGCGGCTCTGCTCGCGACCGAGAATGCCCCCGCGAAGAAACGTGCGCTCTACGGCTCTTTCCCACAGCTCGGCGCGCCGATTGGCTTCTTCTTCGCTAACGGTACTTTCCTGCTGCTCTCCTGGCTGCTGACCGATGAGCAGTTCATGAATTGGGGCTGGCGAGTGCCGTTCATTCTCTCTGCCGTGCTGGTGCTGATTGGTCTGTATGTGCGCGTATCGCTGCATGAAAGCCCAGTGTTTGCCAAGGTGCAGAAAGAGAATAAGCAGGTCAAAATGCCCATTGGCACACTGCTGAGTAAGCATCTTACCGCCACGATTCTTGGCACCTTCATCATGCTGGCGACCTATACGCTGTTCTACATCATGACCGTGTACTCGATGAGTTACGGCACCGCGCCGGCGCCAGCGGGCTTGGGCTTTTCCCGTAATAGCTTCCTGTGGATGCTGATGGTGGCGGTGATTGGTTTTGGTGTCATGGTCCCGATTGCGGGCCTGCTGGCGGATCGCTATGGTCGCCGTCGCACCATGATCACTATTACCTTGATGATCATCGCTTTCGCGCTGATGTTCCCAATGCTGCTGGGTTCAGGCTCACAGATCCTGGTGATGGGCTTCCTGCTGCTGGGCCTGAGCATTATGGGGCTGACCTTTGGTCCGATGGGTGCACTGCTGCCAGAGCTGTTCCCGACCGAAGTGCGTTATACCGGTGCGTCATTCTCCTATAACCTGTCGTCAATTCTCGGGGCGTCGGTTGCGCCATATATTGCGACATGGTTGAACGCTAACTACGGTTTGCAGGCGGTCGGTTTCTATCTGGCTTCAATGGCCGTGCTGACGCTGATTGCGTTGATTGCCTGTAAAGAGACGCGCCATCAGACGCTGTACGAAGCGTGATGCTGATTTAGCGTGAAGAAAAAACCCGGCTTATTCGGCCGGGTTTTTTATTGGGTGGGAATTGTCGGGAGCGGTGTGGTTTGCCCGGTACGCATTTATGCGTACCGGGTTAATTACGCACTGATTGGCTTAAGTGAACGGCATTACGCCATTTATGGCGACCTAAATGCAGCACGGGTATAACGCAAAACGCGGATTCCAAGCATAAAAAAACCCCGGCAAGCCGGGGTTCTTATTGTGCTGAAAACGGTGTCGCGTGTGGCTTAGCCAGCAACTGCGATACGTTTCATGTCGGTCATGTAGCCACGCAGTTTGCGGCCAACCGCTTCGATTGGGTGCTGACGAACGGCTTCGTTAACATCACGCAGCTGCGCGTTATCAACCTGAGTGCCTTCAATCGCTTTACCCAGATCGCCCGGCTGCAGCGTGGTCATGAACTCTTTCAGCAGTGGAACTGCCGCGAAGGAGAACAGGTAGTTACCGTATTCTGCGGTATCAGAGATAACCACGTTCATCTCGTACAGACGCTTACGTGCGATGGTGTTCGCGATCAGCGGCAACTCGTGCAGTGATTCGTAGTAAGCAGACTCTTCAATGATGCCTGCATCAATCATGGTTTCGAAGGCCAGCTCAACGCCCGCTTTCACCATGGCAACCATCACAACGCCTTTATCGTAGTATTCCTGCTCTTCGATTTTACCGTCGAACTGTGGTGCGTTTTCAAATGCGGTAGCACCGGTCTCTTCACGCCAGGTCAGCAGGTTTTTGTCGTCGTTTGCCCAGTCAGCCATCATACCGGAAGAGAATTCGCCCGAGATGATGTCATCCATGTGCTTCTGGAACAGCGGAGCCATAATGGTTTTCAGCTGCTCAGACAACGCGTAAGCACGAACTTTCGCCGGGTTAGACAGACGATCCATCATCAGGGTGATGCCGCCGAACTTCAGTGATTCGGTGATGGTTTCCCAGCCGAACTGAATCAGTTTTTCGGTGTAAGCCGCGTCGTGACCTTCAGCCACCAGCTTATCGAAGCACAGCAGAGAACCGGCCTGCAGCATACCGCACAGGATAGTCTGCTCGCCCATCAGGTCAGATTTCACTTCAGCAACGAAGGAAGATTCCAGTACGCCAGCACGGTCGCCGCCGGTGGCAGCAGTCCAGGCTTTAGCGATTGCCAGGCCTTCGCCTTTTGGATCGTTTTCTGGGTGAACCGCGATCAGGGTTGGCACACCGAAACCACGCTTGTACTCTTCACGCACTTCAGTACCTGGGCACTTCGGCGCAACCATCACCACGGTGATGTCTTTACGGATGGTTTCACCAGATTCAACGATGTTGAAACCGTGTGAATAGCCCAGCGCCGCGCCATCTTTCATCAGAGGCTGTACCGCTTTAACCACCGCTGAGTGCTGCTTGTCTGGCGTCAGGTTAACCACCAGATCCGCCTGCGGGATCAGCTCTTCGTAGGTACCCACTTTGAAACCGTTATCGGTCGCTTTGCGGAAAGAAGCACGCTTCTCAGCAATTGCTTCAGCACGCAGTGCATAAGCGATATCCAGACCGGAATCACGCATGTTCAGGCCCTGGTTCAGACCCTGAGCGCCACAGCCAACGATAACGACTTTCTTGCCTTTCAGGAAGCTAGCGCCATCCGCGAATTCATCGCGTGACATGAAACGACATTTGCCTAACTGCGCTAACTGGTTGCGCAGATTCAATGTGTTGAAGTAGTTAGCCATGGGTACTCCGGTTAGATGTTGTGTTTGCTTTTGTTCAGTAACGACACCGTATTCAGTGCCGCGAATGACCCCATCATATGACAGGAAATCCATTGCTTAAATTGATATATTAGCAAGGTCACATTGCAGAATTTGCAACAACCCTTTGAGGTGAAACGCGCATGGATTTACGAGACCTGAAGCTCTTTCTTCATCTGGCCGAAAGCTGTCACTTTGGTCGCACCGCGCGTGCTATGCACGTCAGTCCCTCCACGTTATCGCGCCAGATTCAGCGCCTTGAAGAAGATGTGGGTCACGCGCTGTTTCTGCGTGATAACCGCACCGTGACGCTCACTGAAGCCGGCGAGCGCCTCAAGCAATTTGCTCAGCAAACCTTGTTGCAATATCAACAGCTGCGCCACGTAATGGATCTGAACGGCCCTTCACTGAGCGGCGAGCTGCGCCTGTTCTGCTCGGTGACCGCCGCTTACAGCCATCTGCCTCCAATTCTCGATCGCTTCCGTGCTGAGCATCCACAGGTGGAAATCAAACTCACTACCGGTGACGCTGCCGACGCGATTGAGATGGTGCAGTCGGGCGAAGCGGATTTAGCGATTGCCGGTCGTCCTGAATCGCTGCCAGCCAGCATAGATTTTACGCCATTAGGCATTATTCCGCTGGTGCTGATCGCCCCGGCGCTGCCCTGTCCGGTGCGAGGTCAGGCGACGCAGGACAATCCTGACTGGTCACAGATCCCCTTTATCGTGCCGGAACAAGGGCCTGCACGACGCGGTATTGATTTGTGGTTCCGCCGCCATCGCATTCCGAATCCGCAAATTTATGCCACGGTGTCCGGGCATGAGGCGATCGTTTCGATGGTGGCGCTGGGATGTGGCATTGCGCTGCTGCCGGATGTGGTGCTGGAGAACAGCCCGGAGCCGGTACGCAATCGCGTACTGACGCTGGAGAATGTTGAGTCAGTCGCGCCGCTGGAACTGGGCGTCTGTGTACAAAAAAAGCGGCTCGGGGAGCCGCTTATCAATGCCTTCTGGAACCTGCTGTAACTACTGCCCGGCGAGGAAGAAACGGAACGCCGGGTTGTTCGCCTCATCGTGCCATTCGTAGCCCAACGCCGTGAGATGCGTTTCAAAATCCGGCTCTTGATCGTTGGCTTCGAAGGCCGCCAGCACACGGCCGAAATCGGTACCGTGGCTGCGATAGTGGAACAGCGAGATATTCCAGTGCGCGCCGAGCGTCTGCAAGAACTTCAGTAACGCACCCGGCGCTTCCGGGAACTCAAAGCTAAACAGGCGTTCGCGCAAGGGTTTAGACGGACGACCGCCCACCATGTATCGCACGTGCAGCTTCGCCATCTCGTCATCCGACAGATCCACGACGTTATAGCCACTTTCATTCAGTTGACTGATGATCTCGCTGCGCTCTTCCAGACCGCGCGTTAAACGCACGCCGACGAAGATGCAGGCGTTATCGGCATCCGCATAACGGTAGTTAAATTCGGTGATCGAACGGCCACCCAGCGTTTGGCAGAACTTGAGGAAACTGCCCTGCTGTTCTGGAATGGTGACCGCCAGCAACGCTTCGCGCTGTTCACCAATTTCACATCGTTCTGACACGTAGCGCAGACCGTGGAAGTTGACGTTGGCGCCCGACAAGACGTGCGCAAGGCGCTCGCCTTTGATGTCGTGCTGCTGGATGTACTTCTTCATGCCCGCCAGCGCCAGCGCGCCAGAAGGTTCCGCCACCGCACGCACATCCTCAAACAGGTCTTTCACCGCCGCGCAGATGGCATCGCTATCCACGGTGATGATGTCATCGAGATACTCTTTGCACAGGCGGAAAGTTTCGCTGCCGATGCGCTTCACCGCCACACCTTCAGCAAACAAACCGACACGCGCCAGATCCACCGGCTCGCCCGCATCCAGTGCCGCTTTCAGGCAGGCCGAATCTTCCGACTCCACCGCGATCACTTTGATCTGCGGCATCAGCTGTTTGATCAGCACCGCCACGCCCGCTGCCAGCCCGCCACCACCGACCGGCACGAAGACGCGATCGATATGCGCATCTTGTTGCAGCAGTTCCATCGCCAGCGTGCCCTGCCCGGCAATCACTGCCGGGTGGTCAAACGGATGCACAAAGGTGTAACCCTGCTGCTCGGCCAGCTCAATCGCTTTGGCTTTCGCCTCGTCGAAGTTAGCACCGAACAGATAAGCCTCACCGCCAAATGCGCGCACTGCATCAACCTTGATGTCTGCCGTGGCCAACGGCATCACAATCAGTGATTTGATGCCAAGCGTGCTGGCCGAAAGCGCCACGCCCTGCGCATGGTTACCGGCCGAAGCCGTAATCACGCCGCGTGCTTTTTGCTCTTCGGTCAGCCCGGCAATCATCGCGTACGCCCCGCGCAGCTTGAAGCTGTGCACCGGCTGACGATCCTCACGCTTCACCAGAATGGTGTTGCCGAGACGCGATGAAATTTTTTCCATTTTCTGCAGCGGCGTAACCTGGGCAATTTCGTACACAGGCGCACGCAGCACTGCGCGCAGATACTCCGCACCGTTAGGCGACGCGGGTAGCGGTTGAGACTCAGCCATCAGTTATTAGCCTCCCAGCTTGGACTTATCGCGTACCGCGCCTTTGTCAGCGCTGGTCGCGAGTGATGCATAAGCACGCAGCGCGAAGGAGACGGCACGTTCGCGGTTGTGCGGGGTATAAGCCGCTTCGCCGCGCGCCTGCTCTTTTTCACGACGAGCATGGATTTCGTTGTCTGGCAGATCCAGATGGATACGACGGTTCGGGATATCCAGCTCGATCATGTCGCCATCCTGGATCAGCGCAATAGTGCCGCCGCTGGCCGCTTCAGGTGAGATGTGACCAACAGAGAGACCGGAAGAACCACCGGAGAAGCGACCATCGGTGATCAACGCACAAGCTTTACCCAAGCCCATGGATTTCAGATAGGTAGTTGGATAGAGCATTTCCTGCATGCCCGGACCGCCTTTTGGCCCTTCGTAACGGATGACAACGCAATCGCCTGCCACCACTTTGCCACCGAGGATCGCGGCAACCGCATCATCCTGGCTTTCGTAAACTTTTGCCGGGCCTTTGAAGGTCAGCAGCTCAGCGTCAACGCTGGCGGTTTTTACGATACAACCATCTTCAGAGATGTTGCCGTACAGCACAGCCAGACCGCCATCCTGCGAGAAGGCGTGCTCACGAGTACGGATACAGCCCTCTTTACGGTCATCATCCAGCGTGTCCCAGCGGCAATCCTGTGAGAAAGCCTGCGTGGTACGAATACCGGCTGGGCCCGCGCGGAACATTTTCTTCACCGCTTCGTCTTGGGTCAGCATGATGTCGTACTGATCCAGGGTTTCACGCATGCTCTGCTGCAGCACGTTGCGCGCACTGGTGTCGATCAGCCCTGCACGATCCAGCTCACCCAGAATCGCGACAACGCCACCGGCACGGTGCACATCTTCCATGTGATATTTCGGCGTACTTGGTGCCACTTTACACAGATGCGGCACTTTGCGTGACAGACGGTCGATATCCGACATGTTGAATTCGATTTCGCCTTCCTGCGCCGCTGCCAGCAGGTGCAGAACGGTGTTGGTGGAACCGCCCATGGCGATATCCAGCGTCATCGCATTCTCAAATGCCGCTTTGGTGGCGATGTTGCGTGGCAATACGCGCTCATCATCCTGCTCGTAATACTTCTTGGTCAGGCTAACGATGCGCTTACCGGCATTGAGGAACAGCTCTTTACGATCGGCGTGGGTCGCCAACAGTGAACCGTTGCCCGGCTGAGCCAGACCCAATGCTTCGGCCAGACAGTTCATGGAGTTCGCGGTGAACATCCCTGAGCAAGAACCACAGGTTGGGCACGCAGAGCGTTCAATTTTATCGCTGTCTTCATCGCTGACGTTCGGGTTAGCACCCTGAATCATGGCATCAACCAGGTCCAGCTTGATGATTTTATCGGACAGCTTGGTTTTACCGGCTTCCATCGGGCCGCCGGACACAAAGATCACCGGGATATTGAGGCGCAGTGCTGCCATCAACATGCCGGGGGTGATTTTGTCGCAGTTGGAGATACACACCATGGCATCGGCGCAGTGTGCGTTGACCATGTACTCCACGGAATCGGCGATCAGCTCGCGCGAAGGCAGTGAATACAGCATGCCGCCATGACCCATGGCGATACCGTCATCCACCGCGATGGTGTTGAACTCTTTAGCAACACCACCGACAGCTTCGATTTGCTCAGCCACCAGTTTGCCCATATCGCGCAGGTGCACGTGGCCCGGTACGAACTGGGTGAATGAGTTAACTACGGCGATAATCGGCTTGCCGAAATCGTCATCGGTCATCCCTGTGGCGCGCCACAGGGCGCGGGCACCCGCCATATTACGGCCGTGGGTGGTAGTGGCAGAACGGTACTTAGGCATGCTCTATTTACTCCAGTCTGAAATATGACGCGGGCGCAGCTGCACCCGCGTAACTGTCTTGTTATGGATTAACTTGATCCAACCAACCGTACTTATCTTCGGTTTCGCCCGTGAACAGGCCGAAGAATGCGCTTTGAATTTTAGTGGTCACTGGACCGCGTTTGCCCGCACCGACCTGAATGCCGTCAACGCTGCGTACCGGGGTGATTTCTGCCGCAGTACCCGACATGAACACTTCGTCAGCCAGATACAGAGATTCACGCGACAGCGTTTGCTCACGCACTTCGATACCCAGATCAATCGCCAGTTTGATGATGGCGTCACGGGTGATGCCCGGCAATGCTGAAGAGGTGAACGGTGGCGTGAACAGAATGCCATCTTTCACTTCGAACAAGTTTTCGCCAGCACCTTCTGAAATATAGCCGTTGGTGTCGAGAGCGATACCTTCCTGATAACCGTGGCGACGCGCTTCGCTGCCGACCAACAGTGAGGAGAGGTAGTTACCACCGGCTTTAGCCGCAGTTGGCAGGGTATTCGGTGCAACACGGTTCCATGAAGACACCATCGCATCGATACCGTTTTCCAGTGCTTCAGCACCCAGGTAAGCACCCCATGGGAAAGCAGCGATGATCACGTCGGTGGTGTAGCCATCTGGTGGGTTCACACCCAGACCCACGTCGCCAACAAACGCCAATGGACGAATGTAAGCGCTTTTCAGTTTGTTCACACGAATCACTTCGCGGCACGCTTCCATCAGCTCATCAACAGAGGCGGCGATAGGAAAACGATAGATTTTGGCGGAGTCGTGCAGACGTTGCATGTGTTCACGGTGACGGAACACCACTGGGCCTTTGTGCGAGTCGTAGCAACGTACGCCTTCAAACACAGAAGTACCGTAGTGCAGTGCGTGAGACATGACGCTAACCTTGGCGTCTTCCCACTTAACCATCTCCCCGTTGAACCAAATAAAGTCTGCTTTCTTCGTACTCATTGCTATTTCCTTTGGCGACTAAGCGCGGATTTGTTGTGATGTCTGTTGCTGGATCTCGACACAGGCGACATCCATAAGTTTGCTTAACTGCGAAGACAGTAAATCGACAGAACGCTGGCTGGCAACGGTCATCTCGATATTAATGTTCTCAGCGTTGATAGCAGATGCCATGTTCATCGAGCACACCTGGAAGCCACGGTGGCGGACGACACGCAAAATGCGCTCCAATATTTCAGGGCGGAAGCGGGCTTCGATAGACAATTGATGCTGATTCATGCGGTTTTCTCCATCATGTTTGCGTTGCTGGCACCCGGCGGTACCAATGGCCAGACGTTCTCATGCTCATCGATTGAAACATGCAGGAAGTAAGGACCTTCACTGTTCAGCAGAGCATCAATTGCGGCGTCGACCTGATCTTTACGGCTAATGCGCTGGCCTGGGATATCAAATGCGCTGGCCAGCGTGAGGAAATCGGGGTTATCAGTCAGGATGGTTTCGCTGTAGCGGCCATCAAAGAACAACTGTTGCCACTGGCGCACCATGCCTAAGCGTTGGTTATCAAGCAGCAGGATTTTCACCGGCAGCTTACCGCGCTTGATGGTGCCCAGCTCCTGGATATTCATCATGATTGATCCATCGCCTGACACGCAGATGACCGTATCATCTGGACGCGCCACTTGTGCGCCTACGGCCGCCGGCAGACCGAAGCCCATGGTGCCTAAACCACTCGAAGTGATGAAATTTTCTGGCGCGGTGAAGCTCATATGCTGTGCAGCCCACATCTGGTGCTGGCCCACGTCGGTGGTGACGACGGCGCTATCGGCTTTACGATCGGATAACTGCTTCAGCAGCAGCGGCGCATAGATGGCTTCACCTGGGTGATCGTAACGCCAGTCAAACTCGGCTTTCATCGCTTTGACTTCAGTGCGCCAGCCCTCGATCTGCAGTGGCATGCTTAACGCAGGCAGCACCTGATTTAAATCGCCCTGCAGTGAAACGTGCGCACGCCGCAGTTTGTTCAGTTCTGCCGGGTCAATATCGATATGGATAACGTTAGCGTGGGGTGCGAAGGTATCTAACTTGCCGGTCACGCGGTCGTCGAAACGCGCGCCAACGGCAATCAGTAAATCACAGGATTGCACGGCCAGGTTGGCGGCTTTAGTGCCGTGCATGCCCAGCATGCCAAGGTAGACATCGCTGCTGACGTCGGCGCTACCCAAACCTTTCAGCGTGGACACCATCGGAATACCGGTTTCTTGCGCCATCTCACGCAGTGCAGGAACCGCTTGCGCCATGCCGACACCCCCGCCGATGTACAGCATTGGCTTATGCGATTGCGCCATCAGCGCACGGGCTTCCGCAATATGCTCCGGCGAGTGGCTGATCGCCTCTTCAACCGGCAGCAAGTGCGGGGTTAAATCACCACTGGCAATTTGGATGTCTTTCGGGATATCCACCAGAACCGGGCCTGGACGGCCAGACTGGGCGATGGCGAAGGCTTCAGCCATCACGGAAGGCAAGTCTTCGAGGGATTCAACCAAGAAACTGTGCTTGGTACAGGCTAACGACAGGCCGAGAACGTCAATTTCCTGGAAGGCATCGGTGCCGATGAAAGCTGAGGATACCTGGCCTGTGATCGCGACCACCGGAATGGAATCCATTAACGCATCTGCTAAACCGGTGATCAGGTTAGTGGCGCCGGGACCGGAAGTGGCGATACAAACGCCGGTCTTACCGGTGGCGCGTGCATAGCCGATTGCCGCCATCACCGCACCTTGCTCATGACGACACAGTAGGTGTTCCACGCCGCCATCGTAGAGCGCATCGTACACTGGCATGATTGCGCCGCCAGGATAGCCAAACACTGTGTCGACACTCTGCGCGCGTAAAGCCTGAACTACCCACTGTGCACCTGTCATCGTTATTCTCCTGTATTCCTTGGGGAACAACAGAATTTTATGCTACTGCTCATAATCTGTTCCTCGCTGATTCGCTGATATTTAGCCAGGTCGAAAAAAAACCCCCGGACCTTTCGGTGCGGGGGTTTTTGGAATTCCGGGCTTGATTTTTAAGCCTTTCTTTCTCCAAGCGATGCCCCGCACGGTGGGATAATAATCACCACCACGCTAATCACGACTAGGCTAATCACTTGTAGAAGGGCTTTCATGTGTTGTGTGTTTTTTCGATTGTTCGAAGTAATGCCTACAGAGTTACCATAGTTAGCCGCTTATTGACAATATTTTTCATAATGTTTTTTTATGACGCTGACTAAAATTGGTGGTTATCGCGTTGTAAGTAAAAGGTTATTTATGGTTGTGATAATTATTCATTACGAACGTGGCGTAATCTCCTGTCAAAATTTGCGAATTTCCGTCTAATTGTTTTGAAAACAATGCAAATAGTTCCTATTAGCTGGAATCAGGTTCTTAATTTTCAGCATTCAATCACCATTCTGCTTTTTCACCCTGCATGATGAAGACAACAAGGAGCCATTATGTCTTTATCAAAGGTTTTAACCCGTGCTGCGCTCGGTGTGCAGGCACCGCTGGTGACAGTCGAAGTGCATATTAGTAAGGGGTTACCTGCGCTAACGTTGGTTGGCCTCCCCGAAACCACAGTCAAAGAAGCACGGGAACGGGTACGTAGCGCCATTATTAATAGTGGATTCACCTTCCCAGCGAAACGCGTCACCATCAATTTAGCCCCCGCCGATCTGCCTAAAGAGGGTGGCCGCTATGACCTTCCCATCGCCATTGCGATTCTTGCGGCCTCAGAGCAGCTTCCTGACGCAAAACTAGCGCAATATGAATTCCTGGGTGAGTTGGCCCTTAACGGCGCGCTCTGTGGCGTTCAGGGTGCTATTCCTGCAGCGATGGCAGCGTTGCAATCAGGCCGACAGATGGTGCTAGCTGAAGAGAATCAACAAGATGTAGGATTAATTCAACATGGTGAGACGTTAGTCGGCAAACATTTGGTTGAGATTTGCGCTTTTCTGCATAGCCAATCGCCACTTCCTGCCGCCCACTATCAACCTGAGGCACTGGATCCTGAAAAGCAGGACCTGAGCGATATCATTGGCCAAGAGCAAGGGCGCCGAGCATTGGAGATTACTGCGGCAGGTGGCCACAATTTGCTATTGCTGGGGCCACCGGGAACAGGGAAAACCATGCTGGCTTCGCGCTTGCCCAGTATCATGCCGCCGCTAGGCGAGCAGGAAGCGCTTGAGTGCGCAGCGATCAACAGCCTGGTCAGCAGTGGGAATCTTCATCATCAGTGGCGCAGAAGGCCATTTAGAGCACCACATCACAGTGCTTCACTCTATGCACTGATTGGCGGGGGAGCATTACCTAGACCCGGTGAAATATCGTTAGCGCACAATGGCGTGCTATTTCTCGATGAACTGCCAGAATTCGACCGCAAGGTTCTGGATTCACTGCGTGAGCCAATTGAGTCGGGAGAGATCGCGATTTCACGTACTCGCGCTAAAGTCACCTACCCCGCACGCTTTCAACTCATTGGCGCGATGAACCCCAGCCCCACCGGTCATTATCAAGGTAGCCACAACCGATGTACGCCACAGCAGGTATTGCGATATCTAAGCCGCCTGTCCGGACCCTTTCTTGACCGCTTCGATCTGTCGCTGGAAATTCCACTACTCCCTAGTGGTGCATTGAGCCAAAAACAAGAGCCCAGTGAAGGAAGCGCAGCCGTGCTGAAACGCGTTTTGGCAGCCCGACAAATTCAACTGGAACGAGCGGGCAAAGTGAATGCGCATTTATCTAATCCCGACATCACTCGCTGCTGCCGATTATCACAGCAGGATGCAGCATGGCTTGAAGGAGTACTGAATTCATTAGGTTTGTCAGTGCGGGCATGGCAGCGAATTTTGAAGGTTGCGAGAACCATTGCCGATTTGGCAGGAGAGGAATTCATTATGCGGCAGCATTTGCAGGAGGCTGTGGGCTATCGCAGCATCGACCGTTTACTGATCTATCTGCATAAAAGTCTGGAATAAAAAACGGGGCTTTAAAAGCCCCGTTTTTGTTTAATCATCGCTATCGCTGAAGTCTTCTACCGTATCCATTTGCGGCTTACCGCCAGACAAGGTATGGAAACGCTTTGGACGCTTGATTCGCGCGGTGTATTTCGACCAGACGCGCTCAGCTTCCGTTTGCGGCTCACGAAGACCACGACATACTTCTAAAAATGAACGCTCTTCTTCTGTTGTGGGCTCGCGCTTGGCGAGGTCCAGTTCGTTAAAGGCGTAACCATGGCGTTCCAGAAGCTGAGCTTCTTTAATGGTGAAATCACCATGACGCGAAAAACCACGTGGGTAATGCTTGTTATCAAAGAAACGATTTGTTGTTGCGAAGCTATCCGCCATTTTACACGCTCCCGACTCTCATATGGTCGTGCTATTTATGGCGCGGAGTATTAGATAGGCTTGACAGAGTGTAAAACAAAACATTTAAATCAGTACGACAAACAATTTTTGGGAGAATGCTGTGGATACGGAATTACTGAAAACTTTCCTCGAAGTGAGCCGAACACGCCATTTCGGGCGTGCTGCTGAAGCGCTTTACCTCACGCAATCTGCCGTTAGTTTTCGCATTCGCCAGCTGGAAAATCAGCTCGGCGTTAACCTTTTTACTCGCCATCGTAATAATATCCGTCTGACTTCTGCAGGTGAGCGTTTATTACCCTATGCAGAGAGTTTGATGAGTACCTGGCTGATGGCCAAAAAGGAAGTTTCGCACACACAGCAGCACCACGAGCTTTCAATAGGCGCCAGCGCATCGCTGTGGGAGGCGTATCTAACCCCTTGGTTAAAAACGCTTTATGAAAACCGCGAGAGTCTTCATCTTGAAGCCCGAATCGCACAACGGCATTTGTTAGTAAAGCAGCTACATGAGCGTCAGTTGGATCTATTGATCACCACTGAAGCGCCAAAAATGGATGAATTAACCAGCCAGCAGATTGGTCATATTTCACTCGCACTGTTTCGTGCACGCAAGACTGAGAAACGCGAAAAATATGATTACATCAAATTGGAATGGGGTGCAGATTTTCATCAACATGAAAGTTATTTGTCCAGTGATGATGTGCCAGTATTGACCACTACTTCAGCGCATGTGACGCGTGAATTACTCCACACTACCGGTGCTTGTGCGTTTTTACCGGATTCATGGCACAGCATTTATAGTGATTTGATGGTTATTCCAGATACACCCGTTGCCGTTCGGCCACTCTATGCGGTGTGGCTGCAGAATAGCGATCAACAAGCGCATATTCGTCAGCTGCTTAAATTTCCAGTATTGACGCAATAAAGCAGAAATTGAGAGGGGTTTGAGTGTCGCGCAGTGAAACTCAAACCCTTTTCACTGACGAATTTATGAGGTAAATGCCAAGTTTTGGACAAAAAAAATCCTTTGCCGAAGCAAAGGATTGTTTTCTGGCAGGGGCGGAGGGACTCGAACCCCCAACACCCGGTTTTGGAGACCGGTGCTCTACCAATTGAACTACGCCCCTAAATAGGGTGGCGGAACGGACGGGGCTCGAACCCGCGACCCCCTGCGTGACAGGCAGGTATTCTAACCAACTGAACTACCGCTCCACCGATTCTGTACTGATATCAGACCGTCGCTGATTTCAGGTGTTTCGCCCTTTCCGCGTCACCGGGAAGGTCACGACCCGATTAGGGGTCTTAAATTGATGCCTGGCAGTTCCCTACTCTCGCATGGGGAGGCCCCACACTACCATCGGCGCTACGGCGTTTCACTTCTGAGTTCGGCATGGGGTC
>OBJT01000161.1_pt1 | contig 17439 bp, 15 predicted proteins | sample 1519861 | NCBI WGS metagenome assembly OBJT01 (sample SAMN02401118, study PRJEB22541) | soil metagenome, isolate JX
TTTAGAGTGTTTCATGATTTTGATTTTTTTAAAGATAAATATTTTCTCATTGAAAGGGTCTTTTGCAAGTGTTCAACTGTGTTCTACATGTGGGACAGTGTTAGAATAATAGTTGAGGAGCCTTACCAAAGAGTGACATATAAGGTAAACTCAAGATATGAAAAATCTTCAATTCTGGCATGGATCCCAGCGCTGGACGGGTCATCCTAAACTTAACCCTTCTCGTCCTGGATGTTATGAGTGCGGCCCAGGTTTATACCTTACTACGGGGGTAAAAACCGCACGTAAATATTCGAGTGGAAGTGGAAAGACCATGCTCATTGAGGTTGGGGCGGATATTAAACTTCTTGAAGATTCTTATCTCTCTGCTCAAGAAATGCGTGAAGCTGTTGATTCTTTGCCAAGAGTAAAAAATAGACAGGAGCTAATGGCAGATTTGGAGGATTGCTTTAAGCGTTATCCCTCTGATAAGGTGCCAGCGGCCTGTTTGGTCAATCTCTGCGTAAATAATGAGAGTATTGGTGGTAAATCGGGTCCAGCCCTTGCCAGGTGGCTCTCTGAAAAGGGTATTGATGCCTCATTAACTTCTGCTTATGGCCAAGAACAATGGTTGATTGTTTTTAACCTTGAAAAAATCAAAAAATTTAGAGCTGTTACGTCTTCTGAAGCCTGGGATATTGGTGATCAACCTTTTTACAAAGATCAATTGGCCCAAATAAATACTCTTCCAGAGGTTGTTCATAAAGAAAGCCGTAACCCTTTGCGAATGTGAACATTTATTCAAATGCATTAGACGCGAGTTTTAAAGTTTTAAATGGATTGCTTTATATTTTTTGATTTGTTACTATGTGCTCATTGGTCGGTTTGACCAATAGTTTTCCTTAACCTATTAGCGATAATTCTGCATTTACTCAGCAGGGGGAGTCGCCATGACAATGGTCGTTAAGTTAGAGGCAGTGGCAGGACTGAGGGGAGCCTCAGAACCCCCCTAAGCTTGGCTTAACGAAATGGACCTGATCAAGGTTAAGGAATTTTACATGTTTTGCGGGAATAGCTCAGTTGGTAGAGCATCACCTTGCCAAGGTGAATGTCGCGAGTTCGAGTCTCGTTTCCCGCTCCATTTTATTTTTACACATTCAATGCGGGTGTAGCTCAGTTGGTAGAGCAGTTGCTTCCCAAGCACCAGGTCGTGGGTTCAAGTCCCATCGCCCGCTCCATGTGGTAATTTATATGTCCCGTTGACCGAGAGGCGAGGTGCCGGTCTGCAAAACCGTTGGGTTAAAACCCTTACGTCGGTTCAAATCCGACACGGGACTCCATATTGACTTGTCTGGGTCTAGCCAAATTAGGCTTTTATTCAGTAGCTGTATGATAAATTAGTAAGACTGGAAGTGATACCTTTGGGGTGTGCTTTCTATATTTGGTTAGATGGCGGAGAGGCCGAACGCGGGGGACTGCAAATCCCTTTGGGTAACCACACGCCGGTTCGAATCCGGCTCTGACCTCCATATTTTTAGGCCATATGAAGAATGGTATGTATATGGCTAATTTTAAGTATCGATTGGTTTCGAGCGGTCGCGGCAATTTCGATTGTCGAGGAAGTTCGGGACTGGCCCGGCATTCATGGGAGATGTGCTGCATAAATCACTGTTTTCACTGCGCACTTCGTTTTTACCACGAGATATGGCAGTTGTACTGCCAGGGCCAGCAACGCAAACAGTTCTCGGCAAGTGCCAGCCTATGAGAACGGGTCGCGGCATAGATAAATGATCGCATAGAACAGAATCCCGGCTACGGGAACTGGTCGATCCGGGAAACCGGTGATTTCGATGGTGGAAGTAGCTCAGTTGGTTAGAGCACCGGATTGTGATTCCGGAAGTCGCGGGTTCGAATCCCGTCTTCCACCCCAATTTTATTGTTAACCAAGCTTTAATAGACACATGAAGTGGAAAAGTTTTAAGAAAAAATGCTTTCATTTTGTAAGTGAATATGGCAATATAAAGGCTTGGAAACGGAGAGAAAAATGATCAATGTTAACCATGCTTCTCAGTTTACTGGACGATTATGTCCTTTAAATGGAGATAGCAAAAATGTCGAGAACCTTCCGTCGTAAAAATGCTCGCCATATGTTTCGTGATTATGTTGGGCGCGTAGATCAAATCGATAGTTGGGATGTTAAGCGTTATGGCGGGGCAACTCCTGAGGAAACCTTGGCTAAAAAAGCCGCTTGGTTCTTGGGAGATAATCATAAGGGGGCTTGGAATGCTCCTTCTTGGTATCGCCGCGAACGTAATCGCCGTGTAAGCAGGCAGAATGATCATGAGTTGGTCCGTTGCTTGAAGCGTGATGAGTGGGATGACCACCAAATCATCAGCCCCAAGCGTGACGCTGCCTGGTATTGGTTTTAAAGTTTGGGTGGATGGTCGAGTGGCCGATGGCACCTGCTTGGAAAGCAGGCAAACCGAAAGGTTTCGGGGGTTCGAATCCCCCTCCGCCCGCCATATACTATCAAAGGTAATGGTGCCTTTGATTTACAACTTGCTTTACTGAAATCTTAAGGAGGACAACATGAAGATGCAATTTTTCTCTCGCGTGTGCGGACTCTTTAACCGAAAGCCTTCAGTAGAGCGCTCAAAGGTTGAGATGGGGCGCCAGGCCGTTTCTCGCCGTGAGGCTGAGCAGATTGTAAATGCTTACTCGCGCTTTGGTCCTCGTGTAGGTCGCCATGTAGTTCGCTCAATGCGAAACAAGGCGTCTGTTTCGGAGGATCACAGTAGTTTGGCTTTAGCGTGATGGGTTTCACCTCATCATGATCTAAAGCTTAGTTGATAGGATATTTCCGGCTATCAACTCAATTTATATGCGCCCGTAGCTCAACCGGACAGAGCATCGGCCTTCTAAGCCGAGGGTTACAGGTTCGAGTCCTGTCGGGCGCGCCATGTTAAAGAGAGGGTGGCTATAAGCCACCCTTTTACTATGAAACTTTCGTTTTACCTTCTTAAGCATCGAAAAAAACCCCTCCATAAAATTAGATGAATGAATTTCATTTTTATTCACCTAATTTTTAAAAATTAGGGTATGCTTGTTTTGAACCAACAAAATAGGAGGTAACATGGAAATTCAGCTGTCGTGCCAACACACTACTTTGACTGAATCTCTTCGTTCTGCTGTAACTGAGCGTTTTCAGCGTCTTGCGCAGCATACGAATCTCCCCACCAGTGCCCATGTTGTTCTTGTGGCAAAAGATGGTGGTGCTGATCACCACAAGGCTGAAGCCACTTTATTGTTGAATGGTAAACCGCTGCATGCTTCATTCCGCTCATCAGATATGTATGTAGCGATTGACGGTCTGGTTTCACGTTTGGACCGTCAGTTGAGAAAGGCCAAGACGGCCAGGATCTCTGAGCGAGTTTCTAAAAAGTCACCCAAAACGTAAAAAAGTAGTTTTGTTATAGTTTGGTTTAGGGTTCTAGTGGTATTATTACTCTAACAAATGAATATGCGCCTGTAGCTCAGCCGGATAGAGCGGTGACCTCCTAAGTCGCAGGCCGGGGGTTCAAATCCCTCCAGGCGCACCATTTTGTAGTTGTTTTGTTTGAGCCGCTTTATGCGGCTCTTCTGCGGGTAGCTGGCGGGCTACTCGTTATCATAGAAAGCCCGACCCGCCCGGGCAGCAGGAGTTCTCCATGCACGCTGTGCTTCAACTAGACCGCGCAGGCACGCCCCAGGACTGGATTTCCGTTCAGGATGCTGCCACCCTCATCTGTGCCGATCACGTCGCGTGGTCGGCAGGCCCACGCATCGCTACACTTCATGGCGGTGTATCTCGTGCTTCAGGCGTGGTATCCACCTTGGATATTCCAGCTATTTTGGCTACCACAGGTCAGGCGCGTCGTGATCTTGCCAGCCAGATTCCTCCGCTGTCCCGTCACAACGTGAAGCTGTTCGCTCGTGACCGTCGTCTGTGTGCTTACTGTGGTGATGTTTTCCCGGCGCAGATGTTGACTCGTGAGCACATCCACCCGCAGTCTCGTGGTGGTCCGGACACCTGGATGAACGTTGTTACGGCTTGCCGTAGCTGCAACCACCGCAAGGCGGATCGCACTCCTGAAGAGGCTGGTATGACGTTGCTTTACGCTCCGTATACGCCGAACTGGCATGAGGACTTCCTTCTGCAGCGTGGTGGCAAGTCTATCCTCGCTGATCAGATGGAGTTCTTGATGGCTCGCGTTTCACAGCACTCGCGTCTGCGTATCCAGTAAAACGATACCTATTGGTATCCCTAACCTACCCCCCGGACTTCGGTTCGGGGGGTATTTTTATGTTTACTGAAAAATATTACGGGCTAAGATAGGGGAAAATATAGGAAAGAAAAATATGTTTGATCAACTCCCTGCATCCTGGCAAGATCTTTTAGATCGAATATCGCCCACACGCCTTAAGTCGCTTGAGGAAAAAGTAACATTTGCTCGTCAAAATGGAAATGTTTATCCCCCAGCAGGTAAACAGTTTAACGCATTTAATTTGTCTCCTGAAGATGTACGTGTAGTTATCTTGGGCCAAGACCCCTATCATGGCGATGGGCAGGCGATGGGTTTATCATTTTCGGTACCGGAAGGGGTTAAGCCGCCACCATCACTTCTTAATATTTTTAAGGAAATAGAGCAGGAGGGTGGCCGCCCAGCTGCAGGCCGAACTGGTGATCTGACCGCTTGGAGTAAACAAGGGGTTCTATTGTTAAATAGTGTTTTGACGGTAGATGCAGGCCAGGCGGCCTCTCATCGCGGATGGGGATGGGAATTGTTAACAGATGCGGCCATAAAGACGTTATCAAAGAGAGATAATCCCATAGTTTTTATGCTGTGGGGTAAAGATGCTATTGCTAAAAGATCACTTATTGATGAAGGAAAGCATCTGGTGCTGGTTTCTGTTCATCCTTCTCCGCTTTCAGCTTACCGAGGTTTTTTTGGAAATGATCATTTTAAGAAAGCTAATGAATTTATGATACTTCATGGTTATCCACCCATAGAGTGGTAGTTTGTTTTCCGGTAGTGGGTTAAAGACTTGAATTTGTAGTTGTTGATGTGGTACTCTTTGAGGTGAGAAAACCTCCTGGATTACCATGAATTCTGATTTATCTGCCAATTTCAATGTCGTTGATGGCATCCCTGTCATCGTATTGTCAACAAGCTCGCCTGCTGTTGCCTATAAAGAAGCCATTCTTTTAAGGCGTCGCCATAACGATAGCGCGAATCCTATTCCAGAGAGCGTTTGGGTGGGCTTGCTCAATGAAAAATCCCAGCGCGATTTTTTGGGTAAAGAGTTGGTTCATGCTTTAGAACTTGCTCATTTCAAGGTTTTGGGATTTGTGGGGGACTCTCTGCCCATCAAGATGTTGGCAAAGAGCGCTGGTCTAGAGCTTCTTCTGGCACATGTATCTAATAAGGATTCATTGTTGGTGGAGTTTTTAAATGAACCTGAGGATATCGAAAGTTGGGCTAAGCCTGGCTTGGTAAATAAGTCGCTAGATAGTGTGACAACTTGTGCTCCTTGTTTAAGTCGTGTCTATGAGCATGCTCATGCTTCCTCTTTGAGAAGTGCGGCTGTTATGAGTAAACAAGATTTTTTACCCACGGTCGACCAAGAGGTTGCTCGTGTGTCTGATGCCCTCAATTCTCATGCTAGGGCCACCATTTCTGATTTGGAGAATCGCGTGCCTGAAGATCAAAGTGCTGTCTTGGAAAATATCTCCACTACTGCTCCCAAGTATGATGAGTTCAAGTTGTCTCCTGCTGCTATTCCAGGTAATGCCATTGTTCGTGAGAATGACACTGTTGTTTCAAGCGCTGCCCCTGTAAGTAAAAGAGTTCATACTCGAATTCATTCCGGGCAAATCGTAGAAGCCGAGGCTGATATTGTGTTGCTTGGACCAGTAGGTTGCGGTGCTGAAATCATGGCAGGTGGATCTATCCATGCATATGGTCCGTTGTATGGTAAGGTTTTTGCCGGTAATTTTGGCGATGAGAGTGCTAGGATTTATGCTAGTAATTTCCGTCCTGAAATGGTTTCTATTGCTGGCTGCTTTAAACTTTTTGAAGAGGTTCCTGAAGCTTTATTGGGTAAAGCTGTAGAAATTTGGTTAGAAGATGGCGTTCTTCGTTTTGCTTGTATTGAGGAATATAGCTGACAGCCTTTAAATGCGGCGCTACAATATAAAAATGAACCAGCCCGCATACCCAAAGAAAGAAGAAGACCTTGACCCTCGCCTGGTAGCTTATAGAGCTCGCCGAGACAAGGTTGATGAAATTGATATTAGGCATATCTTCGAGGCTCTCGATGGAGAGCCTAATCAAGATGGTGACCATTCCAAATGGAAAGTGGATGGTTACAATATCATCCACAGGGGGCAAGGTTGGAAAAATGTTTCCACAGATATTCATAAGGGCCATGGTGGAGTAAGCCTGGTTCAACACATAAAACAGTTTGAAAGGCAAAAACAAGCTGTAGAGTGGATTGAGAATATCTTTGGTGCGAGCCTGGAAAGCGGTGAGTTAAAGGCCGATCCTAATGCAGTAGAACAGCGCACTCAATCTGATTTTGAACCACCAGATAGATTGGATACTGAATTGCATGCTGTTGAAGGTTACCTGATCAATGAGCGTGGTTTGCCTGCTTCTCTTGTAAAACAAGAGGTCGCCAGAGGAACCATATATGGCAGCCGTCGATGGGATGAACGCCGCAATCAATATATGGGCGCACCACGCTGTGTGTTTTTGGGCCCAGCTTCAGCTGAGATAAGAGAATTGGGTGAGGGTGGTTTTAAAGGATGTTGCCGTGGTAGCCAAACCGATGTATCAGGTTTCCGCGTCCCCTTTGCTAAAAGTGTTTCCGAAAAGATTCTGGCTCTTCAAGAGGCCGCTGTAGATTCACTATCATATAGAACTCTATTCCCAGGTAGATATGTATTTTCTACCAATGGTGTAGGTAGGTTTAATCTACAATATAAGTTAGCCCTGCAGGCTATTGATAGTGATATCGGTTTGCGCTTAGCTTTAGATGCTGACTATGCGGGAGATATGGCCAGCCAAAGAATATTCAATGCTTTGTTCTTACGTCATCGTCTTTCAAAACATTTGGGTGTTGAACCCGAACAAATTGATGCCTGGATGATGTCTGAGGCCGTAGTGTTACAGGAGGATAGTGCTGGTGATGCTGAAGAAGAGTTGGTTTCTTCACGTTCGGCATTGGCTACACTGCCTGGTAATAGCCCCCATGAGTTGTTCTTCAATACTGGCTGGCAAGAACGTCTCCCAGAACGTGCTGCTGAAATGGCTATTGGACCAGAGGGCAAGCCCAAGCGTGTCTGGAAGGAAACAGGAAATATGTTACCCCCTTCTATTCGTTTAATGGTAACCCGAGACGTTCATCCAAGAATGCCAAGAGGTGAGCATTGGCTTAGAGTATCGCATGCTGATTTTGTAGCGGTAACTGAAGGTGTGAATGTAAAAAGAGACAGGACTCCTTGGGGTAAGGATTGGAATGATGCCCTTCTTAAATTGGGGTCCTCCTATGTATTAGCTTATGAAAAAGCAGCAAAAATAGATTTTAAAGATGGTCTTCCTCAACTGCCTTATGAATTGGAAAGACTGAGAACTCCTGGTTTAGAGCCTCCTTCTGCTAATAATATTGGGAACTCTTCAGGTGTATCTCAGGGGGTAGCTAGGCGTCGACCTACCAGTTTTGGTTCAAGGTCATGAATACACAGAATTTAGAAAATAGTAATGCTGTAAAGGCAGTAATTGAGTTGGACACCAGAGCATTAAAAGCTGCTCTGCTGGAAGGCCCGGCCCCAACGAAAATTGAAGGTAAGGATACTATTTATTGGATTTCTGAAAGGGCGGGAAATCAGCATGAGAGGCAATTGGCTGGTCTTTCAGATAGTATTGAAAGAACCAGAATTATTGGTGTATTGGAGTTGCTACTTTCAGCAGGGTGTGATGTTAATGGAACCTCACAGTCAGCTGCTCCAATTACAGCTTTAATGAAGGCCTCCATGTCTTGTGATATTCCGGTAATGCGTCGTCTTATACAAGGTGGAGCTGACGTGAATGCTAAGACTACAATGAAATATACTGCTCTTCACTTTGCGGCTGCAGCCGGGTCGCTTGCTGGGGTTCGCCTGTTAGTTGAAAAGGGCGCCGATGTAGATGCTCAGATTGATAGTAAGGATACCGCATTACACTTGGCAGCATCTCCTAAGCGATTTAATAAAGCTATGATTAAAGAGCTGTATCAATTACAAGCTGATTTTAATATCAAAAACACCTCTGGAAGAGATGTGTTTGATGTGATTGCTCTTTCAGACCCTAGACTGGCACAGGTGTGGCGTCATAAGCCGGGTAGAGATGCACTTGAGAAAGCTACCGCTCCAGCATTGAATAGTGCCAACAGGCGTCCAGGAAGATTGTAAGGTATAACAAAAGGCCGCCTTCGGGCGGCCTTTTGTTTTTTACAGTTTGCTTATCTGGCACAAAGTGCTTGTGCCTGCCAGCTAGTGGGTGCGGTGATGGTACCGACACCGTAGGGGTCATTGAAGCCTGCAGCAATTGTCCATGTGGTATCATTCTCTCTATAGGATGATACTGGGCCAGAACGCGTAGGGCCAGCCGTTTGTACAAACCCTCCACTGACCAACTGATAACCTGCTGGACAGGTAGCCCTGGAATACTGGACCGTGCCTGTGTTTACAACGGTAGAGGCTGTATTACCCAAAACAGATGTGACTTCTGTATATCCCATACTCTTCCATGTTCCTGCCATACATTGAACAATACCACCTGAAGCAGATCGTCTGATGGTGATGTTGCTTCCCGTGTTAGTGCATGCTGAACCAATTGCGGGATATACTCCGCTGGAAATCGCAATGTCATTGCCTACACGGAATGTGGTATCCACATCCAGGGTGCCAGCGCGAATATTACCCGATGTGTAGAGGTTGGTGGCGTTAGCTAGTGTAATCGTGTTGTCTGCTGGGGTTAATACAAAACCACGGTTGGTACCGCCATTGTTAAGATATAGAGCATTATTGAATAACACAGCACCGTTTGCTGCGCCTGCTGCGCCTACCCTAAAGGTATTGGCATACATATTGGCACCAGTAGAAATGTTTCCATTTGCTGTAATGGTTCCTGTCGTAGCCAGATTACTAAGGGTGGTGTTTCCACTTACCTGTAAGGTGCCTTGCGATATAATGCCTGTTGAAGCCACCAGATTGGTGGTGGTTATGTTACCTGCCTGTAGGTTACCCTGGTTACCAGCCACGTCTTCAATACTGACCTTGCCAGTGGTACCCGAGCGCAGGGTTAGATCAGTAGCAGTTCCTGTGCCGCTGGTACCAATGGTAGCCCGTGGGGTAGAAGTTGAATCAGGTCCAAAAATAATGGCATTACGTGTATTGTCGCGAACTACTTGATTGTTGGTTATGACGCCGTTTGCATCAATGGTTCCTACACCAACAATATCATGACCATCCATGTTCATATTACCCGTCATAGGCAGCGAGCCATCACGTCGTAGGTAAACATTGTAAGCCTGACTGCCATAGCCAACACGATAAGCCAGCTGTCCCAGCGTATAAACAGTGCTAAAGCGGTTATCCTCCGCCCAGCTTCCATTGTAACCATCAGCACGTGTAGGGGAATTACGTGTCATACCACTGTCAGCGCCTGCTGCCATCATGGCTTCACCCAATAGGTCATAGCGCACAACGGATCCGCTGGTGTAGGGAGACTTTGTAGTCACCATTCCATCAATAATCAGGTTAGGAGCAGAACCGCTTACCAGAATTTCATATTCATATTCTGAACCCCATGAGTTTAACCCACCAAATGAGTTGGGAACCAGACTATTCATACGAAGGGTTTCGCTGGTAATTGTACAACGCTTGGTTGGAATACCAGCAATGGTTACATTGACGCATTTGCGATAGCCAGGGTTGGCAGGATTACGCCAGCAACCTGTGTTACCACCTGTATCTGCTACACAGTCGTCAACGCCTGGCACATGAGAACCCAACGCATCATAACGCAGAGCAATGTAAGCGTTTAGGCCTTGGCCTACTTGCTTTATCTGCTGTCCGGCAGCTTGCGCCTGCATACGCTCATTATTATTTCTTATGCCTATTAGTGATAAAGCACTAATGGCAATGATAATACCTAATACCAACAGGGTTTCTATAAGCGAAAAACCTGCTTGTCGGCGATTAAATGTGGGGTTGATCATGAAGGGTCCGAGCTAGTGAAACAGGGGTTACCACCACGGTAGGGTCAGTAAGGGTTTTGCGCAACTATGTTGGAGCTTTATCTCTATTAAACGGCGTTATTTGTTTCCAGGTTTTTGAAGGTTTGGTCTAATATTCTGTGGTATAATTGCCTCATGAAAAATATTCTTTCCTTACTGGTCATCTTTTTGTTTTCCTTCCCCGTGTTTGCTCAGGGTGCCCCTGTTGTAGGGGTAGCCTCTGTTATTGACGGAGATACCTTGGATATTCATGGAAAGCGTATTCGTTTCCATGGAATTGATGCTCCTGAGTCATCCCAGCTTTGTTATCAGTTGCCTAGCCAGCAAGCATGGCGTTGTGGTCAAAAGGCGGCTTTGGCTCTTTCAGACTATATTGCTGGCCGCACAGTTACCTGTGAGCCGAAAGACACCGATCAATATGGTAGAACGATTGCTGTTTGCAGTGCGGGGGGTGTGTCCTTAAATGCGTGGATGGTTTCTAATGGATGGGCTGTTGCGTATGCTCGTTATTCAAGGGACTATGTTGGGCTTGAGGCGCAGGCACGTACCGCCAGGGTAGGGATATGGGGAAGTGCTTTCGATGCTCCTTGGGATTATCGTGCCAAGAATAGAAATCGCTGATAAAGTCATTTTTAAAAGGGCGGCTTAAATGCCGCCCTTTTTCATTGCCTTGATTACTTTGGCCATTCCGAATGTTTACACGCAGGATAATTGGAGCAACCTAAGAAAGATTTTCCTGCATGGGGACCATTTTTTATTTCACGGGGAATAAGATGGCCCTTTTTACAAGAGGGGCATGGTTTTGATCCTGCAGGAGGCGGACCACTAGGCTTCTTCATAGCAGGTTTTTGAGAGGACTTGCCTCCAGAGAAACTCTTTCCGCCACCGCTGCCACCACCTGGTGTATAGGTCGCCTCGGGGGGCGGAGGTGGCAGCGTAATGGTTTGCACCGATGTTAATATTGTTTGTAGCCATTGAAGTTGCTTTTGTTCAAATAGAGATAAAGCAACTTGGCCAGAAGCCACCGCATCAAGAGCGTTTTCCCAACGTGCAGTAAGACCTGGATCAATCAGCGCGCGTGGGGCATTTTTAATTAAAATGCGTGCTACAGATGATGAGGAAAGTTTATTTTTTTCTGTGGTTAAGAACCCTCTTTTCAGCAATGTGTCTACAATAGCTGCTCTTGTCGCCGCTCGCCCAATCCCTTCCACTGCTTTAAGCTTCTTTTTTTCTACCGGATCAGTAACTAGAAGATGAACATGCTTCATCGCACGCAGTAAGGTACCCTGAGTGTATTTGGCTGGTGGTGTAGTGCGGTGGCTATCTACCTTCGACTGAATCATATCTAGGCGTTGGCCATTGTCGACTTGGGGTAGAGTTGGGGCAGCCTTCTTGTCTTCCACTGCCTTTCCGCCAAAAAGGACGCGCCAGCCTGGAATACGGATAATACGTCCACGTGCAGCAAACTTATGACCTGCGCTCTCAACTTCAATGAGTGATTTGTCTACTTCGCAATTGGGTAAGAACTGAGCCATATAGCGTCTAGCTACTGCCTCATAAAGTGTTTTTTCTAAAGGAGCAAGCGAAGAGATGTCGGGGGCGCTGGCTGTAGGGACAATACCATGGTGCTCTTGCCCCACCATTTTTTTGTCATCAAAGACCCTGGATTTACGTAAGGCATCTGCTTGCGGCATGAATTGAGCAAGACCTGGAAGCACTGAGGCAATAGTTGATAGAATATTGCTTGCTTCTGAATGCTGTGATTCTGGCATGTAAGCACAGTCAGTACGCGGATAGGAAACGTGCCCCTTTTCGTATAGGTTTTGGCAGGCAGCCAAAATATCTTTGACGCCTGCGCCCGTAGTTCCATTAAGTTCAGTCTGTAGTGTTGATAATTCAAACAAAACAGGGGCCAACTCGTCCACCGGTTTGCGTTCTGCCTTTGTAACTACACCAAATCCTGCAGCTTTTACTTCTGCAGCTACTTTATCAGCTACATTTTTATCAATAACCCGCCGTTGTTCATCTTGCCAAGCGGCAGGAGGAGTCGTGTTGACCTCCTCATCTTCTTCGTTTTCTTCATCTTTTTCATCGCTTTCGCTGGATAAGGTATTTCCTGGAGGAAGCCATGTTGTCCAAAACTCTCCACCAGCGGGGGCGGCAGCGTTTGATTTAAATAACGCATGGACACTGAAGAAGTCTTTGGGAACGAAGGCTTCAATTTCTTCATCTCGGCGAACCACAATAGCAAGCGTTGGTGTTTGCACACGCCCAATAGATAAGACACCACGATAGTTTTGGCGTTGTCCTAAAATGGTATAGGCGCGGGACATATTCATGCCCACCATCCAGTCTGCGCGTTGGCGACCTAATGCGGCTTGGTAAAGATTGTAAAATTTATTATTGGGCTCCAGGTTAGCCAGGGCTTTCATGACGCTAGCTTTATCCAGAGCATTCAATAATATTCTGGATACGGGCTTGTTGTTATTACAGAAGTCTAAAACTTCATCAACAATCAGCTGTCCTTCTCTACCTGGGTCACCTGCGTGAACAACTTCTGTGCACTGTTTAAGTAATTTACGTATTGCGGCAATTTGACCCTTTTTGTCTTCTACAGCTTCCATTTTCCATTGGCCAGCACCAGGGGCAACAGGAAGGTCTTCAAATTTACCAGGGAAAGCAGCCCATTTCTCACCATAAACTTCAGGGTCAGATTGTTTTAGGATATGCCCCACACACCAGGTGACGATACCGCCACCTGTTTCAATATACTCTCGATGTTTGATGTGGGGGCCAGGTAGGAAGCTGGCAATGGTTTTGCCCATGTTGGGCTTTTCAGCAATAAACAGTCTCATTAGAGCTCAAGTAAACCTTAAGAATGATTAGTGCTACCCTACCCAACTCCTGCAATCCGTCAACGGAAACGTGGCCCACCTGTTTGATTTGTATGAGCAATAGTAATTTGGGGTTCCGGGAAATCAATTTCCCAGCCAAGCTTAGGCAGTCCAGAGCCCGCTCTATAGCTTAGATGCTCGCGCCACGTATAATAGTCTTCTTTGGTGGTTGGTGCTACCTCAGGGAAATCAACATTTTCCAGGTTGCATTGAAGTGTGGTCAGCTGTTGATAGAGGATGACATTTTCCTTGTTTGCACGCAGATTGTCGCCCACTTTACCCTTGATGGAATCACTATGGGTGAGAAGAGAAAGCAGTGTGCCATGTTCAGACAGCCACTTAACTGCAGTCTTTGGGCCTGCACCATCAATACCGGGGATATTGTCACTGTCATCTCCCACGATAGCCAAGTAGTCAGGAATTTGATCTGGGCGAACACCCATTTCATTAAATACACCGCTTTCATCAAATTGTTGGTGAACCTTTCCTAGTTCACCTTTACGATCTACATATCGAACCATCAGGGTTGAGCTATCGTCAACGAGCTGGAATAGATCTTTATCCTGGGAGACAATTAAAATGAAATCTCCTTCCTCTGCGGCTTTTTTAGCTAAGCATCCTAGAATGTCGTCACTTTCGACACCATCCATTTGAATGAATTGTTGACCCAAAGCCGCCATTACACTCGACATCAATCTTTTTTGTAGGGTAAGCGCCGGATCACTTTCTGAACGGTTAGCTTTATATTCTGGATATAGTCCCAAACGATAGTTGGAACCGCCTTCGGGATCCAAAATATGAATAAGACGGTCAAAGGGGAACTCTCCCATAAGGCGTCGAATATAGTCAAAGTATCCATCGATAGCACCGATGTTTACTGTCTCACCTTGATAACTGATAAAGCGAGGCGGGTAACCATGAAAGCAGCGATGTAAAACGCTGCTGCTGTCAATAAGGATGGTGCGGCGAGGCATATTATCGTTGTCGTTCATAGTTGTAAGCTATCCTGGGAAATGTGTTGAACCTGAACCTATATCATACCATTTTTAATTCTTTAGGTCATCTTGGTGTTTTACCCCTTGCTGGACTAGGCGCTCCGGATCATTATCAGGAATAACGCTAGAGTATTACCCAAATGGATGCCTCCGAAAAATCTAAAACTTCAGCTCAGATCATAAGCTTTCCAAAAAAAGATGAGGGAAATCATCTTTCATCGGGAGGTATCATAAAATCACTGCTGGAGCAGTCTCAAGAAGCCCTTGGTAAATCATTATCAAAACTTTTTGACCAGGCCGATGATACTCTGTTTGATCTTGCTGGTCCATCTACCAGCGGAAGTATAGCATTTTTTGATGGCTTTAGGGAACTAAGATTGCGTCGGAGGGTCATCGAGTTGGCTTTTAAAGATCAGCTGCTGCTTTCGTTTAAAAGTTGGGAATCCCTATCAGTTTCTCAGGATGTAGCTAAAGATGTCTCCTCCTCTTCAGAAACAGGTGTGTTGGGAGAACTATCTTTAATAGATGATGATGAGTTTGAAGAAGATTTGGCAATTAATGCCATGATAACCCACGCCAATGCCCTGGTCATAAATGAAAGATCTCTTTTGGAAAGGCGCCTGGCTATTATGAGGGGGGCCTCTTCAGAAGAGAGTGTGGGTAATCCTATATCTCCTGAGGCTGTCGCCAAAAGTTTCAAGGTGGCAATGAAAAAAGCAGAGGGTGTGTCTCTCTCTGTAAGGATAATTGTTTACAAGCTGTTTGATCGTTTGGTTATGGCTGCTTTGCGTGATCTTTATATTAAAGTCAATAAAGAATTAGGTTCTGCGGGTCTGTTTCCTGAAGTGAGAAAGGATGACGTAATAGTTAAAGAAAATAAGCCTTCCCTACCTCTATCAGAAGTAAGCTTATTTAATGGGGGAGAAGGTTTTGGAAACAGTGGATCCTTTGGTTTTGAAACTGGCCTACAAGGTTTATATGGTCAAGAAAGTGTTGCTGCACCTTTAGGCGGAAATGTCTCCCAGCAATTTCCCGACAGGAGTAATAGTGTTGGATTGGAGGTTTTTGAATTATTTAAGGGATTACTATCGAGTATTCCACGTCAAAGAATAAGCCATGGTATGCCGTCATCGGGTGCTATACCTCAACGTAATAGGGTGTATACAGCAGATGAAATGTTATTGGCCATTTCAAGCTTAAGAGGCGTTGGGAATGTAATCCCGAATACTGCTAATATTGGCTCTGCTCTATCTAAAATTCATCATGAACAAAAAGAAGGGCTTGATGGACCGGTGGTATCCTCTGATCACGAGGTGGCTATAGAAATGATTTCAATGTTATTTGATCTTATTTCTGAAGACCACTCCCTAAGCGCTGATATGAGAGCAGGATTAGCACGTCTCCAACTCCCTTATTTAAAAGCCGCTATACGTGATCCACAATGGTTTGCTGATGAGAGCCATCCTGCCAAATTTCTATTAGCTCAGTTGGCTGAGGCGGGCAAAGGCTGCGCAGAGCATGAGCAGTCACCGATAACTGAACTGATTGAAAAAACTATCAACAATATAGTTCACAATACTGAAATTGATAATGATGCTTTTCAACATCAGGTTGAGGTTTTTTCTCAAGAAATATCAAAAATAAGGCAAAAGTCGGAAAGGGTTGCAGATCGTACAAGGGTGGCCCTGAATAATAAAGAAAAAAGAGAGATTGCAAGAAAAGAAATCGCTCATATTTTGGTGGATACGTTAAAAAATGCTACCCGTCTACCTGCCCCATTGTATGAAGTATTGATAAGGGCTTGGGCGCATAACATGGTAATGCTGAGGCTTCGTTTTGATACGGATTCTGTAGAGTATTTGCGCTCCTTGAGATTGGTGGAATTTTTATCTCAAATATGCGATGTGGAACCATTGAATTCCCTGGACTGTCAGGTATTTGAAGATCAAAGATCGGAGATTATGCAGATATGGACGGAAGGTCTGATATATGCCGGACTTCATGAGAGTGATGTCAATAGCTTATCTATAAGGCTGGCGACCTTGTGTGACGATATGTTGGATCCATTAGCTATTGCAGCTGAAAGGAGAGCCAAGTTACAGCCAGTCATAAAGCCAGAGGTGAGTGCTGATGATCCAAGTATTGTTTTGTCGCGTATTCCCCATGAATCCATTTTGGATTCTATAAACACAGTAGATGAAAATATCGTTGTATCAGCAGAAGAAAGGCCTGAATATGAGGTGGGTCTTAAGCCCACATCTACTAAATTTTCTGGATTTATTGCTCCACAACTACCCCCGCGATCTCCAATGGAAATAGCCAGAGGTCTAGAAAAAGATCAATGGGTAGAGGTTATGAGGGGAGGGGTAACTCAGCGCCTACGGGTATGCTGGGTTAGTTCTATTACAGGGAGACTACTGTTTGTAAATTCTGTAGGCCAAAACAGCTGGGATACCACAAGGGAAGAGGTGGCTAATTATATCTCAACTGGAGATATGGTATTGGTGGAGAATGGCGAAGTGGTTGAGAGAGCAATGACAACCATCAGGGATAGATTGAGAAAACGGCTATATAACGTATTAAGCTCAAAAGAAGGAGATAAAGATGAAGGCTGATGTTTATAGTAAAGAGGCAGTTGATATCGGTGCTCAAGAAAGGCTTTGGAGGGCATTGACGGCTCCTATTGATGTTTTAGCACTCAGACAGGCCTTGCAGTCTGGCGCTAGTGCCAATATCAATTGCCATCATCCAGAGCTTAGTCCGCTGGAGGCGGCTGTAGAAGGTGGATGTTTAAAGGCATGTGCTGTCTTGGTGGAGTATGGAGCAAGAGTAGATGTTAAAGCGGTAGATGATGGGCGTAGCTTGCTTCATAGAGCTATTGCGAGCCTGGGTGAAGATGAGCGCCATCCAATTATTAATTATCTATTATCTGTTGGTGTAGATCCAATGTCCGTAACTATCCAAAATCAATCTGTTTTGGATTGGGCTATTATGTGGGGAGATAAGGAATTGATATCTCAATTAAGGTCTATCATAGAAGACCGCTCTATCCAGGACTAAGTAAATGTCTTGGTGGAATAGGCCTTGGCTTTTAATCTTGTTATTGCTCTTGGCGGCTATTGGAATTTTTCAGATATACCAACTACAAATAAATAATCAGATAACTGGATCCATAGTAAGTTCTGCTCCTGTACAAAAATATCTTCTGGGGCCGTCTTTGACATGGCAGTTGGATAATTATGAATATAAGG
>OBJT01000162.1_pt1 | contig 17431 bp, 15 predicted proteins | sample 1519861 | NCBI WGS metagenome assembly OBJT01 (sample SAMN02401118, study PRJEB22541) | soil metagenome, isolate JX
CTTGATTAAAGCTTGGTTATACGAGGACCAATTGGTTGTACGGTAGATTTTAGGGATAGGCTTCTTCATCTGGAAATTATATTGCTGAAGAAACCTTCAAGAATAGCTTTGTGCAACAAAGCCGTATCGTATTGAATTTTTTAAAAATTAAATATCATTAAATCAACTATACGGGGGTATTTGTGTTTTGGCGCAAATATATATTAGCTGTTTTGATTTGCTTTTTGTTGGTTTTTATTCCAAGCATCTATGAGGATAGAAGAGCTATCGAATCAAACTATGGAAGTATATGTGGAACATATATTGGGGATAAAGTTGTAGTCATAAATAGATATAGATTAATGAAAGAGATATTTTTCGAAATCTTGACTGTAGAGGGAGATAGTACATACTTCTTAAAGAATATAAGTTTGTCTAAAAAAGCATCATTATTTTTTTGGGAAGAATCATCAAAGGAAACTAAGAAAATATTATCAAACATGATAATTGGTAATCGTTACTGTGTAACTTTTAGCAATAGTTATACTGAAGAAACTAGCGCTAAATTTCAACCTGTTTCTTATTTAATTAAAATCGATTAGCACAAAAGCGGCAGTGTAATTTGGGGCAATGCATATTTGTGATTTAAGGTAGGATAAATTTTTAAGTAAAAAAGCCACCTTCGGGTGGCTTTTTTATTGCTTCGATTTTTGTATAAAAGATCAATCTTTTTTACGACGATAATGCTGCCAAGGAAGTGGGCGATTCAAGGCTTCAGGGACGTCTCCACTATTTGAACGTAAGCGTAAATGGATTGCTGCTTGTGCCATTAAATTTGCAGATACAGGTGCTGTGATAAATGCAAAGAAGGTAATCAGCAATTCAGCAGCGCCAAAACGACCATGAGCAGCACCGAATACCATTGCTGCAATCAAAAAGCTACCTAAGCCCAATGTACTGGCTTTAGTTGGCGCATGAAGACGCATAAATAAGTCAGGTAAACGGATCATACCAATTGATCCGACCAACATAAAAAATGCGCCAAATACCACAAAAAAAGAAATGATGATTTCTACGGTAAGTTGCATGATTTATCTCCTTAATCAATCACATGCCCAGTTGTGAAATAACGAGCAAGTGCAGCGGTAGAAACAAAACCAAGCATTGCAACCAAAAGAGCACCTTCAAAGAAATTGGTACTGGCCCAGTAAATTCCTAATAGTACAATAAGACATGTCGCATTGAGGAATAATGTGTCCAGTGCAAGCAAACGATCAATCACAGACGGGCCTGCAATTAGACGGATCAAACACATGAACATGGAAATGGTGATTGTAATCAAACCAATGCCCAGTGCATACGGTAAAATAGTCATTTGCTCGCTCCCTCTGGTATCTTCGCGCTGAAGATTTCAATTAAAGGCATTTCATAACGCTTTTTAATTTCTTGAACATCAACCTCTGTATCCTCACAGTTAAGTGCGTGAACAAGAATATCACCACGTTCTTGATCGATTCCTGCAGAAACCGTACCTGGTGTCGTGGTGATAATCATCGCGAGTAAAGTGTTGACTTGTTCATGTTCAGTGTCTAAAGGAACACGATACCATTTGGGTTGCAATTTTTTCATTGGACCCAACACCATTCTTGCGACACGGAAATTTGAAATCACAATATCCCATAGCACCACAAAGAACAGTTTGATTGCTGCCCCAAACTGAATACGCGGGGTGTAGGCGATAAAAGGTCGCACCAACACTGGAATGATTACGGCTAATATGAAGGCAAATGTAAGACTCGATATATGCACGCTATTTGCCAACATTAACCAACTGACAAAAACCAAGCACGAGACAAATGGATGTGGAAAACAACGATGAAGCAAATTAAGTTTTTGCATTAGTGTTCCTCCATTGGCTTGAGCTGGGCTTCATTTGGAATCGTAGGAGCTTCTAAAATCTGTTCAGCAATTTGACGTTGCTTATACTCAGAAATATGTTCGCCTTGTAAGCTGGCTTTTGAAATCACATCAGGGATGAGTATCGCATTGTGATCTTCAACTTCACCGCCATATTTTGTTTCAGGAATATAGCTTGGATCAAAAGGTTGTACGCTGATCGCGCGTCCTTGAGAATCCTTTTTCAAGATGGCTTCATTATAAAGTGCGTGGTCTTGAATTTGCTGTGCTGTCGCAACGGCATATTGCTGAATTGGTGAGGCAAATACCACATATGCCATCAAACCAGCGAGTAATAGATAAATGGCTTTATCATTACGGTTGGGTGCAACCTCTGGTAGTGCCAAATATTCAGCATATGCAGGTTCTTTCGGGTTTTCTTGAGGTGCACTCGCACGCCAGAAAAGAATGAAACCGACACGGGTAAAGGCAATAATACTCAGTAAGCTCACGATCAATACGATGGCAATAATCCACGCTTGATAAGGACTTTCTGCTGTTGCTTGCAATATAAAAACTTTGCCTAAGAAACCACTAAATGGTGGTAGACCTGCCATCATTAGCGCAATCGTAAAGTAGGTAAATGCAGCCGCTTTTTCCTGTTTCATCTTTGGCGAGACTTTTAAGTGATCTTTGAATGCTCCTCGTTGAGAAGTGATCCAACCACAAAACAGGTAGAATGCAGCAGCAATTAACGTACTGTGAACAACGTAGTACAATGCGGCTGACCATGCTTGCGTATTAAACATCGCAATTGCAATCAAGAGTGTACCAATTGACGACAGGACCATAAAACCAACAAAGCGGCGTAAACGATCCGCGCCGAGTGCACCAATTACCCCATAGATCGAAGTAATTAGACCAATTACCATTAAACAGTTCTTAAAAATGCTTTGTGCCATGGCATCATCAAAGACCGTGCCATTTACACGTAAAATGGCATAAATTCCGACTTTGGTCATGATGGTAAAGATAGCTGCAACAGGCGTGCTGGCAACCGCATAAGTTTTTGGTAGCCAAAATCCAACAGGAAGCATTGCGGCTTTAATTCCAAACACCACAAACAAGATTAAGCCACCAGCAATTGCCAGTTTATGTTGATCGCTATCTAAAGTTGACATCAGGCGACCAACATCCGCCATATTCAAACTTCCTACGCTGCCATAAATCATTCCTAAACCAACAAGGAAAAGGGCAGAGGCGAGTAAGTTGATTGTGACGTAATGAACACCGAGCTGAAAACGTTGACGACCTTGACCATGCAACAGGAGTACATACGACGCCATCAATAAAATTTCGAAGAAGACAAATAGGTTAAACAAGTCACCTGTTAAGAAGGCGCCTGAAATTCCCATCAACAAGAAATGGAACATGGCATGGAAATAACGACCACGTGTATCCCAGTTTGCGCTGGCATACCACAGCACAGGTACAGCAAGTGCATAGGTCAACGCCAACATAAATGCGGATAAGCGATCAAGGACCAATACGATACCAAATGGCGCCGACCATTCACCCATCTGGTAAACGGTGATTTGTCCAGTATTGGCGATCACTAAATAACTTAGTGCTGTGATCAATCCTAAAATAACAGAAATCAGACTGATGCCACGTCGCCAAGGTTGTCGCCAATCTTGTTTTAAAGACCCTGAACCAGGATTGCCCAATATTAATAACAAAAAGCTCGTAAAAGCAGGAATTAAGATACTAAGAATTGGAGTATGAGTCTGCCAGAAGTGGTAGAAATCAAACATTATGGCTCATCCTCACGTGGTTCATAAGTCAAGGTTGCTTCTTCTTTGGAGTCAACATGGTCTGACCCCGACTCATAGCGACTGCGTAAAGCAAGTTGCACGATAAATGCTGTTGTCGCAAAGCCGATCACAATGGCAGTGAGTACGAGTGCTTGTGGTAAAGGGTCAGAAACTCTTGCCGTTTCAGTCAGCACGGCAGGTGCATTGACTTGGGTTCGTCCCATTGCAAATAAAAATAAGTTAACGGCATAGCCAATCATGACCAGCCCGAGAACCACAGGGAATGTTCTAGCACGCAGAATCAGATAAATTCCGGTCGCAATCAGTAAACCAATTCCAGAAGCGAGTAAAAATTCAATACTAAGCATATTATTTGTCTCCACTTGGGATTGGTCCAGACATACCAGAGTGACGCGAGTCACCTAGGACCGAAATCAACAGCATGGTGGCACCGACTACGGTGATATAAACCCCTAAGTCAAATGGCAATGCAGAAGCTAAATGCATTTTTCCAATCAATGGTGGCTCTACGTAGATATGCGCGCTGGTGAGGAATGGGCGTGCCCAGAACCATGCACCAACACCTGTCAAGCCAGCAATCATTAAGCCTGAGCCAATCCAAATTTCGTACAAACGCCCAGATTTGGCTTTAAGCATGCGTTCTGTTTGATCCTGCCCCAACGCAATATACTGAATAATGATTGCCATTGAGGTGACTAGACCTGCAATGAATCCGCCTCCTGGGTAGTTATGCCCACGCAGAAAGATGTAGACACTGATCACCAAGGCAAGTGGTAGGATCCACGACGCTGCAATACGTAACATGAGCGGAGATGGGTTGAAACGATAGGTAAGACCTTGAGTCACGGTCGTACCATGCGCACGCATACCATCCATGAGACATAAAGCACCAATCGCAGCAATACCAAGAACAGCAATCTCACCGAAGGTATCGAAACCACGGAAATCGACGAGAATCACGTTGACGACGTTAGAACCGCCTCCCAGTGGGATGGATTGCTGTAAGAAGAACCATGAGATTGAATTATGTTCGCGGGTAAGCAATAGCCACGTAATCCAACCAATGCCTAAACCACCTGCAATTGCAAGACTCGCATCTCTCCAACGACGTGGTCGGGTAGATTCATACGGTGTTAACTGCGGCAATAAAGACAAGCTCATTAACAATAGAATCGTAGTAACGACATCTACCGTGATTTGGGTTAAAGCTAGATCTGGCGCAGATAAACCGATAAACGCCATTGTCACGACTAAACCAACTGCACCACTGATGAGAATGGCTTTGATCCGTTCGTGATGGAACCACAACATCATCCAACAGCCAGAGAACAGTATCAACCAAAGCACGATCGCTGCCCAAGGTGCGTGATTAAGCTCACGCGTACCTGTGGTTAAACCTTGATTGAACAAAGGTATTGCGACCATCACAATGCTGAACAGTACGATTAAAAGTAGATAGAGCTGTAATGAACCAGTCTCAGTTTTTTGTTTGATTTTACGGCTTGTGAGTAATAAATGTTTTAGGAACAGTTCAAATAATACTTTTCCTTGCCATTTACCCAAATGAGGATCCAAATCAATTTTGCGAATACGGCCATCTTTCGCGAGTGCAAAATAAAAGATCGTACCACCAACGAGAGCGATTAAACTCATAATTAACGGCGCATTCACACCATGCCAAATCGCCAGATGTGTGCCAGCAAACTCAGGCTGAGCTAAGCTTGCGCGTGTAACGCTATTGACAAAGGTTTCTGCCAGCAGTGCAGGGAAGATACCCACCAAAATACAAAGCACAGCAAGAATAATGGCAGGTAAACGCATACCAATATGAGGCTCGTGAGCATCTTTATGCGGAACTTGTTTACCAATCTCGCCATCGAAAAACACACCATGGACTAAGCGGATTGAATAACTCACCGCAAAAATACCGGCAAGAGTTGCAATCACAGCTGAAACCAACATGACTGGGCCTGACAAGTTTGCCAATAACTCAGTAAAGAACATTTCTTTGGAAAGGAAACCATTGGTCAGCGGAACGCCTGCCATTGATGCTGCTGTGATCATGGTCAGTGTTGCGGTAAATGGGAGTAGTTGCCAAATCCCACTGAGTTTACGCAGGTCACGTGTTCCTGTTTCATGGTCAATGATACCCGCAATCATGAACAATGCTGCCTTAAAGGTTGCATGGTTGATGATATGGAAAATGGCAGCCGCAACTGCAAGGGGCGAACCGATACCGAGTAGACATACGATCAGACCTAAGTGACTGATGGTGGAGTATGCCAAGAGACCTTTTAAATCCTCTTTGAAAATGGCAAAACCAGCAGCCATACAGAGGGTAAACAGACCGACAAAAGTTACGATATTGTGGTACAACGCTGCACCAATAAAAATAGGTGCTAAACGAGCGAGTAAGAAAATACCTGCTTTAACCATCGTCGCTGAGTGAAGATAGGCCGAAACAGGTGTTGGTGCAGCCATCGCATTGGGTAACCAAAAGTGAAATGGGAACTGCGCGCTTTTGGTAAATGCACCAAGTAAAATCAGTAATAAAGTTGGTACGAAGAGTTCATGCTGTTGAATCACATCTTTCATCAATACCAATTGATCGATTTGGTAGGTTCCTGTGATTTGTCCCAATAGAACAAAACCACCTAGCATTGCTAGACCACCCATACCTGTAATAGTGAGTGCCATACGTGCGCCACGTTGAGCTGCATCGTATTGACTCCAGTAACCCACCAGCAAGAAGGACGAAATACTGGTAAGTTCCCAAAAAACCAACAATAAAATGAGATTGTTAGAAAAAGAAATCCCCAACATCGCTGCCATAAACAACATCAATAATTGATAAAGTTTACTCAGGGAGTTTTTAGGACTGAGATAATAATAGGCATATATAAAAATAAGGGTGCCGATACCGCTAATCAGCAGACCAAACAATAAACCTAAGGCATCTAGGCGGAAACTTAAATTAATACCTAACTGTGGTAGCCAATCCCAGCTTTGTAGTAAGGCATTGCCTTGAAGAACTGTTGATGCCTGAGTTAACAGTAAAATAAAACAACTCAGACTGATGCCAATCGCCCCAATCGCAGCCATGCCACGTGAAATACGGTGCAAGTATGGGATTAGGGTGGTGCCGAGTATGAGCGGTAATAAGATAATAATCGGTAGCACACTGGTATCCATGTCGATGATATAGGTCAGAAACCTAAGGGTGAAATTTATTCAAGACTTACAGGCGTTCAAAGAGAATGCCAAAGCTTTAAATCTTGAAGCCCAATCAAGTTAATAGAGCAGTAAGTTGTATTGCGCAACTTAATAATAAAAAGCGATTTATCTTACTATAAAATGAACAAAAAAGATTGGCTTATTACACGAAAAACACAGATCAATAGGTAAAAAAATATGCCGAGCGGTTGGATTTTTTGGTAATTAAGAAGAGCTTCGTTGCGGTGTGTCGTCGATTCTTAATAAATTGAGTAACTCACTTTTTTCTTGTGGGTCAAGCTCTTGAATTTGATTAAATAATGTATCCACTTTATTGGACGGTGTCGCTGCCTCTAGTAAGTTCGGATTGGGCGGTTCAGTTGGCTCTATGGGTTGGTATAATTCATTATAAAGTTCAGAAAATTGCTGTTGGGACTGTTCTAAGTCGATCGGGAAAATTTCCTTCATATCGAGTTGTAAGCATTGATAATGCAAGGCGTGTTCAAGTAACTCATCACGATTGCCTGTGGCAATGATTTGCAGACGCGGGAATGCTTGATGTAAGCGCTCCAATATTTCAGCACATAGATTTTGATCGAGTTGTGTATCAATTTGATCAATCAACAAAATGCCTTCACCCTCTAAGCATGGTTCAAAACAATTTTGGTTCAGTAAACAGAGACGGCGACTAATATCCCCGACGAGTGCGATCCATGTCTTTTGTGATGCTGATAGCTGCTGGAATGGTAGTACCTGATCGTGATAACGAACCATCAGTTGTAACTTTGGCACATATTGAACGTAGATATCTTTCAGTTCTGGAAATACAGTGGTTAAGCTTTTTTTAAGGGCGTATAAGTTGGGTGCAGACAGTTGTTTGGGGTGATTCACCAGTTCCTGCTGTAATTGTTCCAACATATCAGATTGATTTTGTTGGTTAAAATCATTGCCCATCAAACGTCTGACGATATGAGCCGAGTGAGCATTTTCAACATCACTAATTTCCCTAAACCATTCGAAGAAACGTGAAAAGGTGGTGTAGGGGATGGCGGTCAAGTCATAGGCTGACATTTTTTGTAAGATGCCCGGTACATTTTTACTTTGTAAATTTATCTCTTGTACAAAACGTTCAGCAGGATAATAGGCAATCAAAGGTAAACCAAAAAGTGGGTCTTGTTGATTGGTTTTTTGATATAAGCTTACCATTTGATCGAGTTGTTGAGTTTCTACTTGGCTAATGCCAACACCTTGATTATTATAAGTTTTAAAAAGCTTCCAGATACAGCTCTGAGTGTTAATGGCTTGTGCTGAGCTACTCTCGGTTAAGTTGCTGTTTAGCTCACTGCTGAGTTGGACTTGGATTTGGACTTTAGCTTGTAATCGAGTCAGCATGATGTCTTGGTCTGCAATCACCACACCTGCCGTCCGAATATCTTTATAGCGTGCTGAGAACCAAGATAGGGCGTGATAGATATTTTTTAAAACTGTTGTTTTGCCTGTGGCTTGATCACCCAAGATTAAAGTGATCGGATGTTGTGCAGGAAAAAATTCAAGTTTTAAATCACGAAACATACCGACATGTTTAAATTGAACCGATTCGATTTGCATATGCTCACCTTGGGATCTATGGTTTTCTTCAACCAGCGTTGCCTGATCAGCTAAAACGACATAAACAAGGCATGAAGCGCAGGTAATCTAAACAGACCCGAGTCAAGTGCGTTTTTAACCTGCGGACTGACGAAGAGTTGAGGGAGCGCGTTGTTTTAGCTTTAATTGTTGTATTAAGTCATAAAGATGATGGATATTTAAACTTACTTTAGCACGAGTACAGGCCACGTAAAGTAATCTTAATTCTTCATCTGTAATTTTATGTTCTAGTCCATTTATTTTAAATTGGTAATCATCTTCGATATGAACGCGATTCCACTCCAATCCTTTCGCTTTATGCGCGGTTGAAATGACATAATCCGCTTGTTCAATTGGAGTGATTTTTGCCAAAGCTCTTTTGAGCGGTTCAGTTCCATGATCATCGACAAGTTTAACCAACGGTTTGATATCACTGCCATCATTGGTTTCGCAGTATTCATGTACATCATGCCAAGAGTTAAACCAAGCCAGCTCAGGGACATCGGTGATGCGTTTACCTTGTTTAAGCAAACTGGCAGCATCAACAAAACGACTCAGCTTCTGATGATCGGCTTGTAGACTGACTTTATCTCCATGTACCAAACCGGACAGTAATAATTCCATGGCTCTAGCATTGGTACGGCATAAAATCGCATCACGCATTTTGGTATGTGGTTTATTGACCACGCTTGATTTCATGTTTGGATTGCCGAGCAGCGGAACCGTTTCGTTTAGCGCACCCAGTAGGCAATTTGCTACATCAGCAATTGCCTCACCAAAACGAAATGATGTGGTCAAACGACTTTCATGTAAGGGCATCTGTTGCATTGCATTAACCGCACCACGCCATGCGTAGATTTGTTGATGTGCATCACCAACATAAATGACTTGTGTACTTTTCTGACGTAACAAGATTCCAAGCATCAGTGGGTCAGCATCTTGAGCTTCATCAAACAAGACATAGTCCGCAGGGATATTGGGTTCTGATAAAGCCCAAAGCTTTAGATAAATATCATGTCCAATACCAGCTTGATGATTCTGATCAATTGATTCTAACCAACGACGTTCTACCGCAGGGTAAAGGTGCTGTTGTAATGCTTCGATATCATCTTGGTGTAACCAACTGGGTGCTTGGATATGGCGAGGTGCCGGGTATTGTGAACTGGTCGAGCAAAAATAACTGACAGCATTCGCGACGAGACTCGCAAGACGACTTGGCATCAACACATATTTTTCATAACGCCCGCCCATGAGACGACGAAGAGTAATCGGCTGTAGGCGATATTCTTTGGCAATGAAACTTGGACTTAGGCGTGGTAAGCGTAATTTGTCGGTTACACCACGCGGTACGCTACGAAAAGCAAGAGAGTGAAAAGTTCTGCAATTCACATTGCCATGAAATTTGCTTTGCGCTTCAGATGCGATGGCTTTATTAAACGCCAAGTACATACCACGCCGTTCAGGCATGGCATCACTGATCATTTGTAAGGTGGTGGTTTTACCTGTGCCAGCATACGCAATCACTTTAAAGGATTGTCCTAGGCGAGCATTGTCTATGGCAATCGCTTGCTCATAGGTGGCTTTGGGTTTTTCGATAGTTGACACAGGCTCTCGTTACGCTTCTTTGCTACGGTTGGCTTTTTCAACAAGGCCTGATAGTCCCTGACGGCGAGCAAGTTCATCCAATACTTCTTGTGGTTCAAGGTCGAAATAACCAAGCATGACAATACTATGGAACCATAAGTCTGCAACCTCATAAATCAGGTCATGTTTATTTTCTAATGAAGCTTGGATGGCATAGTCTTTGGCTGCAATAATGCTTTCGACGCTTTCTTCACCGACTTTTTCTAATATTTTATTGATGCCTTTTTTATACAGGCTGGCGATATAGGAATTATCTGCTTCAGCTGTTTTACGCTGTTGCATCAAACGACCCAAATAAGCAAGTACATCGACTTGTTCATTTTGATTGTGCGTATGGATTTCTGTTTTAGCAGATGCACCGTAAATAGCAGTTGGATCTTTCAGTTGAACATCAACAACTTCCCAGCCTTGTGACGTGAGCTTACGATAGAAACAAGACTCACGACCTGTGTGGCAGGCGATTCCACCATGTTGTTCAATTTGCAGAATAATTACATCCGCATCGCAATCCAAACGAATTTCATGCACAGTTTGGAAGTGCCCTGATTCTTCGCCTTTGTGCCAGAGCTTTTGACGTGAGCGTGAGTAATACACTGCCTGATTTTTTTCAGCAGTTAGTTGTAAAGCCTCACGATTCATCCACGCAACCATTAACACTCGACCAGTTTGATGATGTTGTGCAATGGCAGGAACAAGACCATTGGAATCAAATTTAACTTCATCTAACCAGTTTGACATGAGTGAAAAATCCATTTGGTGGAAAGCCGTTAGTGTAGCGTTTGTGGCTAGGGTTGGCTATGCTTATAGGGTAAAAAGTCGAAGATAGCACGTTAAAGATAGTTTGAGATTTCAATCAAATTCTGATCTGGATCACGAATATAAATCGAAAGGATTTTCCCCATCGCACCTGTTCTTTCGATTGGACCTTCAATGATTTCAATATTTAGCTGTTGCAGATGTTCAATCACTTTTTCTAGTGGTGTTTCAGCAATAAAACATAAATCGGCTGAACCCGCAGTCGGTTGAAATGCTTTGGGCTCAAACGTTTTTCCGACTTGATGTAGATTGATTTTTTGATTGCCAAATTTTAGTGCTTTACGGTTTTCGCCGAAAGTAATGACTTCAAAATTCAGGGTTGATCGATAAAACTGACAGGTGATTTCAATATTAGCGACGGTCAAAACCAAGTGGTCTAAATGGCTAATTTTCATATTTAATTCAACTCTCTTTATTTTTTATTCACATTCAGGTAAGGATTGATTGTTTGTAATCAAACGATTTTCATGGCGTTGATACTCAGCAATTTGCTGATAACTCATTTGTTGAAGAGGCCCTTTTTTTAAGCCTGAAATGGTGATTGCCATTTCTTTACGGAAATAGGGGATTTGATACATCCACGGGAAAATCAAGTCACGTAAACCACCCGCCCACCAGTGATCTGACTGATATAGTGGTGTCAGCAAACGGCTGAGAAATTGATAGAACTGGGTCGATGAGCTGCGTTGTAGATGATAGTGTTGCCACAATATCGACCACTCAATTTGCTGATTTTTCTTGGCAGTTTGTAGCGATTGCGAAAAAGCCCATGCATCTAACAGCGCCATATTGGCACCCTGTCCGAGTTGTGGGCTCATGGCATGGGCTGCATCCCCAATCACACCAATTCGACCTTGTCCAAATTGTGACATCACTACATCACGATATTGAGCTGATAGCCATTGCGGTTGATTTTGTTCCTTCGATACAAGCTGCTTGAGCCATTCTGCGACTTCAGGCCAGCGTTCCTCAACTTGTCTTAACCATTGTTGCTCTGCTGCTTCATCATTTAAAAATGAGTGCAATTGTGAGGTTGGTAGGCTCCAAAACACACTGGAAAGTCGTTGTTGTGGTGCTGATGGGATCGCACCAGTAGGAAGAATCCCCATCATAATTTTAGCGCGATCATAAAACTGATGTAGGATTTCAGGATTTAAGCTTAAACATTCAGGTACGATTGTCCATGCGGCACCCCACGGATAAGGCTGATCGATTTTAACCCATGCTTTGGGGCGAAGTTGGCTGCGTGCACCGTTGGCAATCAAGACAGCGTCAAAACAGTCGTCAAAACGGTGTTGTTTGAATAAACCCAATACTCGAACCTCGTTTTGTTGCTCTTGGATTTTTTCAATACAATGGCTCATTCGCCAAGTCACTTGACTGGAATATTCAGCCAACTTTTCAGTTAAGACATGACATAAAGTGGCACGATGAATCCCGAGACCAAAACGGTGAGCTTCGGCTTGATGATAATGACTATTTACCAATAGACGCTTATCGGCAAGTTGTCCTTCTAAACCTATGACTTTTGCACCGAGCTTTAAAGCTTGATCAAGGATGCCAAGATGTTCAAATACAGCTAAACCTGCGGGTTGTAGCAGTAAACCTGCGCCGACAGGAGAGAGTTGATCCACCTGTTCAAAAATAGTGACTCGATGACCTTCACGAGCCAGTAAAATGGCTGTCGCTAGTCCCGCAGTACCAGCACCAATAATGGCAAAATGAGCTGTGTGCATGTATGTTTAAATCAACTTTTTGCGTCGTTATCTCTGTAATTAAATAATAATTTTGTCTTATGGTTGGTTAGGATGCCGTATTTGAATAGTACTGGTTTTAATAGAGAAGTCAAAGTCTCGCAATAGATAGATACAGCGCGCATTACAAAAAAGCCTGCATGGCACGTCTCATAAAGACGCATCATACAGGCATATCTAAATCAGTAGATACTAAGCTTCAGCATGTTTATGCTTATGATGCAAGAAAGCAAGTACTTCACCTCGATAATGATTGAATTGCGCATCTTCAGCTAATGCGAGACGATCACGTGGTCGGGGCAGATCAACTGTTAAAATATCACCGATGGTTGCCGCAGGACCATTGGTCATCATCACAATTCGATCAGATAGTAGCACTGCTTCATCCACATCATGTGTAATCATGATCATGGTGTTATTCAGCTCTGCCTGAATTTGCATGAGTGCATCTTGTAGGTTACTGCGCGTGAGGGAGTCCAATGCACCGAACGGCTCATCGAGCAATAAAACCTTGGGTTTCATGGCGAGGGCACGCCCAATCCCGATACGTTGCTTCATGCCACCTGAAATTTCATTGGGTAATTTGTCTTTAGCATGCAACATATTGACTTGATTAAGATTGTGAATGATCCAGTCATGGCGTTCGGCTTTGGTCATCGTGGTTTTGAATACCGAATTCACTGCAAGCTCAATATTTTCATAGCAGCTTAACCAAGGCAGTAACGAGTGATTTTGAAAGACCACAGCGCGATCACTGCTTGGAGAGTTGACTTCTTTACCATCGAGTAGAACCACTCCTTGAGTGGCTTGGTATAATCCCGCAACGATATTTAAAACGGTTGATTTACCGCAACCTGAATGTCCAATTAATGAAACAAACTCGCCTTGATGAATGTCTAGGTGAATATCCTGTAAAGCGGTGAAGGTTCCACCACTGTCTTTTTCGAACACCATATCGAGATGTTGTAAAGAAAGATATGCTGTACTCATGAATGAACTCCTTAGCGCGTGGCAAGTGATTTGTCCCAGCTAAAACGGCGTTGTAGCATGAGCATAATGCGATCGAGGGCGAAGCCAATAAGACCAATGGTAATGACCGCGACAAAAATTCGTGAGGTAGAAAGACTGCTGCCATTTTGGAACTCATCCCAAACAAATTTACCCAAGCCCGGATTTTGAGCGAGCATTTCCGCTGCAATCAGTACCATCCAACCGACACCGACGGATAAACGTAAGCCTGTAAACACCATCGGAATAATGGCTGGCAATACAATTTTGGTGAGATGGGTATACCACGATAAATTCAGCACTTTACTGACATTCATAAAATCTTGGCTAATTTGCCCCACGCCCACCATAGTGTTAATGAGGGTAGGCCAGATGGTGCACATGGCAACAGTGATGGCAGAAATGACAAATGATTTTGATAACCCTTCGATTGGGTGGACATATAAAGAGGCCACCAATAGGCTCACGATGGGTAGCCAAGCAAGTGGGCTAATGGGTTTAAAAATTTGAATCAGTGGATTTAAAGCGCGATAAAAATTAGGACTGAGCCCACAAAGTAAACCGATTGGGATCGCAATCATCGAAGAAATGAGACATGCAGTGAGAACTGTCTTTAAGCTCGTCAGAATTTGATCAATAAAGGTTGGTGGCGCGCTAAAGATCGCGGTTGATCCTTCTGGTAAATTGGCATAAAAAGTTTTAGCAGCTTCGCGCTGATTAGAAAACTCGGACATTAGCCCTTTAAAGGCATTCAACACTTCGACGGGACCGGGTAGATTACCGATATTGGTTTGGATTTGTTGAGATGCACCTTGCCACACCCCGAGAAATGCAAGAATTGCAATAATGGGAAGGACGATACTGAGAATAGAGTGACGTGCCTTTACTGATAATTTTTTCATGAAAATTCCCCCTATAACATCAATTTAGATTTGGCTAGATAAGTGCGCCTTCATGGCGACACTTATCTCGTGTTGGTAGAGAATTATTTCAGGCCAATTTTAAAGGATGCCAAGAATGCATTTGGCTGGTTGGCATCAAAGCTTACGCCATCCAGTGCACTGGTTTCAGGTGCTTTGATATAGCTCGCAGTGCTAAAGTCAGGGAAATCTTCAGCCTTCATTTTTCCTTCAGCAATGAGTTCTTTTGCTGCTTGTGCATAGATTTCTGGTTGATAGGCTTTCTTCGCCATATCTAAATACCATTGGTCAGGCTTGGTTTCTGGGATATGTCCCCAACGACGCATTTGGGTCAACCACCAGACAGCATCTGAATAATAAGGAATGCCGTATTGACCTTTATAAAAGGTATTAAAATTGGGTACAGGGCGTTTATCACCTGCTTCAAATTCAAATGTTCCTGTCATACTGTTGGCAATCACCGCCTCATCCGCACCCACATAGTTGGGTCTTGAAATAATTTTGACGGCTTCGGAACGATTGGCATTGTTGTCTTGATCTAACCAATACGATGCACGGATTAATGCTTTGACAACTTTAACTGTGGTGGTTGGATTTTTCTCTGCAAAGTCTTTGGTCATACCAAATACTTTGTCTGCACCATCTTTCCACATTTGATCTGAGGTGGCGACAGGGACTCCAATTTTTCTAAACACGGCTTGCTGGTTCCACGGTTCACCCACGCAATAGCCCATAGTTGTACCCGCCTCCATCGTAGCAACCATTTGTGGTGGGGGAACCACTGAAAGCATGACATCTGCATCTTTATTGCCTGAGGTGTCGTTAGCATCATAAACACCAGGATTGACACCTCCAGCAGCTAACCAATAGCGCATCATGTAGTTATGTGTGCCTACAGGAAAGGTCATCCCTAAATTAAATGGCTTCCCAGATGCTTTGGATTGGTCGGCTGCAACTTTTAGGGATGCAGCACTAATCGGGTGCTTCGGTTTGCCATTCTCCATACTCAATTGTGGTTTCATTTGTTGCCAAACAGTGTTGGAAACAGTGATTGCTGCGCCATTATAAGAAAGGGTAAATGGGGCAATGATTTCTTTATTACCTGTGATGCCTGTCATTGCACCAAGAGGCATCGCCGCGAGCATATGTGCGCCATCTAACTCACCGCCTGCAACACGGTCATACAAGACTTTCCAGTTAGATTGTGCTTCAAGCTGTACATTTAATCCTTCATCTTGGAAATAGCCTTTTTCATGGGCAATTGCTAAAGGCACCATATCTGTCAGTTTAATAAATCCAAGTTTAAGATTGGTTTTTTCAGCGCCAGTTGCTGTGTTTGAAACGGCATCCTTTGCTGTTTCTGGTTTTTTCCCACATCCGCTGAGCGATAAGACGACAGCAGTCATACACATCGTTAGACATGTTGATTTGACGAAATGTGACATAATCGTTAGACCCCTATTTTGATATCTTTTGGTCATCAGCTTGGTGATCTATGCTGATTGATATTTTATTTTTGCTTGTGAGCGGTGTGATAGGGGCGTGCAAAAAAAGACAATACAAAATCATGATGACGCCCTCACAACTCAATCCATATGTATGGACAAGCAGTTCTACGGGCATCATTGACCGTGAATCAAAAAAATCACCTTTGATTTTTTATAATTATGAAGTAGCAACTTGTATGCCAAATCATCAAAGGTCTATACATTATTGTTTTATAATTTAAGTGTGAAATACCAAAACTACTATTTAGTCATACGCCAAAGCGCTAGTAGACTGCTTAAAACGATCAATACAATTGAGATAAACCAAGGGCTTATAATTGCAATCGTCAGCATAATCAACATGGTGCTACCAAACATCCAGCTGCGACGTTGTTGCTGTTGCATTTGTAAACGCATTTGTTGAATTTCTTTGAGCTGTTTGTCATGCCATGCAGATTGATTTTTTAAACCATTGAGACTATCAATCAGCAGACTCGGTAGATCCTGAGCGCCCAATAATAGATCAGGAATTTGTTGTCCAATCTCTTTGACATTTTTCACTGGGTTCATATTGGCTTTGACCCACTCAGTCAAAATAGGTTTTGCCAATTTCCAGATATCGAGTTGAGGGTAAAGGTCTGTGCCTAAGCCTTCAACATGAACCAACGTCTTTAACAACAACATCAGTTGTGGTGGAATTTCCAAATGGAATCGACGTGCAATATCCATCACCTGAATCAAAATGCCTGCGAAATCCAATTGATCCATTGGTTTTGACACCATTGGACCGACAGTACGACGCATTTCTCTTGATAATGCATCTTGATCAGTGCCCGGTGGAATCCAGCCTGCTTGATGCACGATCTGAATCAACTGCATGAAGTTACTGTTCATGACTGCAAGTAGCATCCGCGCAACCGTCATTTGATCGGACTTGGATAATTCGCCCATGATGGCACAATCTAGTGCAATAAAACGCGGATTACTTGGGTTAATGGTTTCAACAAAGACATTACCCGGATGCATGTCAGCGTGGAAAAAGTTGTCACGGAATACTTGAGTAAAGAAAATGGTCAAGCCTTTTTCTGCCAAATCAGCGCGATCCATGCCAAGACGATCAAAGGTCGCGATATCTGAAATAGGAACACCGGTGATACGTTCAGCCACCATCACATCTTTACTGTCCATATAGACTTCAGGCACATACATCATGCTTGAGCCAGTAAAGTAGTGTCGCATACGACGGGTATTGT